>Ga0209635_10001693_pt1 | contig 16551 bp, 28 predicted proteins | sample DeeMarSWOR230_32_FD_187463 | JGI IMG/M metagenome (GOLD analysis project Ga0209635, IMG submission 187463) | Marine sediment microbial communities from White Oak River estuary, North Carolina - WOR-2-30_32 (SPAdes) (version 2) | ecosystem: Environmental > Aquatic > Marine > Intertidal zone >... | reverse complement strand
AACTTTTATCAAATGTTATATTTTTTTGTTATATCTTAATTAATATTAATTGGAAATAAAAATATAATTTTCATACACTAGTTAAATAACCGGAAGATATTTCCCATATCTAACAAATATATAATATTTTAAATAGCAATAGAACAATTAAATTTAATCCACTCCCTCATAAAATTATTCTAAATAATATATTTTAATATCAATTATTTAGTAAATTAATTTATCTCAAAAAAAATTAAGGGAAATTAATCACTTAAAAAGTTAAAATAATTCATAATTACTATTAATATTAAGTAATAACATTTATATATGATATCCTTTATGCCTATTCCCTATCCATACCAGACATTCATTGGGCAATTCACCTATGAAACCCCGCATCAAACGGCTCGGCTAATGTTTTTAGCCGTTTGTGAAATGTCACGGTTTGGATATAGTATAAGCAAGAGAAATATCAACATTTGAAAAATATAACAGAGAGGATATGCTATGCCTAAGAGACATCATCCAAGAAGAGGATCTATGGGCTATTCGCCTCGTAAAAGAGCCAAAGCAGAAACACCACATATAAAAAGTTGGCCAGAAGGGAGAGATAAACCAAAGATCCAGGGTTTTCTAGGATACAAAGCAGGTATGACTCATGCCTTTATCATAGATTATAGGCCAACCTCAACTACATCTGGAAGAGAAGTAATAATGCCTGTTTCAGTAATTGAAACGCCACCAATAAAAATAGCTGCCGTTAGAGCTTACGAAAAAACAATAAGTGGGCTACAAACCACTGGTGAGATATGGGCCGAAAAGCTAGATTCAGAATTATCCAAAAGATTACCTTTAAATAAGAAAAATAAAAAGAAAAATTGGAATTTCTTAAAAGAAGCTGACGAAATACGTATTTTAGTATACACTCAACCAAAACTTGTTACGAGCATACCAAAAAAAATTCCCGAGATCCGCGAGATGAGAGTAAGTGGTGGAAATTATGAAGAACAGGTTGAATATGCAAAAAAAATCCTTGGTAAAGAATTAAAAGTAAATGATGCCGTAACAGAGGGAGACATGCTTGATATTATTGCAGTTACCAAGGGAAAAGGTTTTCAAGGCCATGTCAAGAGGTGGGGTGTTAAACTTTTAACTCATAAAAATTCAAAACATCGCAGAATGATAGGTACTGCTGGCTCCTGGCATCCAAACTGGATACAGGCAACCGTTCCTCAAGCTGGGCAAATGGGCTATCATCAACGAACTGAATATAACAAGCGTATTTTGAAAATTGGTGAAAAGGGAGAAGATATCAATCCCACCGGTGGTTTTCCACATTATGGTCTCGTAAGAAACTCATATCTCCTAATTCATGGTTCTATACCAGGTCCTACAAAACGCTTGATAAGTATGAGAGATGCAATAAGATACAAGCGCGGTGTTGAAGTAGAAAAACCAGATATAAGCTACATATCCACAACAAGTCAACAAGGAGTATAAGATCATGGTTAAAGTAAATGTTTATGGTATAGACGGAACAGAACAAGAAAAAATCGATCTACCAGAAGTTTTCAACACTACTTATCGACCAGACATAATCAGAAAAACGTTCAATGTTCTTCACTCTAATAAAAGACAACCTTATGGTGCAAATCCTTTGGCAGGTACAAGACATGCAACAGCCTCCGTAGGAAAAGGACGCGGTTCATCCCGTGTTCCAAGACTTACACAAGGTAGAAGAGCAGCATTAGCACCATGTGTTGTTGGAGGTAGAAGAGCACATCCTCCAAGATCAGAGAGAAACTGGAAAGAAAAGATGAACAAAAAGGAAAAACTACTTGCACGTAAATCAGCAATTGCAGCAACAGCCGATAAAGAATTAGTTTCCAAAAGAGGTCATAAATTTGATGATAAACTAACACTACCAATTATCGTAGATGATAAATTTGAGGAAATTAAGAAGACAAAGGACATAATAAATGCCCTTGATAAGATGGGAATCTATGACGACGTATTACGTGCTAATAACGGAAAACATATTCGATCTGGAAAAGGTAAAAGAAGGGGAAGAAAATACAAAATTCCTAAATCCATTCTGATTGTCTCTACAAAAGATGATATTAAAAAAAGTTCTAGTAATTTAGTCGGTATTGATACTATTAAACTAAACGAGATGAATATCGAACATCTTGCACCTGGAGGAGATGCAGGTAGACTTACAGTATTTACTAAAACAGCATTAAAGAAAATGGGAGGCACCAAGTAATGGATCCTTATGATATACTTTATCATCCTTATGTTACTGAAAAAACAATGAATCTAATGGAAAAGAAAAATGCATTAGAATTCGTAGTAAAAAGAAGATCGAATAAAAAGCAAATAAAACAAGCTATAGAAAAAATGTTTGAAGTTGAAGTAAAAGATGTAAATACCAAGATTACTAAAAATGGAAAACATGCAATTATAACTTTTACACCTGAGTTTAAAGCCGAAGACATTGGTATGAGGATTGGAATATTCTAGAGGTAGAAAATATGGGTAAAAAATTAATTCAACAACGCCGAGGAAGAAATAAGGGGAAATTCAGTGCTCCAGCTCATAGGTTTAAAGGAAAAGTTAAATATATCCAGGAAAAAGGAAAAGGTATAATTGAAGATATAATTCATGATCCTGGACATACAACCCCATTAGCAAATGTCAGATTAGAAAATAATAAAAATATATTAATTCTAGCCCATGAAGGAATTAAAGTCGGAGATAAATTTAAGTATACAGATAAAAAAGAAGAAGCGAAAATTGGCAATGTGTTACCTGTTGGTAAAATTGATGAGGGTTTTCCGATTTATAATATAGAATTATTACCTGGAGATGGAGGTAAACTCGTACGTGCTGGTGGAGGTAATGCAACTGTTGTAACACACCACTCTAAGAAAACAGTTATAAGGCTTCCATCTGGTCAATTTAAGACAATACAATCATCATGTAGAGCTACAATAGGTGTACTAGCTGGAGGGGGAAGAAAAGACAAACCTTTTCTAAAAGCAGGAAAAAAACATCATGCTTATAGAGGAAGAGGAAAGCAATATCCAGTTGTTAGAGGCGTTGCAATGAATGCTGTTGCCCATCCTCATGGTGGTGGTGGTCATCAACATGTTGGTAAACCCTCTACGGTAAAACGTAGCGCATCACCTGGAAGAAAGGTTGGGAGTATAGCTGCAAAAAGAACTGGTAGGAGGTAAATCATATGGCAAAAAAAACCGGTTTTAAAAGTTCATCAAGGAGCAGGAGAAAAGCTAAAAGAAAGAAGATAGAAGTACGAAAAAAGGAATTTAGATATCGTGGATTATCTATCGAGGAATTGGAAAAACTTCCAAATGATGAACTATTACCCTTACTTCCTTCAAGAATACGCAGATCATTAAATAGAGGTTTAACTAAAAGACAAGAAAAATTACTTCATGATATTGAAAAAGCAGAAAAAGGAGATGTTATAAGAACACATCTTAGAGATATGGTAATACTACCAAGCTTTGTAGGTCATAGAGTAGATGTACACAATGGAAGTGAATTTCAGAGAATAGATATACAACCTAATATGATAGGACATTATTTCGGTGAATTTGCCCTAACACGTAAAAAAGTAAAACATACTGGACCTGGTGTAGGTGCTACTAGATCTTCTAAATTTATGCCTTTGAAGTGATGTAAAATGCAAAGATATTCAATAGATGTAGATCAAAATAAAACCGCAAAAGCATATGGATTTGAGATACATTGCTCTCCAAAAGATTCTATGAATCTAGCCTATGCTATTAAAGGAATGAAAACTGTAAATGCAAAGAAATTCCTTGAAGAAATAATAGAACTGAAACGGCCTCTTCCAGCCGCATTTCATAAAAGAAAATTAGCACATCAAAAAGGAATAGGTCCTGGAAGCTACCCGCAAAAGGCAGCTAGTAAAATGTTGAAAATCTTGGAAAATGCAGAAAATAATGCAGAGTATAAAGGATTCGACGTGGAAAACATGAAAATATCTCACATATCAACATACAGAGGTAGAATTATAAGAGGAATAATGCCAAGAGCGCAAGGACGAGCTACGGATAAGAATAAAAAAACAACCAATATTGAAATAATCCTTGAAGAGGTAGAGTAATGGCAGGCGAACGAAAATTCATAAGGGAAAGCACAAACAGAATACTAATCAAAGAATTCCTAATTAAAAAAGTAGAGGGAGCTGGATTCGGTGGAATGACTATTCAAAGAACTCCAATGGGAACGAGGATAAACATAGTTGTCGAACGACCAGGTATGGTAATAGGTAAAGGCGGTAGTAAAATAAAAGAGATAACTGGAGAAATAAAAGACAAATTTAATGTGGACAACCCTCAGATTGAGATCCAAGAAGCAGGAAGCAAGGCATCATTGAATGCGCAGATAATGGCAGAAAAACTTGCCGAAGCCCTTGAAAGAGGGTGGCATTTCAGAAGAGCTGGACATTCAACAGTTAGACGAATCATGAGTGCAGGTGCAAGAGGTTGCCAGATAGTAATAGCTGGAAAACTTACTGGAGCAAGACATAGAACTGAAAAATTTACAGAGGGACATATTAAATACTGTGGTGAAACAGCAAAGGAAGTTATGGATAGAGGATTTGCAGTAGCAAAACTTAAAGCTGGAGTATTAGGCGTTAAAGTTGGTATCATGAAACCCGATGTTAAATTACCTGACGAAATTACATTAAAAATATCTGATGAAAAGAAAGCAAAAGAAGAATATGCTGAAATAAAAAAGGTAGAAGAAATAAAGGAAAAAACAAAGACTGATATTAAAAAACTTACAGAAATACCAGGTATTGGACCTTCTATTGTAAAAAAGTTCGAAAAAGCTGGTGTTAAATCATTAGAGGAAGTATATGAGATGGATGTCAAAGATCTTTCATTAATTGAAGGTATCGGTGGTAAAACAGCCGAGAATATTATTAAGAAATTAGGAAAATTGCTTGAAGAGGTTTCATAATGGTAATTAAAACTAAAGAGATTAGAGAATTCACTAAAGAAGAAAAACATGAAAAACTCGAAGAGTTAAAAAAAGAACTTATGCATGAAAAAGGAGTCGCCGCAATGGGTGGATCGCCACCATCTCCTGGAAAAATTAGGCAGTTGCGAACCTCTATTGCTAGGATGCTTACAATCATGCAGGAGGAAGGAGAACAATAAATGAGTGACATATGCCCAAAATGTGGTCTTCCAAAGGAACTATGCGTCTGCGAGGATATTGCAAGAGAGCAACAGAAGATCGATATATCAGTTGATAAAAGACGATACGGAAAGATGATGACCGTCGTCGATGGTATAAATCCTAATGATCTGGATATCGATGTGCTTATAACAAAGCTTAAGAAAAAATGTGCTAGCGGTGGTACAATAAAAGACGGAAAGATAGAACTTCAGGGAGATCATAGAATAAAAGTTAAAGAAACCTTGGAAGAAATGGGTTTCATGGTTGAAGTATCATAAAGAAACGAAAGATTCTGGTAAAAATTGAAATAACCATAAATCTCCAAGAGATGGAATCATGAATAAGGAAACACTAGCAAGAGATGAGTTAATTGGGTTACCCGTAAAAGTGAAACAATGTAAGGACCCTAGTTGGTTAAAAAGAACAGGAATAATAATCGATGAAACAAAAAATACTTTCCTAATTAGAATCAACAACAATAATAAAAGAATTGCAAAGAAAATTGCAACATTTGAATTTAAACATAAGAGAAAGGATATAAAATTAAATGGTTTAAAAATTGCGTACAAACCTGAAGACAGGATAAAGAAAGCAAGGTGATAACCCAATGGTAGAAAAAAATGAAGTAAAAAATATTGGATTAAACGTAAAGACTCCTATTAAAAAATGTAAAGATCGTTATTGTCCATTTCATGGTATTTTACCCATTAGAGGACAAGTAATAACTGGAATAGTATCGTCTATTAAAATGCAAAATTCCATCATTGTTAAAAAAGAATATATGCATTTTGTTCCAAAATATGAAAGATATGAAAAAAGAACATCATCATATGCTGCGCATTGCCCTCCATGTATGGAAGCAAAGATTGGAGATAAGGTAAGAATAGCAGAATGTAGACCTCTTAGTAAAACAATATCTTTTGTAACAATAGAAAAAATGTGAAGGAGAATAACATATGAAAGGTATCGCTGGTAGAACAATGAGAGGGTTACCCGCAGGAGCAAGATTAGATTGTATTGACAATACTGGTGCAAAAATAGTTGAAATAGTCGCTACTCCTAAACTAAAAGGGACACATCGACGATATCCTAAGGCGGGAGTTGGTGATATGGTAATAATTAGTGTCAAGAAAGGAGCAGCAGATATGAGACGACAGCTCTTAAGAGCTGTGATAGTACGTCAGAGACGACCTTTTAGAAGATCGAATGGCACTATGGTTCAATTTGAAGATAACGCAGCAGTGATAGTAACAGAAAATGGAGAAACAAAAGGATCAATGATAAAGGGACCTGTTGCATTGGAAGCAGCAGAACGCTGGCCAAGAATAGCTGCAGCTGCATCAATAATAGTATGAGTGGAATAAAAATGAAATCATTAAAATCTAGAAAACAGAGAAAAGAATATTTCAATGCCCCTCTTCACAAAAGGAGGAAATGGATGTCTGCTCACTTAGAAGAAAATCTGTTGTTGAAATATGATCGTAGGCGTGTTCCGGTAATTAAAGGAGATACAGTAAAAGTTATGAGAGGTAGCTTTAAAGGTCATGAAGATAAAGTTTCACATGTCAACGTTAGAAGAAGACAGATAGAAGTTGAAGGTCTAGTTATGACAAAAGCAGATGGTAAAAAGATTGCAAAACCAATACATGCAAGCAACTTACTAATAACGAAATTAAATTTAACAGATAGATGGCGAAGGGAGAAACTAGAAAGAGATCTCTCTGAAGATGTGAAAAAGGATATTGAACGAGAAGCGAAAGAGCAAATCAGCGAAGTAGAGAAAATTGAAAAAGAAGAGAAAAAATCTCTAGCAAAAGAATCTGAAAAACTAGCTGAGAAAGTCGAAGAAGAAAAAGATGTAACGAATAAACAAATATCTGAATACGAGAAAAAAACAGAGGAAAAAAAGATCGATACTAAAATGGAAAAAAAGAAAACAGATGAAAAAAAGATTGAGAAAGAGTCTTCGGACAAAACAAAAATGGAAAAAAAATCTAAAAATGAGAAAACTAAAGAAAAAACAACTAATAAATCCAAATCGATAAGCCCCAAAAAGAAAAATTTAAAGGATAAACCTCTAAAATCAACAAAAAAGAAAGAGGAGGAAACTAAATGAGCAAACACCTAAAAAGACTTAATGCACCAAGATCTCTTAGATTACATAGAAAAGAAAGAAAATGGACAGTGAAACCATCACCAGGTCCCCATCCATTACAGAGCGCAATACCTTTAGGAATTGTGGTTAGGGATTATCTAAACCTATGCGATAATCTAAGAGAAGCCAAAAGAGTCATTACAAATGGAGAGATATTAGTTGATATGGTTAAAAGAAAAGATTACAAATTTTCTTGCGGATTTATGGATGTAATATCAATTCCGAAATTGAAAAAATATTATAGAATTTTATTTGACCAAGCAGGTAAACTAACTTTTGTTCCAATTTCCTCAAATGAAACCGATTGGAAACTATGCCGTATAGAAGGAAAGACAATTGTAAATGGAATGAAAACACAACTTAATCTACACGACGGTAATAACAAACTTGTAAAGAAAGACGAATATAAAACAGGAGATGTTTTGAAATTATCTCTCAAAGATAAAAAAATTAGTGATGTTTATCCACTGGCTAAAGGAACCATATCAATGATTATTGGAGGGAGCCACATCGGTCAGATGGCAAATGTTCTAGATCTTAAAATTATTAAATCATCTAAATCTAATATAGCAAAAATGAAGGGAATAAATGAATTCTCAACTCATCAGGAATATGTATTTCCTATTGGTAAAACTAAACCAGAGATATTGTTACCAGAGGTGAAGATGTAATGCCTGAAAGTAACAAAATTCCTTCCATAAAAACCTCTATTGAACCTAGAATCGAAAAGATTACAATCAATATAGGAGTCGGCGAAGCAGGTGAAAGGCTAAAAAAAGCTGAAAGTGTAATAAAAAACATTACAGGACACAAACCGATTCAAACCCTCTCTAAAATAACTAGCAAAGAATGGGGTCTTAGAAAAAGAATGCCGATAGGCTGCAAAGTAACCTTGCGTAAAAAGGATGCTAATGCCTTTCTATCCGAAGCATTAAAAACAAGAGAAAATAGAATAGCCGATTATGCCTTTGATATGGAAGGAAATCTTTCCTTTGGAATACCAGATCATACATTATTTAAGGATCAAAAATATGATCCAAATATTGGGATATTCGGAATGGATGTTTGCGTGACAATGGAAAAACCAGGATATCACATTAAACATCGACGCATACAACGTAAAAAAATACCGCATAGACATAAAGTAACAAAAGAAGAAACTACGAGATTTTTTTCTGAGAAATTTAACGTAGAGGTCATAGAATGAAAATAAAAGAGAAAATTAAGATTTATGGCAGAATCAAAGGATGCGAAAGATGCGGAAGAAAAAGAGGATTAATAAAAGCATATGGTCTACATATATGTAGACAGTGTTTTCGTGAAAAAGCAGAAGATTTAGGTTTTAAAAAATACTCATAGGAGGCTGAAATCAACAATGTTAAATGATCCGTTAGCAAATGCATTATCTCTTATAAAAAACGCTGAAATTAAGGGAAAAGGTACATGCCTCATACAACCTTCTTCAAAACTAATAGGTGGCGTTCTAAATCTATTGAAAGAAAAAGGATACATTAGCGAATTTGAATATATAGAAGATGGAAAAGCAGGTGTTTTTCAAGTAAAACTAACAGGAAATATCAACAACTGTGGAGTTATAAAACCAAGGTATCCAATTAAAAGAGAGGACTTAGATAAATGGGAATCTCGATATCTTCCCGCTCGAGATTTTGGTCTGTTAATATTAACAACTACCCAAGGCATTATATCACAGGATGAAGCAAAGAAAAACGGAGTTGGTGGAAAGGTATTAGCTTATGTCTATTAGGAGTATTAGGTGATGAACTATGACAAAAATAGCTGATATAAAAGAAGAGATAGCAATTCCCAATGTTGTAGAAGTTACATATGACAATGAAATATTAACAATAAAAGGGGAGAAAGGTTCTCTATCTCGAATTTTTTCCCATCCAAGAATAAATATAAAAGTTAATGATAAGACTATTGAAATACAATGTAAAAATCCTAGAAAAAAACAGAAAGCATTGGCTGGTACCTTTGTAGCACATATTAATAACATGATTAAGGGAGTTACCAAAGAGTTTGAATATAAAATGAAAACCGTGTTTTCCCATTTTCCTATAAAAACATCTGTTGAAGGAAACAAATTTGTCATTCAAAATTTCCTTGGTGAACGAGCGCCTCGTAAAGCAAAAATCCTTGATGGTGTTACAGTAGAGGCTAAGGGGGATGACATAACCGTTAAAGGTATTGACAAAGAAAAAGTTGGACAGACTGCTGCAAACATTGAAAGGATAACAATAGTAAGAAATAGAGACATACGTGTATTCCAGGATGGCGTCTATCGAACCAGTAAAGGAGGAAAATAAAATGGCAAAGAAAGACGTCGTTAATAAATTCAAATCGTTAAATAGAGTTGGAGAGTCAAAAGCCGAACTTCTATATGATAGTGGTTTTGATTCATTTGATAAACTAAAAAAAGCTTCCATCGAAGATTTAACTAAAGTGAAAGGTATTAGCGAAAATTTTGCAATTGATATCAAAGATCAACTAAAGAAAAAAACAAAATCTGCCCCAGAGAAGAAACATACTAAAGCAGAAGATATAGTTAAAAAGAAAACTGTAAAAGTAAAAGCAAAGAAAGAAGAAACAAAGACGAAAGAAAAAAAGGAAAAAGACAAAGACGTTGAAATAGATCAGAAGGAGGAAACATATAAAGTAAAGAAAAAGCCAGATATTAGTAAAGAGCAAAAAGAGAAATTATCGATAAGAAAACATATAAAAAGGAGAACCCCAGAATTCCTCAGAGAGGAATGGTTTAGATATAAGAAGATACCTAAAGCTTGGAGAAGACCAGATGGTATAACTTCAAAAATGCGGATTAATTTAAAATATAGACCTAATAAGGTGAGAGTTGGTTTTAGAGGACCAAGAGAGGTACGTGGATTACATTCTTCTGGCTTTAAAGAGGTTGCAATACAAAATGTCCATGATCTTAAGGATATCGATCCTAAAACACAAGCTGTACGAATAGGTAGTACAGTTGGAACAAAAAAACGTATTGACATTGAAAAGAAAGCAGAAGAATTGAACATAAGAATACTAAACATTTAAGGAGAAAAGCATGACTGATTTAAGGAATCAAAGAAGAATGGCAGCATCATTACTTAAATGCGGTATAAACAGGGTATGGATGGACCATGATAGAATTGATGAGATTGCAAAAGCTGTTACTAAAGATGACATTAGGGTTTTAATTAGAGGCAAAGCCATAAAAAGCCGACAGGAGAGAGGTATATCACGTGGGCGGAAAAAATTCAATACAAAACAGAAAAAGAAAGGGAGAAGGCGTGGTCAAGGATCAAGAAAAGGAGCAAAATATGCACGCTTTCCTAGAAAAAATCAATGGATGCGTACTATTCGATCCCTCCGGACTTTTCTACGTTCTCTTAGAAATGAAGGTAAGGTTAGTAAAAGAGATTACCGTAAATATTATAGAAAAGCAAAGGGTGGTGAATTTAGAAGTAAACATCATCTTAATTCTCACCTTACATCTGATGGAATCCTAAAGGAGGAGGGTAAGCAATGAAACAAGGGCCAAGATATTATATCAAATCGAGAAGAAGACGTGAAGGTAAAACAGACTATAGAAGGAGGCTCAATCTATTAAAATCTAGAAAGACAAGGATAGTTGTTAGAAATTCTCTGAAAAATATCTATGTTCAGTTTGTTGAATATGATGAAGTTGGAGATAAAATCCTAGCTTCAGCTGTTTCAAAAGAACTTAAAAATAACTATCATTGGAATTTTCCGACATCTACAACTCCCGCAGCATATCTAACAGGTTTATTGGCAGCAAAGAGAGCCAAAAACAAAGGAGTAAGTGAAGGAGTATTGGATATTGGACTGAAAACTCCTGTCAAAGGTTCCAAGGTTTTTGCAGCACTTAAAGGAGTATTGGATGCAGGAATTGAATGCCCACATAGCGTTGAGAAATTGCCAAGTGAGGATAGACTTCTAGGAAAACATCTTGACGAAAAAATTACGAATAATGTGAATAATATTAAAAGTAAAATTATTGGGGGCAAATAATGGCGAATATAAAAAATCGAGAGCAAAGATCAAATAGGAGAAGAGAAAAAATACCTGTGGAGTGGAATCCAAAGACACAACTTGGAAAAATGGTGAGTAGTGGAAAGATTACGTCCATGAGAGATGCTCTAAAAACGGGTTTGCCCCTTAGAGAGCCCGAAATCGTAGACATTCTACTTCCAGAAACAGATGATGAAGTTATAGATGTAAATATGGTTCAACGTATGACTGACTCAGGTCGTCGAGTAAAATTCGTTATTACTGTAGCTGTAGGAAACAATAATGGATACGTTGGACTTGGCCAAGCAAAAGGAAGGGAAGTTGGATCAAGTATACGGAAGGCGATAGAAAATGCAAAGTTAAATATGATAGAGATTAGAAGAGGATGTGGCTCATGGGAATGTGGATGTGGAAAACCCCACGCTATACCTTTTGCTGTAACAGGAAAAAGCGGATCCGTTGAAATAACATTTAAACCAGCTCCACAAGGTATTGGTCTTGCAACTGGAGATGTAGCCAAAAAGATACTTAGATTAGCAGGGGTAAAAGACTGTTGGGCATTTACAAATGGAAAAACAAAAACTACGGTTAACTATGCGAAAGCTGTTTTTGATGCTTTGCAAAAAAATATTCGAATGAGGGTTATGAAAAACGAGATTGCTAGTATTGGTATATTATCTGGAAGTGTAGATCCTACTTTAGAGGAATTACAAAAAATGCCATCTGAGGAGGTAAAATAACATGGTTTTCGCGGTAGTAAGAGTTAGAGGAACAATAAACATGAAGCCAGATATTAAACATACTTTGCAATTACTTCGATTAACTAGGACTAATCATTGTATTCTTTTGGATGAAAGCAAAAATTCTCTAGGTATGTTACAAGTAGCAAAAGACTATATTACCTGGGGTGAGGTAGATAAAAATATTCTATCAAATTTAATTCTTTCAAGGGGTAAAATAACTGGTGATAAAGATTTAAATGAAGATTATATAAAATCTGCTACATCTCACAACAGCATAGAAAAACTTGCTCAAGCTATTATAGATAACAAGTTTAAATATAAAGATATTCCAGATGTTAAACCTATCTTCCGATTAAATCCACCCAAAAAGGGATATGAAGGTATTAAAAGATCATTTATAAATGACGGAGCATTAGGATATCGTGGTAAAGAGATAAACAAGTTAATTAGCAGAATGATATAAAAAGATTTGAATATTACAAAAGTTTTATATATCAAATTTGTTTTGCTAAATTCTAGAGGGGAGAAAGGCATGGAAGAAATATTATATGGCATAGAAATACATAAAAACGATGGAAAATATCTAGGAAAACTTTTTTCAGATGCCGATGGTGTTAAAGAATTTAGAAATGATCACTTGGATCAACTATTAAGAGATATAACAATAGATATGCAACTTGCATTGGAGGAGTTTTCAAATCGTACCAATGAGTCCACTGAATCCCAAGGAGTTTAAAAAAAGAGTACTAATGGTAATCTTTTTAAATGTTTCTTGTATTTGGTGGTTCTACCTAATCCAGATATGGAGGTTAAAATTGAAATACACTCGATTCGAAAAAGCACGAATAATTGGTGCTAGAGCATTACAAATATCTATGGGAGCTCCCTCATTAATTTCAATTCCAAAGAATGTTATTTTCCCCATTGATATAGCTATGCTTGAATTCAAGGAAGATGCAATTCCAATCACAGTTAAAAGAGTTGAGGAGCAAGTATAGATAAGGTGGAATTCATATGATCAAAGATCAACAGGAGGAAAACGTAAAAAAGAGTGTAGAGATGATGGCGTCAGAAGAAACATATATGACCTCTGGTGCTCATATAGGAACAAGACAGAAAACAGCAGATATGAAAGAATACATATACAAAGTTAGAAATGATGGATTATATATCATTGATGTTAACGAAACTGATAAGAAAATAAATATAGCTGCGAAGTTTATTAAAAAATATAATCCAGATAAAGTTTTAGTTGTATCTGTACGTCAGTATGGACAAAAACCCATTAGAAAGTTGTCTGAACATACGGGGATTAAAGTTTTAGATGGGCGTTTTAGACCAGGAACACTAACAAATCCAAGTTCAAGAGGATTTCTTGAACCTGAACTCATTATTGTGACTGATCCACTTGCAGATTCGCAAGCTTTACATGAAGCAAAAAACATCGGCATTCCTGTCGTAGGATTATGTGATACTAATAATGAACTGAAATACCTTGACATAGTGATCCCAACAAACAACAAAGGAAGACGTGCATTAGCTTTAGTATATTGGCTTTTAGCTAGAGCTATTATGAAAGAGCAAGGAAAGATAAAATCCTATGATGATTTTAAGCCTACAATAGAAGATTTTGAAGCTGAACTTTAAATAATTTTTTGCAGTAAATTAAAAATAAAATTGAAGGGAAATACCTTGCAAGATAAAGTAAATGATGAAATTATACTGATTGGTACTGCTCATATTTCTAAGGATAGTGTAAAAGAGGTAAAAGAAGCCATTGAAAAATATAAGCCAGATGTTGTTGCAGTTGAACTATGCAAAAGGCGATACGAAGGAATCATTAAAAAAGATAAATGGGAAAATACTCCAGTTACTTCTCTTTTAAAATCAAATAATGCATATTTCATGCTAGCACAAACATTTTTATCATCAATTCAGAGAAAACTAGGTAAGGAACAGGGTATTGAACCTGGTTCTGAGATGATTGCGGCAATGGATGAGGCAAAGAAACATAATATTGATATTGCACTCGTGGATAGAGATATATCCATAACTCTAAAAAGAGCTTGGAAGAAGATGGGATTTAGAGAAAAAATTAGATTAATATGGGAATTTTTTAAGGCAATTTTAGGATATGATGAAGAAGACTTAGAAGAGATTAATTTAAAGGAGATAATGGATCAAGATGTAATATCTACTATGATGGAAGAATTCGGTGAGATCGCTCCAAGTGTAGCTACCGTATTAATTCATGAGAGAGATGAATATATAGCTAAAAAAATCCTTGATCAAACCAAGAAGGGGAGAGTCATAGCTGTAGTGGGAGCAGGTCATCTTCAAGGTATTAAAAAGCATTTGGAAAAGAAAGAACTGAATGTCGATTTTAAGGAACTTGAATATGTTCCTAGAAAACGTTTCAGCGTATTGAAAACTATTGGCTATGCAGTACCTATTGTTTTTGCAGCATTAATCGTTTATGCATTTTACTTTAAAGGATTGGATCTAGCATTAGAAATGTTCATTTATTGGTTTTTGATCAATGGTACTTTCTCAGCAATAGGCACTGCAATTGCTAGAGGACATCCTCTTTCTATAGCTACAGCTTTTGTAGCTGCCCCAATAACCTCATTAAATCCTGCAATAGCCGCTGGATGGGTTGCAGGATATGTAGAAGCAAAATTGAGAACACCCGTTATCAAAGATTTTAAGAGACTAAGTCAAATAGATAGCTTACGTGATTTCTGGAATAACAGGGTGATAAGACTGCTAATGGTTGTGGCACTGGCAAATGTAGGTAGCATGATAGGAACCCTCATTGCTTTCCCGTATATTACAAGTCTTTTAACAGGTTGATTATAATTCTTCAAAACATTCATAAAGATAATATTAATTAATTGAAAAAAGTAATATGGTAAAAGAGAGGAAACTCAAAACATCATTTCACGACATATCTCCTAGAGAGTACATGTATTTTCCAAAGGGAACAATTGAAATGGGAAAACCCGGACAATTCAGTAGAACAGAAATCCTTCATCTGCTCATATCAATAGGCATATTGACAATAGCATTTTCCCTTGCTCTTACAGGAAATAATTTTTTTCATGGATTAGATGGATTTAATTTGAATAAGCTACAAAGCGAATTTGGAAAGATTTTTTTAGGTATAGTAACTGCTTTTTTTGTCCATGAACTTTCACATAAATTTATGGCACAGAAATTTAGGCTTTGGTCAGAATTCAGAATGTATCCCTGGGGATTAGGTTTGGCACTATTTCTTGGAATTTTTACTCCTTTTGTATTTGCAGCTCCTGGAGCAGTAATGTTTAGAGGTAAGGTAAGAAATTTTGAAATTGGACAGATAGCAATTGCAGGCCCTCTATCCAACATAGTAATTGCTGCGATAACACTCCCTCTTTATCTTTTTGTTTTCTATGAAACACAAATATCTGGTCAAATCATAGGATTTATCTGTCTAATCAATTCATTCTTAGCAACTTTTAATCTACTACCATTTGGTCCACTTGATGGTATTAAAATAATAAGATGGAATGTAAATGTATGGTTTATATCCTTCATAACAGCAATTACTCTAATGATGGCAATATTCTTTCGTTTCACTATATCGTCTTAACAAATCAAAAAAATTTATTAAATAAAATATAAAAAATTAATCATTCTTATAAATTACTTTTTTCCCGAGTTTTCTTCTCTGCTTATCCTGTCTGCGTTTAATTTTTAGAAGTGCTTTATCCTTTCTACTTTTTTTCTTTATAGGTAATTGAATCGCCTTTTTTGCTTTTTCTTCTTTTTCTTTTTGTTTTTCTTCAGTAGTTTTTGTTTTTTCTTTTATTGCAAAATTATCTAGTAATGTTTTAAAACGATTTTTCTCTCCATTAAATTCATCTTTAATATCTTTATTAAGTGTTTCATGTTTTAATTTTTCTTCCTTCTTTGTTTCCTTATTCTCCATTCCTTGTATTTTTGTATCTTGTTTTATAGGTTTATCATCTTTTTTTGGTTTTTTAAATAAATTTATTAAAAAACCACTCTTTGAACCTAATATTTCACTTGTAGTATCGTGATAACTTTTATACCATAGTAATGCTGATTTGTACTCATCTCGCATCATCTTTAGAACGTTATTGTATTCTTCTTTATCTTTTTCTTTTAGTTTTTCAAGATATTTTCTTTCCTCTGGAAGATTCCATGGCTTATCTGGTTTGCCAAACATCTCCCTTTGTTTTTTATTCCTAATGTAGAAAAATAGGATATAAATTATTATCAGAAAGATGATAATTGGAGCTGCAATCATACCAATCAAAGGGGAAATAAATATCCCCTTTGTAAAAACAACAATGGTTCCAAGGTGTATAGGTTCTA
>Ga0209635_10001692_pt1 | contig 16556 bp, 13 predicted proteins | sample DeeMarSWOR230_32_FD_187463 | JGI IMG/M metagenome (GOLD analysis project Ga0209635, IMG submission 187463) | Marine sediment microbial communities from White Oak River estuary, North Carolina - WOR-2-30_32 (SPAdes) (version 2) | ecosystem: Environmental > Aquatic > Marine > Intertidal zone >... | reverse complement strand
GGCGCAAATGGAAAAGCTGGTTCATCCTATTATTCAGCGGACACTCGAACCCTGCAAGCAGGCACTAAATGACGCCGGTATGAAGGTTAATGATATCGATGAGGTCATCCTGGTGGGCGGCTCCACGCGTGTGCCAGCCGTGCGAAAATTCGTGAAGGATTTCTTCCAGAAGGATCCTCATAAAGGTGTAAACCCGGATGAGGTAGTGGCAATGGGAGCCGCGATACAGGCTGGTGTTCTCTCTGGTGAGGTTGAGGAGATACTCCTGCTTGATGTCACACCTCTCAGCCTCGGTATTGAAACTCTCGGCGGACTCATGACGACACTAATCGAGCGCAACACAACTATTCCGTGCATGAAAAGCCAGATCTTCTCCACCGCTACGGACAACCAGCCAGCAGTCAGCATTCACGTTCTGCAGGGTGAACGAGAGCTCGCAGGGAACAACAGGACCTTGGCGAGGTTCGACCTCGTCGGCATTCCGCCTGCGCCTCGTGGTGTTCCGCAGATCGAAGTATCATTCGACATCGACGCGAACGGGATCGTTCATGTTTCAGCCAAAGATCTGGGGACGGGTAAAGAGCAGCAGATCGAGGTCAAGGTGTCCAGCGGTTTGAGTCGCGATGAGATTGATCGCATGATCAAGGATGCCGAGGAGCATGCGGCCGAAGACGTAATAAAGAAGCAATCCGTGAGAATACGGAACGAGGCGGAGATTCTCATCTACTCCACGCAGCAGACCTTGGACGAGCATGGTGACAATATTGCTGAGGATGATAAGGTTCGGATCACCGAGGCTCTCGAGAACATCAAGGAGCTGATGGGATCAAGCGAGGACACGGAGGAAATCAAGAAGGCGACTGAGGAGCTCTCAACGGCGGTGTACAAAATCGCTGAACTCATGTATAATACGGCCGCCAAAGAGGAGTACATCAGCGAAGAGTAGCCCATATCTCAATCCTGTTCATTTTGTGTTTGGTGAGTAGTATTCAGGGGCATGACGAAAAGGGATTACTACGAGGTGCTCGGCATTAACCGGGGCGCTTCGACAGAGGAAATTAAAAAGGCCTACCGTAAGCTTGCACTACAGTTCCACCCCGACAGAAATCCTGGAAGTAAAGAGGCCGAGGAGCAGTTTAAAGAAGCGACCGAAGCGTACGAAGTTCTCCGTGATAAGGAGAAGCGCGCACGGTATGATCAATTCGGCCACGCTGGCATATCTGGAGCCGGTGCCGAAGCCTGGGGCGGTTTCCCCGGTGGCTTTGACCTCAGCGATGCGCTGAGAGCATTTATGAGGGACTTTGGTGGCTTTGGGGGATTCGAAGATCTCTTTGGCACCACGTCGCGGAGGAGAAGGGGTCCGCGTGTTATTCGAGGTAACGATCTCCAGGTCAAGCTTCGACTCTCCTTACAGGAAGTTTCTCACGGGGCGAAGAAGCGGATAAAGGTAACCAAGATGAACACGTGCTCTCGCTGCAACGGGAGTGGGGCGAGGAGCGGTTCATCAAAACAGACATGTTCTACTTGCCGCGGCACGGGCGAACTGAGGCAGGTTTCGAGATCCCTCTTCGGTCAATTTGTGAATATAACCACGTGCCCCTCCTGCAACGGACAGGGAACTGTCATCAAGGAAGCCTGTCCTCTCTGTAAGGGTGAGGGAAGGGTAAAGGGGAGCAAAAGCGTTGAAGTCATGATTCCGGCCGGCGTGGCGACGGGTAACTACATTACGCTCGAGGGACAGGGGGACATTGGCCCGAGAGGAGGCCTGCCGGGGGATTTGATAATCCTCATTGAGGAGCTCGAGGATGAAATCTTCGAACGTCACGGTTACGATATCCTTTGCGATCTGCCGGTGAGCTTTTCTCAGCTAGCCCTGGGAGCCAAAATTGAGATTCCGACACTCGATGGGAAAGCTGCTCTGAAAATTCCTCCCGGAACACATTCTCATAAAGTATTCCGTCTCAAGGGCAAAGGCATTCCCCATATTCACTCGTCGGCTCGTGGCGATCAGCTCGTTCGCCTCATAGCCTGGACACCGCAGAACCTCAGCAAAGAGGAACGTGAGATCTTCGATCAGCTCGAGGAGCGTATAAAGAATAAACCTCCCGGGTGTGGCAAGAAGATCTACTTTCATTAGCTTTCGTGTTCTCTCAACAGTATGAGAACACCGGTACGAGCGATTCCGCAGGTAGCTCAGAGAGGTCTGTTGATCGTCGTTCACCCGACGCTGCAGGGAGCTTATGTCTAAAGAGCGCTACTTCGCGATATCATCGGAGTCCGTGAGGAAAGATCGCGTTCGCATGATCGGCCCCGAATTCCACCATCTTGTGAGAGTATCGAGAGTAAAGGTAGGAGAGATCGTGAAATTACTCGATGGTCGCGGGGGAATCTACGAAGCGATGGTTGAGAGGATTCGGGATGGCGAGGCTACTCTCCTCATCAGGTCGTTCTTCAAGTCAGAAGAGACGGTACCAATCGATATGGCATTGCCACTCATCAAGGCGCCGAGGCTCGATCTCGCATTCGAAAAGTGTGCCGAAATCGGCGTCCGGAAGGTCATTCCATACATGTCTGAAAGAGGTGTGTGGCGCGGCGGTGGACAGGATGTTGCCCACAAGCGTGAGCGGCTCACCCGAAAAGTAGTGGCCGCGTGCAAGCAATCCGGTCAGCCTCACTTTCCTGAGGTTGATCAGATTCGAGACTTTGCTTCACTCCTCGAAATGCTATCCACCTACTCGAGGGCCTATCTTGCTGATCGTGAAAGCGAAGAGACAGCTATCGACGTACCGTATAACGAAGGTGGTCAGGTACTGGGGATCGTGGGGCCTGAGGGAGGATTATCCGCCAGAGAGCGGGAAAGTCTCGTTGCCCAGGGTGTCGTACCGCTGTCCCTCGGTCCCTTCCGCTTGCGCAGCGAAACGGCTGCCATTTGCTTGCTCTATCGGCTTCGAACGGATCTTCAATCAGCGTCATTACCGTATCCACGAACGCGTGATTGACATGTGTCTGTATTGTTGATTATATTGACTGGCGTCAATCTGTTCGTGCATTCAAAGGGGGCTCCATGCAGAAGAATGTTATCACCAAGAAAATACACGAGAATCTCAAGACGGCGATAAAAGCGAAGGATAAGGTGCGGATCGGAACGTTGAGGATGTTGCTCAGTACGTTGAAGAATGCAGAGCTTGACAATCGGGGAGAGCTCACCGAGGAACAGGAAATTGCGGTTCTCGCAGGGTATGTGAGACGGTGCAAGGAATCGATTGGGGAATTCGAGAAGGGAGGAAGGGATGATCTCGTCGCTAAGGAGCGTGAGGAGTTGAAGATCGTGCAATCTTATCTTCCCGAGCAGCTGAGCGAAGAAGAAGTTGCGCAAGAAGCGAAAAAGCTGATAGAGGAGCTTGGTGCGACGGGACCGAAAGATATCGGCCTAGTCATGGGGGAAATCATAAAGAAGGTCAAGGGACGTGCGGACGGCCGGGCGGTGAATCGTATTGTGGTGGATTTGCTGCAGAAGGGTGAGAAAGGGAATTGATACGGATCGCTGAAATTGTCATTATTTTCATTCTCGCATTCTTTTTCATCTCCGGATTCAAGCGCGGTCTCATTCGACAGGTTCTTGATATTGTTGGGATCGTTGCTGCTTTTATTGGAGCCTTCTATTTTGCCCATTATCTGGCGATTTACTTCGAAAGTTCGCTCAGACTCCCGTATCGGATGGCGCTGGTCGTATCAGCGTTGGTGATCTTCATCGGTATCTTGATCCTGTTCCACCTTCTCGGACTCTTGTTCAAAAAAGTCGCGAGCATAACCCTCATGGGGCCCTTCGACCGGGTTGGTGGTGCCATCTTCGGTGCTTTCAAGGGAGTGCTCCTCGTGAGCCTGATCCTCGTAATTCTTTTCAATATTCCCTTGCCTCATGATTTCAAAGAGGAGCTGAGAGCGGACCCTCTGGCAGCGGCACTCTATCCCGTTCTTCCGATACTTTTCGATCTTATCATGTCGCATTCTCCCGCCCGACTCAATTTCGAGAGGATTGTTCGGTCTGGGGGGAAGCGTCGAGCGGAACTCCAGGAGGGGATTGAAGAAGGTAAACGGGATGGAGAAGCGAGTGGGAAAAAGATCCGAAAAACCACCTAGAAATTCAAAAATGAGAGAATCCTGAACCCTCAATTCCCCGTACGTTATACTATGAAGGATAGTGGAGACAGAAAAGCTGCAGTGGTCTTCGAAGAGTTTGATCACGCCGCTCGGAAACTCGAGTTCGATGAGGTCCTCGAGGTCCTCGCCTCTTCCGCCGGGAACACGAGGACGAGAGAGAGGCTCCTCGCGACCAGGCCTCTCTCTTCCTGTGAAGAGATCGAGCTCAGCCAGGGGGAAATCCAGGAGTTACTCGTTCTCTGGGAGGGCGGGGAGGATTTGCAAATTTCGGGATGGAAGGATAGCTGGCATATTCTCAAGACCATCAATGTGGAAGGGATTACCACAAACGGCGAGAATCTGGCAGGCATTGCCGAAGGTGAGAAAACAGCGAGGGAGGTCGGGCGATTCCTCAAGAGAAAGGCCGAAGAACTACCCTTACTGTCGCGGTACCTCGCTGGACTATCCATCCAGGATGAAATTATTACTCGGATCTCAAGAACGATCGGACCGGATTACGAGGTAGTCGATACTGCGAGTAGCGAGCTCTCGAAGGTCCGGAAGCAGATCAACGCGCTCAGAGTTCGCTTGCGAGGGGAGTTTGCTGATTTTGCGTCGAAAAAAGGTGGGGGGAAAGGATACGAGTTTGTGACGATGAGAGGTGAACGGTACGTTGTTGCCCTCCCCAGGAGTGAAGCTGCTCGGGTCAGAGGAATCATCCATCAAGCCAGTGCGAGCGGAGCCTCCCTCTACGTTGAGCCGCTCGAATTTGTCGAGGACAATAACATGCTCGAGTCTCTCGTGCAGGAGGAGAGGAGAGAGGTAGAGAGAATCCTCCATGAGCTGACTGCTGAAGTCTTCAGGAACAGAGACGATTTACTCGGCAACCAGGGCGTACTCCTTGAAATAGATCTCGTATCTGCCAAAGCGGTGTACGCTCGGAGATACAAGTGTCAAAAGCCGATGCACAGCGTTCACGGCGAACTCATCCTCCGGGGGGCAAGGCATCCATTACTTGAAAAGCGTTTCGAGCAAGAGGGCGAGGGACGAACCGTCACTCCTCTCGATCTCAACTGCGATGCCGACCTGAAGGCACTCGTCATATCGGGACCGAATGCAGGAGGAAAGACAGTCGCCCTGAAGACGACTGGTCTCCTGGTAATGATGGACCGGTCAGGTCTTCTCATCCCGTGCCAGGACGGGACGACAATCCCAGAATATGACATGGTCTTTGCGGATATCGGTGATGACCAGTCGATTGAAAAATCCCTGAGCACCTTTTCCTCGCGAATCGTACACATGAAACGTTTGCTGGAGCTCGTAGACCTCCGATCTCTCGTCCTCATCGATGAGATCGGTGATGGGACTGATCCCGAGGAAGGTGCAGCTCTCGCCGAGGCCATGCTCGATCGCCTCATCGGGGTATGCGGCAGGGTCATTGTGACGACCCACCTTCGGAGGCTGAAGAGCTGGGCGCACGAGACTGCAGGGGCAATGAATGCGACACTGGAGTTCGATCCAGAGAGATTGGAACCGCTCTTCATCCTCAGGATGGGTATCCCGGGACGGAGCTGGGGGATCGAGATGGCCGGTCGTATGGGGCTTCCCAGCGATATCGTCGATCGTGCAAAGATCGGTCTGGACACTGACGCATTGAGAATGGAGGAACTCCTGGCGCATCTCGAGATGACGGAGCGCATGGTGGAGAAGAAACGAAAGGAGCTTTTGAAGAAGGAGAACCTCCTTTCAGAGATCATTACGAGTTACCGCAGTCACCTCGATCGTTTCCGTGAGGACCGGGAAGAGCTCGTGCAAGAGGCGAGGAAAGAGGCACTCGAAATTGTCTCCTCCACCAGGCGGGAAATGGAAAACCTGGTACAGGAAATCCGCATGAAACAGGCCGAACGCGAAGCGATCCGCAGGGCGCACAAGAGCATGCAGGCGAGAAAAGCCGAGTTCGAGAAGAAGCTGGAGCGAAAGCGTCCCCCCGTTCCACTCAAACCCGAGGATTGTAAGCCGGGCATGTGGGTCGAAATCGTCAGCCTCGGACAGGTTGGGAAGATCCTCTCGGTCAAACGTTCATCAAAGGTCTCTCTGGAACTTAAAGGTGGATTACGTGTAGAAACGAGAGTTGAGGATCTGGCACCACATGGCCCGATCGATGAGAATGCCGATGTAAGAACGGTCTCGTGGACCACTAGTCCGTTCGAGCCTGTCCCGATTGAAATCATGGTGCGGGGTATGGAGAGGGAAGAGGCACTCGAGAAGGTGGACGCATTTCTCGATAAGGCGGTTCTCCAGGGTTTCAAGAGGGTTGTTATTATCCACGGTGTCGGTAGGGGAATCCTGAAGAAAGCTATTCACGAATTCCTCGCAAAGGACCCCCGTGTTGAGGATTTTCACCCCGGAGAGCCCGCACGTGGTGGGGATGGGGTGGCGGTTGTCACGTTGAAATAGGCGTGAGGGAGTATGATTCCTCAGAAGGTCATAGAAGAAATTAGGGATCGCACCGATATCATCCAGGTGATCGGTTCTGCGATCGATCTGAAAAAATCGGGCAGGAATTTCAAAGCACTCTGCCCGTTTCACGCCGAGAAAACCCCGAGCTTCATGGTCAGCCCGGAGAAGCAGATATACCATTGCTTCGGATGCGGTAAGGGCGGTAATGTGTTCCACTTCCTCATGGACTACGAGGGAGTGGGTTTTGTCGAGGCGGTCAGGAAGTTTGGTAAAGAACTCGGGATCGATGTGGAGCGCTACCTCGTCAGAGGCGAAACCAGAGAGAAGCTGGAACCCTATTACCATGCTATGGATTTTGCTGTTACGTATTACAGCACAATGTTGAAGGAGGGCCGTGGTTCCGAGCAGGTTCGGCAGTACCTGAAAGGGCGGGAGATAGATGAGGAGCTCATCGAACAGTTCAAGCTGGGCTTTGCTCTTCCGGGCTGGGATAACTTCTACCGGACAGCGAGCGATGCCGGTGTGTCACGTGACATCTTACGTGAGCTCAATCTCGTCATGAGGAGCAGGGGGGGGAGCGGTTACCGCGACTATTTCAGAAATAGGGTAATTTTTCCTATAGCTACGCTTTCCCACCGGGTTGTGGGCTTGGCGGGTCGAGTTCTCGACCAGTCGGAGCCGAAGTACCTGAACACTACCGAAAGCCCAATTTATTCAAAAGGAAGAATATTCTACGGACTCAACCAATCGAAGGATCATATACGAAAAAGCGGTTTTGCTGTCATTGTAGAAGGTTACATGGATTACTTAATGTTATGGAAGAGAGGGATATGCAATGTATGCGCCGTTTGTGGTACATCTCTGACGGAAGATCAGACTCGCCTCCTTGCACGGTACACAAATCGTGTATATATTATCAATGATGGAGATAGGGCTGGTATACGGGCAGCGGTGAGAGCTGCAGATCAACTTTTGGCAGAAGGGTTCGAAATACTGGTTGTCATACTTCCCGAAGGCGAGGATCCGGATAGCTTTGTGAGGAGACGAGGAGCAGAGGCATTGCAAGAGATGATGCATTCTGCTCCTAATTATTTTAGTTACTTACGAGAGGAGGCCGAACGGGGTACGAGGACCACGTATCGGAAGGATCAGGTAATAAAACATCTCTTGGGCTCAGTATCTCGGGTTGGTGATGAAGTGAAGAAAGAGCTTTACTTACAGGAGATTTCTAGTCTCTTCGATATGCCTATGCATAGTCTCAGGGCAGGCTTGAGGCGGGAGAAAGTACCAAGCAAGGCTGCGGCTCTTGTCGAAAAGGGCGAGAGCAGACGGCAAAAGTATCAGAAATTGCTCTTCCGTCTCGGCTTTGAGAGTGACCGGTATGCTCGGGATATCGTCGAGCACTTGAACGAGGAAGACCTGGAAGGGCCGCTGTTTCGAAGTTATTACAAAGCGCTTGACTTGGCCCTGAAAAAGCATATTGATATAACGAGTCAGGATTTTATTGGGACAATAGAAGATTCAGAACTCTGTAAGTTGGCTTCTGAGATTGCGTTAATGCAACCGCCCCCCGGACCGGCAGGTGAGTTCATAGTTGACACAGTAGCATGGCTGAAGAGGTTATCACTTCGTGATGAGCTCAATATGCTGAAAAAGCAACTCCAGGAACTCAGATCCGAACCTGGGAGTGATGAAGAGAAAGTAGAGATCGCAGAGGCATATCGCAAGATATCGAGAGAGTTAAAGAAGATGGGACTGAAGGAGGGCAAACAGGCTAATGGATCTCGATAAGATTGAAGAGATACTACTGGACATCAGAAAGTTGTTCGAAGACAAGGGGTATGTCCTCAACGAGGAGATCGAGTCACTTGTCGGTGACGAATTTGAGCCTGGAGACATCATACAGCTCTACGATCGGCTGAGCGATGAGAACATCGAGTTTTTCGACTCGGAAGAAAAGGCGCGCATGAAAATGGATGCGCGTAAGAAGAGGGAGCTAAGGGAAGCCAAAAAATCTGAGGACCTTCTCACAACCACAATCAGATACGATGATCCCGTTCGTATGTACCTCCGGGAAATGGGAAAGGTACCCTTGCTCGATAGGGAGGGTGAGATTGAGATAGCAAAGAGGATCGAGACTGGGCATCTCAAGATATCCCAGGCAGTTTTTAGCTTGAACGCAACGACGAGGGAGCTCAAGAGGTATGTGGAGAGGCTTGAGAAGGGAATGGCGCGACTCGAGGATATCATCCAGATCGAGAGCGGTGGTCTTCATCCCCACTACTTAGGCAGGAAAGAGACCAAGAAGTATATTGGTATCTTGAAAAGAATAATAAAACTACGTGAGGAGATCGTCGAGCTCCAGGCCAAGCTCAAAAAGAAAATAAGTAAGAAGGTTGGAACCCAACTCCTCAAGCAGCTCGAGACGAGAAATAGAAAGCTCGAAGAGGAGTATCGCAAGATGAAGCTCCATCCCATAGAGATGGATATGCTCGTCCAGAAAATCAAGGATATCCTCGCGAGAATAGAAAAACACAAGAAACAGGTCGAAGAATACGAGAAGTTCACCAGTATGAACCGTGATGATATCGAAGCTGCGCTCAAGATTTTGAGTAAAAGGGGAAAGGAGAAGCAGAAACTCAAGAAGAAGGTCAAGTGGTCTGTAGAGCAACTGAAAGACTTTTCTCATAAAATCAAGAATCTGGAGCGGACGTGTCACCGTATTGAGTCGAAGGAGAACGTTGATTACGAAAAGCTGAGGAATATCGTCAAGGAAATCAGGTTGGGTGAACGAGAGTCTCAGCGGGCGAAGCAGGAGATGATCGAGGCAAATGTTCGACTCGTAATATCGATTGCGAAACGGTACACGAACAGGGGGCTCGAGTTCCTCGATCTGATTCAGGAAGGGAACAGCGGGTTGATGCGTGCGGTTGATAAGTTCGACTACCGGAAAGGATACAAGTTCAGCACGTACGCCACGTGGTGGATTCGGCAGGCGATAACCCGTGCAATCGCCGATCAGGCGAGAACGATCAGGGTTCCCGTACATATGATCGAAGCGATAAATAAGGTCTCGAGAACGCAGCGCAAGCTGATCCAAGAGTTTGGGCGTGAGCCGACGCCAGAGGAGGTAGCCCGACGATTGGATTACCCGTTGGGTAAGGTGAAGAGTGTTATGAAGGCGAGTATGGAACCCATATCGCTGGACCGCCCCATCGGCGAGGATGATGACAGTAATTTGAGCGATTTCATCGAGGATACCTCCGCTGGTTCTCCCGACCAGACGGCTGCCCATTCGATGCTCAAGGATCAGGTTTCAAGGGTTCTGGCAACCTTGACGAAGCGGGAAGAAAAAGTAGTCAGACTACGATTCGGTCTCGGGGACGGCACACCACGTACATTGGAAGAGGTCGGGACGATCTTCAACGTCACCCGTGAGCGTGTTCGTCAAATCGAGGCGAAAGCACTGCGCAAGCTCATGCATCCGAGCCGCAGCAGGAAGCTAAAAGGCTATATCGACATCTAAATGTGAAAGGTATTGAACGGATAACCGGCTCATGGTACATTAAGCCGGACCTACGGATAGACAACCTTTACCAGTAAACACATGAGAGGGCCCATAGCTCAGCGGTAGAGCTCCCGGCTCATAACCGGTCGGTCCCAGGTTCGAATCCTGGTGGGCCCACCACCATTTTTTCGCGCTCCTCTGTTCTGAGTGAATCCTTTTTAAGTAGTTGTTATTTAATGTGATTAACTGATATCATTTGAGGAGCAGGGAGGAGAAACAATTGAAATTATACTTGGCAAGGCATGCTGAGCCCAAGCGGAAGGAAGAAGATCCTGAGCGATCCCTCACGGAGAAGGGGTGGTCCGACATCAGAAGGGTAGCTGCATTTCTCTCGAAACACGAGGGCATACACGTGAAAAGCATTATACACAGCGGAAAAGCGAGGGCCAGACAAACAGCAGAGGTTCTGGCGGAACACCTGAAGCCGTGCAATGGCATAAAAGATATGAAGGGGCTCAAGCCTCTCGATGAAATCTCCGTCTGGGTAGACGAGCTGGGAGAGATCGAGGAAGAGACGATGCTCGTTGGTCACTTACCGTACCTCAGTAAATTGTCATCTTATCTTCTGTGCAATGAAGAAGATCGTGGGGTAATCGATTTCAAGTCGGGATCGGTTGCCTGTCTCGAGAGGAATGAGCATGGGGACTGGTCGGTTCAGTGGATGGTCGGTCCAGAGATAGTGCAGTAAGCAAGCGTTGTAACGCACGAAATTGGGTAACAAACGAGGATGGGAGTTCACGATTTAATGTTGGAGATCATCCGTGCTGAGTCGAAGCGAGAAATTACTATTGTTGAAGAGTTATTCGAGGAATATGCAGCTTCTTTGGACTTTAACCTCTGCTTCCAGAACTTCGACCGGGAACTTGCAGAGTTGCCGGGTGAGTATGCTTCACCCAGCGGCGTCATGCTATTGGCGAAGGTAGATGGAACGGTTGCTGGATGTGTCGCGCTGAGAAGTATTGGTGAAGAAATATGTGAAATGAAGAGGTTGTACGTGAAGCCCCAGTACCGGGGCAGCGGAATCGGCAGGAAATTAGCGGAGGCAGTGATACGGCACGCCGTTGAGATTGGGTACAAAACGATGAGACTGGATACGATACCCTCGATGATAGAAGCAACGTCACTTTACAGATCACTCGGATTTCAATCGATCGAACCGTATAGACCAAATCCGATAGAAGGTGCGATATACTTGGAGCTCAAATTGAAATAATTTAACGAGGATTTTGCGCTTGGACTTTCCCCCTCGGTTGATCATGCGGCTTGCGTTTCGGTAACGTTTCTGAACTCCCTCCTGACGACCCAGACATAGAAGAGGAATGTTGGAATGGCTTTGAATGAATGGTGTATGAGACTGAGGGGAGCCGACCAGTGAACCTGGGGATCATTACTCATGGGTACATCATAAAAGATGAACGGCGTCGGTACCGCCATGAGAATAAAGAGGATGAGAACGTACTTCGACCTCGTCTGGAGGTAAAAGACCACAAACAGAGGGATCAACATCACATAGTGATACTCCCAAATATCTTTGAAGACGAGAAAAAATGTGAGTGTCCATAGTGCGATGTTACAGACCGGATCGATTCTTTTTTTCCTGATGGTAATGGCGAGACTGAACAAGATGATAGAACCGATTACCACTATGAGAGGTATGTTTCTCGGTGCAATATCGAAAAATCCTATTTGGATCCTTTCAACATTCAAAAATGTCAGAAAGCGGTTAGAAACATCTCTGAGCAGACCTACGAATCCGAGGCACCCACCCGTCAGGGTTGGTGGGAGAGGGTGAAAGTTTAGATGCACGAACCATCTCAGATCTTGGGGGTGCCGCAGGAAGTACGGTGCGGATGTCAGGATTGCAACGACAATACCGGTTATCACGAGTCTCTTCTTTCCAATTCTAATCAGAGTCAAAGCGTACAGGGCTGTAAAGCTCTTCAGAAGTACACTAAAGATCCAAGATACGGCAGGAATCCAGGTAAGGTTTTTAGCAGGAACAGATGGCAAATTTTCAGCGTGTCGCTGCATCGAAGCTGGGTGAAGATCCTCAGGGGATAACGTTGCCTCAGAAGGTTCGGATTGGTTTATGTCCCTGTTGTCCGGAGCGCCGTGAACGCGGGCAGATGCTGTCGTTCCACCCGTGGGAAGCGGATTCGTCCTATATGCGTTTTCTGGCTCCTGTTTCAGGTATGGATAGAGAATGAGGAATATGAAGAAGCTCATCGTGAAGCAGAACTGCCCCATGAACAACTCTATGTACATGGGGGAATACAGCAGCCAGAAAGCTGAGACGGCGATCACCGCGGGACCAAATCTGTTCCTCAGTCGCAAGGTGAGCAGTAAGCATGCGGTGAGTAACAGCTCATTGATGAAAATCCAGGTCCAGTAAGCAGGCCATGGTCTCAGCACTTTAGTCATCACTGCGGAAATATATGAAGGGAATGGGAGGTATCGGTAGAAGTGGTAGTATGGAACGGTGACTTCTGTCGGGGCCCGGTAGTTCTGGTTGGCATAGATACTCTCTCCATTCTGGAGGTTGACACCGGCCTGGTAGATGCCAAAGAATGGGCCGCCCTGTCCCTTTGAGTGTGACGTTATGTAGAAGAGGGGATTGAAAAAATGATAGTACAGGGAAAGGCAAAATGCGACGTGAACCGCAATGGCCAGGACGAGCAGAATCATATAGCGTTGTGATCCTTTACTGATGAGTTTCATACGAGTTATGATCAGGAAGTGTTAGCTGTGGATTTTCTACCTGAACCCCCGTGTTGAAGTATCAATTCTGCTCATACTAGGGGCTTCTGCCCGTACTCTAAATTTAATTATAACAGATTGTAGACAGGCCGGTCAATTACCAAAGATCACGATCTCAGATTCGTGAATAGACAGCATTTACTTCTCATGGAAAAGCTGATAACTCTAAGAAAATCAAAGTGATTGAACGAAGCAGGCAATTTCTTTTCAAATCGTATAACCAGGGCGGGAGACCGTCTTAGGCCCGAAGTTTGCGCATACGTTCCTGTTGTTACGGGAAATGCCCTGCCTGCAGGGGGGCTGCCGGGCTCCAGCCGGGTCGTATCTTACATGTTTTTAATCAATTATGTGGTAACGGGTGTTCTTGTACCGTTTAACTTGCTATAATATATAAAATTACTTTTGCAATACCGAGGGTAAAAATGCAACTGAGAAGAAATGTTCTGCTGGCTATCATGATTATCCTCTTTATCTATTTCGAAGTGCACTCCTGCTCTGAAGATCGCCCCACTGCACCAGATGGAAATGGAATAGAGGCACCGAGCATTATTTGCAATGCGAGTGACGTCCATTTTATTGATGAACAGTACGGTTGGGTTGTCGGTTCGCTCGGTACCGTGATGACAACTCAGAATAGTGGGTCAACCTGGGAGGGTATGATCGTTGATGAACACACACTCAACGATGTTCAATTTGTCGATGCAGCATGGGGATGGATAGCAGGAAGAGACGGTGCGCTCTTCAAGACCGATGATGGCGGTGTTACGTGGGAGAAGGTTGCTTCTTCGGGCTTCCCCCAGGACGAGGATTTCTATGAGATCCACTTTATGAATGATACATTCGGGTTTGTTCTCGGATATCAAGGCGTTTACAAGACTGAAAATGCTGGATTGGATTGGGCGAATCACTGGTTGCCGGTGATTCCATACAGAGGGGCCTGGGACATGTGTTTCGTCAACGAGAATGTGGGTTTCCTTCTCGGTAGCCGCTGGACGGATCCGAATCCAGTGCTTCTGTACAGGACTGGGGATGGCGGCTTGAGTTGGACTGGTGTTGAAGGATCGGAGCACTCCGTGCTGAGGACGGTTCTCACGATAGAATTCATCGACCAGAACACTGGCTGGGCTGGTGGTGGTGTCATCATGAAGACAATCGACGGTGGAAGGAACTGGGAGACACAACGTTCCGAGGCGACAGTACGCGAGTTCCTATTCTTCAACGATCAGCACGGCTTCGCTGTAGGCGGGAAGACAGTCTTGCGAACCAAGGACGGTGGGGATACGTGGGATGACGTGACACCGGACGATGAGAGAGTCATCGATCTGCGGGGTGTATTCTTTCATGACGTGCACTGTGGATGGATTGTGGGGAGGGGAAACGAAGAGCTCGTCGGTTCAAAGCTCTACAAGTACACCGTGCTGCTATATACGGACGATGGGGGAGATACGTGGAGTATCAAAGACTTTCCGTTCGATTACACCAGTTTCCAGGCGACTGGAGAACAGTAACGGCCTCTCGGGCAGCTTCCGAGTGTGACCGGAACCCCCCGATTAGTAAAGAGAACCCCCCTCTCATTTCTCGATACCATCTCAAAAATATCTTGACCTTAAAATCAGTTTTCTTTAGAGTGTATATTTCTTATTTTTTGATATCAGTCAGATAACTTGCTATGTCTTTTTAGGAGAAATTAAAAGTAGTATCCGATGGAGCACTACTGGCAGCAATCATCCCCTTGGATTCGGGCTTATGAGAATGCTTCCCCTGGGAAGCATTCTTCATATATAGGGATAGAATGGATATGAATAAAACAGAAGATGACATTCAGTATCTCATCCAGATTGTTAATAAAGACCAGGAAATTCACGAGAAGAAGAAGTTTCTTGAAAATGCTCCGGTCAGGATCAGGGAGATCAATAAAAAGGTCAAAGCAATGATGGATGAGTTGGAGGAGAGTCAGAGTTTCGTGGAGAAGCTCGATAAGGAGCGGCGGCACCTCGAGAGGGAGATCAGTGCACAGAGTGCGAAGATCGATCAGAAAAAGATAGAACAGAGGAATGTAAAAACCAACAAGGAATTCAGGGCGCTGAGCACCGAGATCGACTACCTCTCGAAGCTCGTAGACAAGGAGGAAGAGCGGGTGTTAGTCATCCTCGAGGAAATGGAGGTAAAAAAGAAAGAAATCAATGCGATTACCGAGAGGATCAAGAGTGAAAAGGATGTACTGCTGGGAGAGAAGAGGGTGCTCGAAGATGGAATGAAGAGAAAAGAGGAAGATCTCAAGATCCTCGAGGACGAAAAGGTACGGATCCTTCCACACATTTCTGAGAACGTTCGGCGGCTCTATGACCGGATCCTTGTAAAGAAGGGTGATTCCGGAGTGGCGAACCTCGTTCATGATATATGCCAGGGATGTTATTCCCGGGTACCTCCACAAAAAGCTCACGAGATAAGGAAAAACAGCCAGATCTTGAGGTGCGAGGTTTGTGGGCGCATTCTCGTGTACTTCTCAGTTGATTAAGAACCCGATCGGAATCCATGCTGACGGATAATGTGAAACGTCTGCTTCTGCTTCTCGCAGGTGGGGTAAGTCTGAATGAAGCCTGGAAGCAGTCTGGCTTCTCTTCTCGAGATGAAGCAGCCAGCATCTTGCACCGTCTCGGCGATGCGCTCGACGATTCAAGCCTTGTCGAGCATCTGATGTCGGCTTTAGCGACTAGTCCTGCAGGGGAAAGAGGATCTCCATTTGCCAGTTTGGTTATCTACGTTGACGGTGCATCTCGCGGTAATCCGGGACCTTCTGCAATTGCCGCGGTTGCCTTTCTCCCGACTGGTGAGCGACTGACGTCGAAGACAAAGCGAATCGGATTCGCAACGAATAACATAGCAGAGTACAGAGCAGTACTGGAAGGTATGCACGTGGCACGAGACCTCGGAGCCCGAGAGGTCGAGATTCGCCTCGATAGTGAGCTCGTCGCCAGGCAGCTGAGCGGTGAGTACAGGATCAAAAACAAAAACCTGAGAGTTTTAGCAGGCGAAGTGGCGGGTATAGCCGCTCAGTTCAGACATTGTATCTATAAGCACATTCAGAGGAACGAGAACAAGGAAGCTGACAAGCTCGCAAATAAAGCTTTGGATGAAGATGACGGCGAGTGAATTGCGATGGTTCGCAATGTTCTCCTCCGTTGTCTTCGGATGCTGTGTGAGGACCCTCATGGGGACCTTCCAGGAACGTATAAGACGTATTTTAAGGATTTGATTATCACTCTCTTTGACCTTTCATGCTCCTTGTGATATATTATTTTAGAGCTTAAGAGGGTTACGTTTGTTGATGGCAAAGTGGATCGGGTGATCGCGAGTGTATCAGACGCTCGAGGAAAGTCCGGGCTCCACAGGGCAGGGTGCTGGGTAACGCCCAGTGGGGGTGACCCTAAGGAAAGTGCCACAGAAAATAAACCGCCTTCGCTATCGGAGGTAAGGGTGAAACGGTGAGGTAAGAGCTCACCAGTATCACTGGCGACAGTGATAGCTTGGTAAACCCCACCCGGAGAAAGACCAAATAGAAGAGGAGAAGTGGCCCGCTTCGCTTGACTCTCGGGTAGGTCGCTTGAGGTCAGTGGTAACGCTGATCCGA
>Ga0209635_10001690_pt1 | contig 16569 bp, 18 predicted proteins | sample DeeMarSWOR230_32_FD_187463 | JGI IMG/M metagenome (GOLD analysis project Ga0209635, IMG submission 187463) | Marine sediment microbial communities from White Oak River estuary, North Carolina - WOR-2-30_32 (SPAdes) (version 2) | ecosystem: Environmental > Aquatic > Marine > Intertidal zone >... | reverse complement strand
TTGTACCATTTGTCGATCATACGCCATCTGGCGAAGAGCGCAAGATAGTTCGCGTTTTAGAGTAGGAGGATCGCATGAGAGTCGCACTTTGTTTGAACGGAATGGCAATGCACCCCGGCAAGAAGGTCGTTGGTGGTCAGATGTGGAACGGACATAACGGAAAAAGAACTCCGGTGGAATGGACAAGAGGGCTAGAACACTATCAACGACATATATTCAGCAAAAATGATCAGGTGGATGTCTTCATGCACACCCCAAGTATCCATGTTGAACAAGAACTCAGGGATGCTTACCAACCAAAGGCGGCGATCTTTGAACCAGACCCCAAGTTCAGTTTCGTTGGTGGCAAGGTTGACGTAGGTTACCCGGATGGCGAAACATCCAAAACTCAGATTACCGCCGCCAGATGGTACAGCATTCAAAAGTGTATGCACCTAAAACGGCAATATGAAGAGAAATATGGCTTTCGATATGACATAGTAATGATTGGCCGCTTCGATGTTGCATGGATGGTGGATGTCGATTTCAGTAAATTCGATCCCAATTACTTTTATGCATCTAACTGGTGTGTCATGAAACTCCCAAATGGACACGGTATCAGACACGAAGATTGGTTTTTCCATGGATGGGATAAGAAGAATGATCCGACACTCAGGCATGTCCATATAGGATATCCACATGATCCACATTATCCAGCGCTGGCAGACTACTGGTTTTTCGGCGGCTCCGCAATCATGGACAAATTCGGCGATTTGTACGACAATATCGGTCGGTTCATGAGAGAGGGCGTGCCGTCTAACCATGAGTTTGCACTTAAACAGTTGAGGGTCACAGGATTACTCCCAAAACTTCGATTCGCATTCCATATTCATCCAGATTGCTTCTTGGCAAGGTTTGTTTACACTGATTGGCGTAATTAATATGACAGATTTAACTGGACAGAAATTCGGAAGGCTTGAAGTAATAAAGAGAATGCCCAATAGCAAGTGGGGACATGTGATCTGGCTGTGTAGATGTATTTGCGGAAAAGAAAGCACTGTTTATAGTTTCAGCTTAAAGAATGGCAGAACAAAAAGTTGTGGATGCTTCATCCAGGACGTAAAAACCAAACATGACCACAAAAGCAACGGTGAAATAACAGGAACTTACAGGTCGTGGTTTTGCATGAAGCAACGATGCACCAATCCTCACAATAAAGATTATCATTCCTATGGAGGCCGAGGGATCACTGTCAGTAAAGAATGGTTAGAATTCTCTAATTTCCTAAGAGACATGGGGGAACAACCTCCAAATAAGACAATAGATAGAATAGATAATAACAAAGGGTATTGCAAGAGTAATTGTCGTTGGGCAACTAAAGGACAACAAGCTAGGAACAAAAGGAATACCCGTTTCATCACATATGGAAACATAAGACAAAGCCTGGATGATTGGTCAAAGAAAACCGGAATTCCCAAAGCTGTTATTAGAAGTAGATTATCGCGTGGCTGGTCTGTTCAAAAAACATTAACAACTGCTGCCAAGCGATACAAGAAACGGGAGGAAATAGTATGAGTAGAGTTTTTTTGGACATAGGTGCCCATCACGGGCAGACAATCGAACTTCTGCTTAGACCCAGATTCAAGGTGGATCACATCTTCGGATTCGATCCATCGCCCTTGTGCCATGATATTCTGGATCGCAAATTCGGAACCAACCCGAAGGTGACGATTGTCAAAGTCGGTCTATGGTCAAGCGAGTGTGAGATGGACTTGCACAACGAAGGCAGTCAAGGGGGTACAGTACACGCCGACTATCAAACAACCTGCAACCCGAAGCCTCGTGTGACGCGATGTCGTTTCGTCAAGGCGTCCGATTGGTTCCGAGAGAACGTGTCGGAAGATGACGAAGTGTTTTTGAAGCTGAACTGCGAAGGCAGCGAATGCGATATTATCAGCGACCTACTGGATACGGGTGAATATAGGAAGGTAAAAGCCACCTTTGTTGACTTCGACGTGAGAAAAAGTCCTTCGCAGCAACACAAAGAGAAAGAACTGAGAGAGCGAATGAAAGCCGAGGGCATCAACAACGTCCACATCTACATGGGCGACCACAGACACATGGTGTTGTTTTCGGTAGTCAGTTAGGAGAAGAGAATGTCCAATAAACACAATCATAGCAAAAAGGGTCAATGGTCTGATACATATAAACGATGGGCACGAATGATTAGACGATGCACTAATCCTAATCACGAACATTATCAACATTATGGTGGCAGGGGGATTACTGTTTGTGATAGATGGAGAGAATTCGTCAATTTTTTAGATGATATGGGAGAAGCGCCGCCGGGCTTACAGTTAGACAGAATTGATAACAATCAAGGATATTGTAAGCAGAATTGCAGATGGGTAACCCCGAAACAAAACAGCAGGAATAGGCGGAGCAACTACTTGATTACATATTGTGGTAAAACTCGATGTTTGACTGAATGGGCCGAATACTATGGTATACCGAATACCACTTTACGGCGACGGATTGAAGAATATGGATGGTCGATAGAAAAAGCTTTGACGACATCTCCAAAACACCCGAGGGAAAGGAAACAAAATAATGGAATCTAATATTTTTTTGTATTGGGACAATCCACCAGGACGGACAGAAGCACCAGCATACATACAGCTATGCTGGGAAACTATCCGCAAGCATTGTGGCGAGGATTTTGAAATCAACATCGTGACCACGGAGAATGTAAGGCAATTCCTGCCCAACATCCCGGAGAGCTTTTTCCAGATAGCTCAAATCAATAACAAGTCCAACTTCCTGAGATACATGCTGCTCAGAGAACACGGTGGCATCTGGCTGGACAGCGATCTGATACTGTTCAGAAGCCTCAAGCCATTGACCGATCTCTTGCAGGGGGAAATCGATTTGATTGCCACTGCATCACCCACACTTCCTCCGGGACAACCAGAAAGCGGATTTCTTCTGTCTACCAAAGGCGGTGCGACGATCACCAAAGCAGTATCTCTGATTGAATACGCCTTAAGTCTCCACCCACCAGGACACATCTTCAAATGGGGGTCGCTGGGTCCGGGCACGATTAGACAAGCTGTTAAGGATCGCAAGTATCATCATCTAGACCATCGGCTGCTAATGCCGATCGCATCGTGGGAAGCATTCAGATTTGACGGAAAAGAATCGATAGATACGTATTGTGGCGACGACGCATATGGCTGTATGTTGTTCCATGAAATGTTCAGGCAATACAACAGCCCGGTTTTGCGGATGAATCGTCAACAACTACTCGCAGCCCCATCTCTGCTCGGACAGATGTTCAGAAAAGCGGTGGGAAACTAATGGCAGTGACACTGGTTACGGGCGGTGCCGGTTTTATCGGGTCGCATTTGGTCCACAGATTACTCTACGACGGACACACGGTGCGTATCCTGGATAATCTTTCTACTGGCGATTTTGCCAACCTAGAAGATATACGAGAACAAATAGCTTTCATCTATGGAGATATTTGCGATCCGATACAGTGCGAAATTGCGTGTGAAGGGGTCGAATATGTCTTTCACCAAGCGGCCATCCCATCTGTTTCGAAATCAGTAGACAATCCCAATCCCAGTCACGCAGTGAATATCAACGGAACATTCAATATGCTCAAAGCAGCCAAGTGGTGTGGAGCTAAAAGATTCATTTATGCTGGTAGTAGTTCTGCATACGGAGATACAATAGAGTCGCCTAAGCACGAAGACATTTGTCCGATGCCGCTCAGCCCATATGCGGTACAAAAGTACACCGGAGAGCGATATTGCAAAGCATTCTACGAGTGCTATGGATTGCAGACAGTATCTCTAAGGTATTTCAATGTTTTCGGCGAAAGACAAGACCCCAATAGTCAATACGCAGCAGCTATTCCTGCGTTTATTACCTTGCTACTCAGAGGACAAGCACCAACAGTCTACGGAGATGGTGAGCAAACACGAGACTTCACATACATAGACAATATTGTAAGGTGCAACATCCTCGCCATGATGGCACGAGAGACACGCGGCGAAGCTGTTAATGTTGCATGTGGTGGACAAATCACGGTCAATCGTGTCATAGATATCATTTGCGATCTACTTGATGTACAACGAATTGCGAATTACACAGAAGAGCGCCCCGGCGACATCAAACATTCATCTGCCAACATACAATTAGCACAATCCCTGCTTGGATATCAACCCATTGTCAGTTTCGAAGAAGGAATACAGCGAGCCATAGATTATTACAGGGAGACAACCAATGCCTGATGAAAGCAAGATGTGCTTCATGACAGTAGCCAACCGACCATATCAGAAATATGTTCCATGGTTCCTGTATTTCCTCAACAGGGCATACCCAAAAGCCCACAAGCTTGTACTGCTTGACGTAGTATTGGCAGACAATATCCGCCAGATGCTCACTTTGCTGTCTGGCAATTTCGAGGTACGAGAGCAAGCCTTTCCAGAGTACACCCATACGGATGCCAATACGATCAAATGCCTCCGGTGGTTGACTTTTGAGCCAGCTTTTGAACAATACGACTGCATGTCTATCGGTGATGTCGATATGGCAACCTATATTGAGACTCCACCGTATATGGATCAGCATCTCGCACATTGTGACCAGCTAGGAATCCCGTACAGTAATTTCATCAGACCGCCGCAAACTGGGCCGAGACGGATGGGTGGCATCCATGTCGTCAAGCCCAGGGAGTGGTTCGCGGCGATGCGACCCATAATCAACAAATACCGCCCAATGCTCAAAGCCGGTCAAATTCACCTTCCTGAGCAGGGTTTTAACGAACAACTCTTGCTGCGCATGATATTGGAATCAAATCTGGGAGAACCACCAGTAAGTCTATCGGAAACATACTGGTCCTCATTGGCAACATCGAACCACCACGGTACACATATTCGGCTGGCCGAGTGTGGTGGTATCAGGGGACTCCAGGGTGCCAAAGGTTATCTGGATCACAAGCCCGAAATCTTAGCCGCTATCAAAACACCGTTGTTCCAACAATTATCGACCATGTCTCCGCAAATAGGTAACACCCTGGTAGCAATTGCCCACGCATATGAAAAATTCTGATTTTGTGGAACAATCAACAGACTTAGAGGTATAATGAGGTATGATCGAGTTCACCAATTGCAAATGCAAAGTAGAGAAGGGTAAATTTAGTATCAACGATATCCCTCTGGACTGTCCTGCTGTATGGCAATTGGTAGCCGGTGGTCACACAGTGGGCGTTTTCCAGTTGGAAAAGAAATTGGGTCAGGATTGGGCCAAGCGAGTTCGGCCTTCCAACATAGAAGAATTGGCGGCATTAATATCATTGCTTCGTCCTGGTCCACTGGAGGCTGGATTAAGCCAAGATTATGTCGATGTTAAATTTGGCCGAAAGAAAACATCATATCTGCATCCATCTTTGCAACAAATCTTAGCTCCCACATATGGCCAAATGGTATACCAAGAGCAGGCTCTAAAAATTGCTACAGATTTAGCAGGGTTCAGTCCAGAGGCCGCAGATGAACTTCGAAAAGCCATCGGCAAAAAAAAGCCGGAACTTATGGCAAAGTTGAAGGACAAATTCGTCCAAGGTGCCCAGGCACATGGGGGAATAGCCCGTGGTGTTGCGGAAGAAATTTTCGGGTGGATCGAAAAATGCCAAAGATATAGCTTCAATTTGTCACATGCTGTATCTTATGCATTAATAGCTTATCAGACCGCTTGGGTCAAATGCCATTTTCCACACGAATTTTTCACAAGTTATCTAACCTATTCTCAATATAAGGGTGACCCCAAAGAAGAAATTTATAAACTGGTACAGGATGCCCGGCTATTCGGCGTAGACATTCTGCCCCCGGATATCCGCCGTGGAAACATCCACTTCCAGATGACCGAGGAACCGCAGAAAGGCGTAGCATTCGGCCTAGCGCACGTCAGGGGTGTCGGAGCCTCAGCAATCGAGAAGATCGTCTCAGCGGCTTCTACAACGCCAGGGGCGGGCTCTCTGAAGACTTGGGCCAGCTTTCTCGCAGCGGTACCAGACTTCCACAGGAATGTTGGGGTCGCCCTAATCAAATCTGGGGCCTGCGATTGCTACGGGATGGATCGCAGCGAGATGGTCCGAGAATTGGAAGTCATCCTGGGCACGACCGTACATGATGCCACCGGAAAAAAGGTCGAAGTCAAAGGACTGACCAATAAAGAGAAAGTGTACTTTTTCGAACAATTACAACAGGGTGCTATGACCACCCAAGAGATTCTGGTTCAAATGGCTCAGCCCCCCGGCGAAAAAACGAAAATGATGAGTCAGATGGTCAAGAAAGAACTGGTGGCCGCAGCAGTCGGGTATCTGGATCAGGCTGGATCAGCATTTGATGGCATCGTAGATGGGGACAGTAAATTTGTGTACACGTCTCCAGAAGAGAAGCAGGCTTGGCTAAGCAGCTTAGGGGATCGCACCAAGAAACAGATTGAGGAATTGATGATCCAAAACGGGTATCAAGATGTGGTGGTCAAGCCACCATGCAATAACGACGCCCGACGAAAAATAGTAGCGGCCAAAGCAGCGATGTTGGAAACACCACTCGATGACAGCAATACGGCTAATGCAGCAGCAGAAAAGCACTTTCTGGGCATAGCTTTGTCGTGTTCTCCAGCAGACGACGCCGATGATAGCCTAGCGACCCACACCTGTCTGGAGATTGCCAAGGCACCCAACAATGAAGATATTGCAGTTTGTGCTATCATCGATGGTGTCAAGCACACAAAAACCAAGCGTGGGAGTAATCCTGGTCAATCTATGTGCTTTTTGACCATCTCCGATTCGACCTATTCAATCGACCATGCGGTTGTTTTTCCTGACGCATTTGAACGACTGAAAGCATTTTGCAAGGACGACTTGATCTGTCTGATTTACGGGCAGAAAAAAAACGGCAGTTTCATCATCCGTGACATACAAAAGTTGATGTAGACGATGCGTAATCTGGCGGGTATGAAATTTGGAAGGCTGACTGTTGTTGAACAGTGCGGCAGAACTGCTGACCATCGTATTATCTGGCATTGCCGCTGTGATTATGACCGACAGGTGAAGGTCAGTAGTAAATTGTTGACAAACGGAGCAACAAAAAGCTGTGGACGCCTCAGATGACAATTAGCAACCAAGCATTGTTACAGCAAGACCGTAATCTATCGTGTCTGGCAGCAAATGATCCAAAGGTGTCATAATCCACGGAATAGAGAGCAACCATCAAATCTCGGTTAGATAATGGTTGGCCGGTGGACAAATCGTTGACAAAACCGGCAAGAAATATCGGAAAATATGAAACAAACACTCGACTTGGACGTATAATAAGAAGAATGGACTGATCTCTAAACATGAAAGGTGAAGAAAATGGCAGAACTCGGTGTATTTGGTGTTGGTGTTGCGACGGCAGACCCAGAGCTACGTTACGTCGGACAGAACAATACGGCGGTATGTACCGTCAACTTGGCCTTCAACCGGAGCTACCAGGACAAGGACAAGAAGTGGCAGCAGGAACCTTGTTTCCTCCGTGCTCAGGTCTGGGGTGCTCGCGCCGACCGGATGGCAGAACTCGTCAAGAAGGGCCAGCCGATCTATGTGTGTGGGTACATGAAGCAGGATTCGTGGGAGAAGGACGGCCAGAAGAGGATTTCGTTCTCGATCACCCTCCGTGATTTCCAGTTGTGCGAAAAGAACGGGAAAAAGAAGAGTGAACCGCAGCCAACGGGCGCTACAACTTCCCAGGCAGAACTACCTGCTGGTAGTGATGACGACATCCCGTTCTAGGAAATATCCGTGAATGAAACGTAAGCAGTCGCTAAACCAATTCATTGCCTGTTTGGCAAAGAAAATTGCGACTGTTTATCCCAGTAATTGTGCCGACGAGGAAGACTACATCCAAGTCGGGCATCTGACATTAGCAGAAATCAGCAGGAATAAACATGAGCATCGCAATTTCCAGGCATATGCCATTGTGGCAATAGCCAACACAATGCGCAACGCAGCCCTGGATGCGATGTGCGCCGCGTCTGCTCCGCGTAAAGTTAAAAAGCAAGTACACAAAGTTAAGATGCTCTTGGCCGCTGGTAATACAGAGCGTGAGATATGTCGAGAACTCAATATCACACTCAGCACGCTTGTCCATCTACGATCGCTCATCTTAACGGAATCTTGGCACATGCTATTCCAAGAACTAACGAGAGAGTCAGAACCGTTTTCTGTTCTCGATGACCTTTTATCGTCTGGCGATTTGACTGCGGAGGATCGGGCATTTCTCCAGGCAAAGTTTAGCGGTACTTCTGACAATCTTGGCCTGAGTCGGAAGCAACGGTATTCGAGGGCAAAAAGCCTGCGACCCAAACTGGCACGGAGTGGTTATGGAATTTGACCGCAAACGTCGCGTTTTGTTCATCGGTGAAGCGAACTTCCTCGCCACTGGTTTTAGCACCTATTGGCATGAGGTAATCAAACGACTACACGCTACCGGTGAGTTCGAGATTGCTGAACTTGGAAGTTATGCCCACGATGACGATCCACGTTGCCAACAGGTACCGTGGAAGTTTTATCCGGTAGCACCTGCTCGCAGCAATCAGCAAGCAATGCAGAAGTACATGTCGCAACAGACCAGCCAATTCGGCGAATGGCGATTCGACGATGTGTGTCTGGACTTCAAACCTGACATAGTATGTGTACCCCCAGGAACTAAAATTGAGACGCCAGTCGGAATAAAAAATATTGAAGATATTAAGATTGATGAAGAAGTTATTTCACATACAGGAAATAAACGGCGTGTCAAGCAAACTATGAGAAGACAACATGATGGTATTGTGGTAAAAATTTATCTCCACAATGACAATGAATGTTATACGTTTACACATGAACATCCAATTTTGGCGATACAAAGCAAAAAACGCACATGGCGACAAAGGGATATCCAAGACAGGCATGATATACATGACGCAAAGTTTGTTGAAGCAAAAGATTTGAAGCAAGGCGATTATGTATTAATACCTATATACAGACCCAAAATACAAACTAGTCATGACATAGGTACTAGCTATTTTTTGAAACAATTTATCAGAAACAATAATAAATTATATCCAGTTGGGCATACAAAATATGATAACGATAATGGTATACCTATGCTCATACAATATCAATCAGACTTTGGCAGATTGCTAGGATATTATTGCGCCGAAGGCTCTGCTTCTGGTGGTGGTATTCAGTTTTCCTTTAATGTCAATGAACATCATTATATAGCCGACGTTTTGCATTTAATGGCCAAATATTTTGACTTTCAAGGAAATGTTTTTACGAACAATAATTGTTCAAATATTCGGTTTAACTCTGTACTTTTGGAAGAATTATTCAAAAATTGGTTTGGTAAAAACGCCAAACATAAACATGTTCCATGTTTTGTGTATGAATATGATAATGAAAACCTGGTAAAAGAATTTTTGAATGGATATATTATGGGCGGTGGATGCTACAAACCAGATACTATATCATGTACGACCGCTTCTTGTGTCCTGGTAAGGCAATTGCGACAATTGTTCGCCAGAGTCGGTATCAAAACATCTATATCAAAAAGGCGCAACAAACCGACAAAGCTGGTTAAAACGGAACGTATTTCATTTGATGTCGAATGCTATGGACAGTTTGCGCGTCTTGCTCATGAATTTATTCAAAAACACACAGAATTGCCTACTAGAAAATCAGATGATCCAAAATGGATAAACAAAGGAAGTGTCGGATGGATTACTAATGATTATATTGTTGTTCCTGTTCGTAGGGTGAGATATCAACAATATCGTGGACAAGTATATAATCTAGAAGTAGAACACGATAACACATATGTCACTGGTTTTGCTGTACACAACTGTGGAATTAGAGACTGGTGGATGGACGAATTTGTTCTTCGTTCGCCTTTCCGTCAGAATTTCTCATTTGTCTGGATGCCAACTATTGACGGTGAACCACAACGAGAATTGTGGTTAGATTCATATGATCAATGCGATCGTATCCTTACATATTCTGAATACGGCATGGACCTACTGAAGCGGACTGGTAGGCGCGGCACCGATCTGGTCACAATTGCATCACCAGGTGCCGATCTAGAAATGTTCAAACCGCCAGAGGATAAGAGAAAACATAAGGCTAGACTGGGTATCGATCCCACATCATTAATTGTGGGTACGGTCATGCGCAACCAGAAAAGGAAGTTGTATTACGATCTGATCGAGGCTTTTGGCAAATGGTTACACCAATCGAAAAACAAGGGACACGTAGACCTAGCGAGACGCACTTTCCTATATCTACACACCAGTTACCCGGACGTTGGCTATGATATAGGTAAAGCTATCCGAGACTTCAAAATCGGAAATAAGGTAATCATGACCTATCTGTGCAGCAATTGCCAGACTGCCTACCCATCCTTTTTCTCCGGGGAAATAATGGTGTGTCGTAAATGTGGGAAACTAGCGGCGCATCCACCAAATGCCAACCATTCATGTCCCCGTAACGTCTTGGCCGACATTATGAAGACATTCGATTTGTATGTACAATATTCCATTTCTGAGGGTTTCGGGATGCCATGCGTAGAGGCCCAAGCCTGTGGGGTTCCTGTCGCAGCAGTAGATTATTCCGCAATGCAGGATCATCTTAAATGTCCAGGGTCAATACCAATAGCTGTTAAGAGGTTCTTCTGGGAAGCTATTATCGAAACAGAGCAAAGACGAGCACTACCAAGCAATACCGATTTTGTCAGCAAACTGGATCGATTCCTCAAACAGAGCGAAGCTGCGCGAGACGAAAAAGCAAGGCAGACCAGGGCGTATATCGAGGAATTAGTCCCGACCTACGGACAAGACCATCCGATGCGTCGTCGTGGATGGGAGAGAACGGCAGCTATCTGGGGTAAAGTCATACGTGAAACCGGCATCAAAGATCAGCAAACAACTTGGCTATGCCCAACTTCGCGTGCCCATCATCCCAATTTAGTACCACCAAGCAACGACATGAATAACAGCGAATTCGTTAATTGGGTAATTGGCAAAGTCTGGAATCGTCCTGACATGCTACGTACACATTTTGCTGGCGAATGGCTCAAGTCTTTAAACAGCGGTTCAAAAACTGTTGGCGATCGACGTGTTCCGTTTAACCGAAAAGATTTTGTCGATCATTTTGTTGGGATGGTGCAACAGGCAAATGCTATGGAAGAAAAACGCTTGGCCTCCCTAAAGCGCGAGACTCTGGACCAAATAAACGTGACGGTGATGTAATGAAGGTAGCATACCTGTCTGTATATCGTGATGGTACCGGCTATGCCAACCAAGCTATTCACAACATGCTTGCCATGGAATCTGGTGGTATATATGTTGTGGCAAGAGCTATTAAACTGTCACCACAAAGCAATCACGAACTAGCCAAGAGAGTTGAGCACCTTGAACAAAAAACCACCGACAAAGTAGATGTTGTCGTGCAGCATGTATTACCGCACCAGTTCGAATACAAAGCTGGTGTTAGAAATATAGGCATGTTCGACTGGGAGACAACCCATTTCGGTAGATCGAACTGGGGACATTGTTGTAATCTAATGGACGAAATATGGGTGCCATCAACACAAAATGCCCAGGCAGTTAAGGATAGCAATGTCTCGGTGCCAATCAAGATTTTCCCATGTGCTTGTGATATTGCCAGATTTGACAATCCCCCTCCACCGTTGGAAATTAAGAAGCTCAAAAACAAATGCGTGTTCTACGTAATCGGAGAGATGACTCGTCGCAAGAATTTGGTGGCAGTCTTGAGGGCGTTCTACACAGCCTTTACGCTCCGAGACGATGTGGCCCTTGTCATCAAAACCAACGTCCCAGGTAAATCCTCGGATGAAGCCACAGAATTGTTGCGGTCAACAATCAACGATGTGAAAAAATCGTTGCATACATACGTTCGACATCCATACTATCCACCAGTAGCTTGCATTACCGATTTTCTTCCAAATCAGAAGCTCGATCAGCTTCATGTAGCTTGTGACGTTTTCGTTTTGGCGAGCCACGGCGAAGCCTGGGGTATCCCAGCGCATGATGCAATGGGATTTGGCAATCCGGTGATACTGAGCAACTGGGGATCATTCCCAGAATTGACATATCCACAAGCCGCTGAATACTGGGAGCCAGAAACACACAGATTCAAATGGCCGGGCGAGATTGATTGTGGCTGGCTGGTTAAAGGACAACTGACGCCATGTTTCGGACATACGGAGAGTTTCCCAGACCTTTATACGGGAGAAGAATATTGGTTCGATCCAGATATAGAACACCTGATCAATTGTATGAGACAGGCATATTCTGAATGGCAAAATGGTTCTTTGTCTTCTAAGAGAGAAGCGGCCAGAAATCGTGCAGCAGAATTCAGTTATGAACTAATAGGTGCAATAGCAAGAGAACTCCTGGAGACATAAATGGCATCGCCACTTTCTAGTGTATTGAGAAGCATCAATAGGGACAAGCACCGTCCATTGAATATCCTATACGCGAATAACCATGAAGCCTATAGTGCTACTCTGGCAAAAATTGGGCACAACTTCTATCTATTGCAACATCCAAAATTCCATCCATGGGACGTTAAGGAAAGACCTATGCCGCCAAATTTCTTTGTATTGAGTGGCCAGAATATACCGCAACAACTCAAAACAGATTTAGCATTTGATTTGGTATTATCACAGAATAGGATTGATCATTATCCAATTATGTCTCAAATTGCTGCCCAGCTTAGCTGTCCATTGTTGCAAATGGAACATACGCTTCCTTGGCCAGATTGGGACGACGCCACGACCGAGCGCATCGGTCACCTCAAGTGCGATCACAATATCTTCGTGGCCAGATTCTCTGTTGGAGCATGGTTCCACGATGTTAATGACCCGAACGTGCAAATCATCCATCATGGCATAGATACGGACTATTGGGACGGATGGATCGGTGGCGATGGCAAAGTGATGACAGCCGTTTGGGACTATATCAATCGTGATAGGATATGTGGATTTTCCTTGTGGAAAGAAGTAACGCAAGGGCTCAAAGTCAATCCGTGGGGAGAAACACCCGGCTTCTCAAAGATGGCTGATAGCGCTGATCACTTACGGGAACTTTACCGCCATGCATCCGTATTCTTGAACACCACCCTTTGGTCGTCGTGCCCATTTTCTCTATTGGAAGCAATGTCTGTTGGTTGCCCCATTGTCACAACAGCGACAACATCCATCCCTGAATTCATCGAAGATGGAGTAAACGGCTTTATCACAAACGATCCGGTCACCATGAAAGAGAGGCTACAAGAGTTGATCGCTAACCAGGATATGGCCCGCGAAATCGGTGCTGCTGGCAGAAAAACTGTTCTGGAAACATTCGGTCAGCAACGTTTTCTGGACGAATGGAATGATGCGTTTTGGAAAGTAGCTAGATGCCCCACAGGTAGATGGGCATAGGGAGATAAATCATGCGATTAAACCTAGGATGTGGCAATGATATTCGATCTGGATACATCAACATCGATCGTCTGCCTCCGGGCCAAGTGCCACCGGACCTATACAGGCAGGGAGACATCCAAACGCTAGATTGGTTAACCGAAGACAACACTGTCAGCGAAATCGTTGCTTTGGATTGCATCGAATATTTACCGACCAACGTAGTACAACCCGCCATAGCCAACTGGGCACAAAAATTGATGGCTGGTGGTACGCTGAAGATTCTGATGCCAGACTGTCATGCTATCGCCAAAGCATTCGCGCAGGGACAGTTCAATCTACAAGAGTTCTCTCAGATGATTCTCGGTACCCAAGAAAATGGCGATTCTCGCTTATCTGTCATGGATACCGCCACATTGCTCGATTCACTGCAAAATGTAGGACTGACTGTTTCCCTCAAGAGATATGAGGGTGTGGCTATTTATGTAGAGGCTGTCAAATGATAACAACTGGCTGTGAAGGATGCTGTTTCCTGAAGAAAGACGACAGCGGCAAGGGATGCGCCGCTCAGCAATTGTGCGCACTTAAAGACGGTCATGCGTTCGCCCCAGGCTATTGTCGAATGTGTCGCAGCCATAAATGGGCAAAGCGACAAGAAACCACTGATCTATCCCAACTATATCGCAAGGTTGTAGAAGAACGTGCTCTGAAGTTTGACATGCTGGTCTTTTTCGACGAAACAATCCACACTATCAAAGACCTAGAATCAACACTCAACACTGATTGGTACGTGAAATACGCCAAAAAGATCATCATCATGGATGTTGCTGGTTTCGGTGATCGCAAAAATCTAGCACTTCAGTATCTCAAAAGCCGGGAACATCCAATAGAAACGGTTGTCGATAGCAGTGCGGTTCCCGAATCTGCATGTCAGAGGGACGAGACCCTCCGCAGGGTATCGAAGCAAGTTACTGCCCCATTTTTCCTGGCTATCCCGGCTGGAAAGGCCATCAAAAATTTCGATGTATTTGCCGCAATGGTACAGCATGTTCCGAGTCGCGTGATTCATTGGTCATTTCCTTTCACGATAGGCTCAACCGCCATCGTATCACAGCAGTTGCACTACGGGTTGTTCATCACGGCACCATACCGTGCCCTGACGAAATCACCAGAGGCAGAACCGTTTACACAACAATTGCGAGTGGAAGAAAGAGAAACGGAAATGGGACTTTCGTGGTTCTGTTCTGATTGTTGGATGGTATGATGAACGACAAAGAAAACGTAACTATTATCATAGCTACACATAACAATGCCAAAACCATTGAGCGCGCATTGCGGTCTGTGACCAAAGGTATCCGTCCAGCAAATCAGGTTATCGTAGGTGACAACGATAGCACTGATGGTACGTATGATGTCCTATGCAAACTTCTTGGCGCTGAACCAGTAACTATCGATAAACAAACTGGAATGCCACCACAGTTCGATGGTGAACTCGATGGTACGCCAGTCAAAATCTTCCGTAAGAGATTGAGCACAATTGGCGACACGGTGAATGTTGCGCTACAAATGAAGTGGCAGGGGGTAACCCTTTTCGGCTTCATGGACCCAACAAGCTGGTATGCACCAGATAAGATAGCACAAGCTATCAGGGTTTGTAATACGCAACCATCGGTTGCCTGTGTCGTAAGCGATTGCGACAATCATCATCCAGACGGCAGAGTTGAAAGAGTATTCCGCTGTTCTTTTGATATGCAGAGACTTTTAGCGGGATTTCCATACGACCGCAACTTCCTGATGCGCCCACAGATATTCCCGAAACTCAAGGGTGGTTTCAATGCGCAAATGCCGATCAGAGATGATTATGACATGTTGCTGCGAGTATCAGAAATTGGATTGATCTATCATATCCCCGCACCGCTGCACCACAATGTGGTTCACAAGCTGGATGCGGCAGCACAACAATCTATCGCTCAATGTGAAACAGCGGCAAAGCAGATGGCTACACAGCGGAGGGGTGCTCCGAATGGCTAAGAAAAAGAAGCAGAAAAACACCAAGCACAAGGAAGCTGTCCAAAGAAAGGTAAATGCTGCCGAAGAGATGGCTAAGCTTGGCCTCAAGCTGGATGATGAGCAAGCGCTGGTTGGATTTGTCTTCAACCACCTAGCGGTGTCTCATTTAACATACTTGGGGCTCAATTCAATCAACCGACTGTGTAAGACATATGCGGGTCTCGATATTTGCATCTTCACTCAACACCTGATTCCATCATGTCTACCGCCCTTGTGCCCAGTCTTCGGCGTTTCCGATCTGGTTAGGTGGCATCATTATCCACTCATAGCAACGAGTATTGGAACTACAATCGAGGCGTTGGCCAGCAATGCACCGATCGTTTATCACTATGCTTTCGATCCAGAATTTATTGGCAAATCCCACATTGAGTCCACAGAATTGGAGCCTGCTTTTTGTGATCCAAGGGTACGAGTCATTGTGAGACATGAGTCTCACAGGGAACTAATTGAAGAAGAATTTGGCATCAAGGTTTGTTCTGAGGTAATCCCAGACTGCGATGCCGAAGCACTGTCGAAGTTTGTGTTAACAAAAATGAAACATTCAAACACAAGTTGACGTTATGAAACACGGTCATTACAAAGATAGAACTTATCAGTCATGGGATCATATGATTCAACGATGTACCAATCCTAGATACAAACAATATAAAGATTACGGTGGCCGGGGGATTACTATTTGTGACAGATGGAAAAAGTTCGTAAATTTTTTAGAAGATATGGGAGAACGTCCCCTCAAATGCTCACTTGATCGCATTGATAATAACAATGGCTACTATAAGGAAAATTGTAGATGGATTAATACGGTCACAAATAATAGGAATAAACGTAATAATAATTTAATTACGCATAATGGCAAAACACAGTGCTTAATCGCTTGGGCTAATGAAATGAAAATGTCTTATCAAATTATTCAATGGCGATTAAAGCATGGATGGTCAATAGAAAAAGCATTAACCATTCCAACCAGGAAACTAAAAAGGAGATGAAGAATGGCGACTGAGATGAA
>Ga0209635_10001685_pt1 | contig 16586 bp, 29 predicted proteins | sample DeeMarSWOR230_32_FD_187463 | JGI IMG/M metagenome (GOLD analysis project Ga0209635, IMG submission 187463) | Marine sediment microbial communities from White Oak River estuary, North Carolina - WOR-2-30_32 (SPAdes) (version 2) | ecosystem: Environmental > Aquatic > Marine > Intertidal zone >... | reverse complement strand
CGTTTATCAGAGCGATTATTACCCTGGCGCCGACGTCTGTTTCAGGTGTCAACTAGGTCCCCCTCTCTGGACACACTACTTTTTTGACAGCCCAGTGTTTCTGCAGCTCTTGAAGGATCTGGTCGATCGCAAACTCGCGGATCCCGACGTTATCTTTAAGCTCCACGTGGAGCGTCACTTTTTGGCCGGTCAATTCACATACACCTGCAGGACCGCGTTAAACCACTTTGCGAGCTCTGGATCCTGTCGGATCATGCGGTCGATTATTCGCGCCCTGGTCACGTAGGTGGCGTGATCGCCTGGGGCCACCATCATCTCGAGGATAACGCGCTGCCTTAAAGCTCGTATACTTTCGGTCAGCTCTCTCACCCCCTATTTTGTCGGTGCCTTTTCTCTTAACCGCGCGTATCTGACTTCGTGAAGTGTCAGCAGGATCTCGTCGCCAGTCTCTAGCTCGAAGGCTCTGACTATTTTCGGTGGGATCTTTAGGTGTAGCCCTGAACCGCATTTTGCGGCTCGGTAGATGTCGCGCAGGTTCAATTTTTCTTTATCGCTTTCCAACATTCAACACCATGTTATATAGATGTCAAACACCCTATTAAACATTGTTGAACGTATGCTTTTCGACAATTTTGGGCGTGAGTGAGGGTTTTTTGCGTCTTTGGGGTAGGGTATTTACTTCTCTTTTTGAAAACTAGAACATTCTTCTATATTTGTCTTTCATAGACGCTTTAAGCTGCGACGTATATACTGCAGCGACTTGGAGGGGGTGTGTTTGTGGAGTCAGATCGAGTTAAGAAAAAGCACCTGGGCACCGTGAAGTGCCCACACTGCGGCGAGCTGGTGGAGATCCTCGAGCGCGAGGTCATAGAGCAGCCCTTCCAGAAAAAAGTGTCTACGAAGAGCCTCGAGGCTGCGAGCTCAGTCCAGAAACAGCTGTGAGCAGGGGGTAATTTCCACGGCCGTCGAAAAGTGGCGCGAGCGCGGTGAAAAAGAGCCGCTCTTAACAGAGGCCCAGGTTAAGGACCGGTCCCTCGAGGAGATCCGCGGTTTTATCCGGAAGGCTGCTGAAATTGAGAATCCTCGAGAATTGTGGTTTGTTCTACGCGACGTCTTAAACCTGCTGGCGCTGCTGATCGTCCCTGAGCCCGAAGTGATCAGGCCGCAGGACCTTCCGATCTAGCCTTCCGGCCCCTCTTTCTTTTTCATCAGCTGCTCGAGGCCTGCCAGCGTCATAAAGGTGCCTGCCCAGTTGACCGCGTAGTTTTTCACGGCCTCGAAACACCAGGCGCCAGGATCCTCAATAACTACAGCATACTGGGCGTTAGCGAAAAACTGCAGGATCCAAATGATAAAGGCCACTATTGTCGCCACCGCTGCCGCGTCTTTCATGCTCATGGGGTTGCCGGTGTTGAATGGGTTTATTTTCAGATCCATACGTTTCGCCCCAGGTTAGTAGTAACCGTAATAGCCTTTAGCTTTTTCCACTTCCACGATCAGGTTTGCTTTTTCCTGTCGGATCCCTAAAGTTATCAGGCCCTCGAGAAAGGCCTCTTCAGTGATAACCGCGGTCCTAAAGCGCCAGGTCAAGATCTCCACCCACTCAGTGATCAGCTCGTCCTCATAGTCCATGGCTGCTTTTTCCAGCAGCAGCTCGCGCTCTTTCGCGCGGATTCCAAGCTCTATTAAGGCCGTGTCCATTTCGTCCTGTGTTGCGCGGCCGTATTGCATGCGCCAGGTCCATTTCGTCGTTAGGTCCCGGATCTCTTCTCTGAGTGGCCGCTTCTGCAGCATTTCCCAAATTTTCGCGCGGTCCTTATCTCTGACTCCTCGCCGTTTCAAAATATCCATTACCCAAATTTGGTCTAGCTCTAAAAAGTCAGCCATGCGCACCATGTCATAGATCGAGGGCGTGTACATCCAGTTTTCATTTAGGGCCATGTGCCACTCCGGGGCGTAGCCCCCTGCGGTATACAGCGCGTCACGTTGAGCCTGAGTTATCAGGCCTTTGGTCCATAGATAAAAAGCTTCTCGCGGTGACGGCAGCAGCGTCATGGCCTCTAACAGTTGAGCGGCGCCGTTTTCGTCCCAGCCGTCCATGGCTGCGTGAGTGTTAAACTGCTCGAGCGTGAAGATTCCTCGCTTGTATAAGACGTATGCCATGCTGGCGTTTGGGACCATGGGTGTGAAAACTGTATTCCAGTGTCGCCGCATACGCGGCGTTATGGCCGTGTGGTACATGAGGGTTTTATACGCGTAGATCAACTGACCAGCTGCGAGAAAATTATCCATGGCCGACGAATAGGCTCCACCTACGCCCTTTAATACCCCGGCCTTCCAGTTGTCGTATAGGCCCCCGTAAATTGTTTCGATCGCTGCTCGTACAGCTGACACGTCGCCGGTGGGCCCTGCTTTTTTTGAGGCTGCTGCAGCCTCGAATCCGGTGCTTAACAGGCCCCCTATGTTCTCTTTGATCTCCATTATATCGTTGCCCACCATGATGTTTTTTGCTATGTCCTGCAGCGTTTGAGCAGCCATGCGCGCGCCAAAATAAACCGGCCACAAGTTTGGGCCCTGAGCGTGATACATGCGTATGTACTGCTCTGGCGTCAACATGACCATTGAAATGTGCCCGGGCTCCACAAAATAGGCCATGGCTCACTTTCGCCTCTTTGTTTTTGTTAGAAAGTCGAAGGTCAGGGCGCCCTCTTCCTTCATTTTCTTTAGGGCCGCCTTCTCTCTTCGCGAGCTGGGCGTGGATTTCCTTTTTGACAAGTACCTCGCCATAGGTAACTCTGCAGATCTGGCTTAAAGTCTTGTTGTCAACTAAACCCCTAGATAGTCGTAGTAACTGCATTGAGGCCTCGCGGTGTCTCCGATCACACAGTCAGCGAAATGGTAAGGTGGCCAGGCCGGGGTGTTGTAGAGCCACAGCCAAAACGAAAGGATATCCTGGGGCCACCGGTTCATCGTGCGCGTGATCTCGAGATTTGTGTCCAGCCACGCATTAACCGGGTTGTTTCCGTTGGTTAGCTCCACGACTACACAGTGCCACCCATTCGTGAGGGGCGTGGTGCCATTCGTCCAGGATCCGTCCTGGTCCCATAGTCGCAGCAGCCAGTTAGCGCCCACCTTTCCGTAATAGAGAATGAAAAAGGTTCCCCCCCCTGCCTTAGACTCCATTTGTATCAACTCGATATTGCCCCCCCCATTCAAGTTTACAAAGTCGATCCACACGCGCACGTAATAGTGACCGGTCGCGACCGTGAGCAGGTGATTACAAAAACCAAAAGGCGTGACCGTCCACGCTCGATTACCATGGTGAATAGGAGCCCCTACGCTTGTGTAAGCGCCCCCCACCACCGCGTCCCACTTGCTCGCGTCGCCTGTTTCGCCGCCGTCGTAGAACTCAGGATCGTAGAGCCCGGCGTACTGTTCCACGACGTCCTGCAGCTGCTCGAGTACGTGCTGAGGATATCCTCGCAGCACATATTGATTTATGAGACTCTCTTTTTCGAGCTGTAAGGTGTTACCTGTGAACGTGCGATACAACATTAACATCTTTTTGTTAAACCCTATGAGGTATGGCCACTGCGACGTCGGGATCCCTTTAATAGTGAGCTCGTCTTGTGTGGGCTGCTCGAGGCCCACGGTGTCCTCAATCGACGTATCTAGGCGCTGAATCATACTGCGCTGCAGCAGCTTAAACCGTAAGGGAATAACCCAGGGATCCCACTTTCTGACAGCCCGGAAAATCCTGCGACGTACATCTGAGGTCCTGGCGACTCCACGGTTAGGCGACACTTAATTTCACCCGGTCACTAGAGGCGTATACACCTTCAGATAATGGTATTTCTTCGACTTCCTAAAAGCTGCTTCTGCCTTTTCTGAGCTTTCTTTAGGCTGGTCCATCGCTGTCGCCATGGTCGCAGCCAGGTCCGCAGGATCATATTCGTGCAGTGGAGCCACACACCCTGGGCGCTTCAAAACCTTTTCCCTTATGGTCTGAAAGGGAAACAGCCAGGCCTGGCGATCGTTCACCAGCTCGTTTAAAGGGGGTATATCGCAGCAAACAATCGGCCGTTTCGCAGCCATGGCCTCGAGAACTGGCAGGCCAAAACCTTCCAGCAGGCTAGGAAACACAAAGACGTCGCAGCTAGCGGTTTTTAACGCGATCTGCCTGAATGGCAGCTTATTATACGCGTCCTCGATCTTGAGGTTAGAGATCCCAGCGAGGTCCGGCGCGTATTTCAGGGCCTCTGTGCGATCTGCGTGTAAAACAAAGATCCAGGCGTCAGGCCTTTCTTTCTGTAAAATCTGTAGGGCCCGGGCCAGGTGCTTAAACCCTTTTCGCTCGCGTGAGCTCAGATTCGAGAAAAAAATGGTCTTGCCAGGGTGTTCCTCTCGTAGACGGTTAAATCTGCCATACTGGGGGGCCTCGCTGAACTGAAAATCTGCAGGATCTATTCCGTGGGGGACCACTCCGTCGACGCGGATCCCTGACCGCTCCATACATTCCTTACAAAATTGGCTGACCGTTATAACCCTCATCTGTTTGATCACTTTAGTGAAGGTTATATTCAGGCTGTAAGGACCGTCGACTGGACCGTAAAGCGTGAAGTTCCGCGTTATCCATGGCGTCGAAAGACGTACGGCGTCAAACGTGTATCGAGGCCAGAGCGGCGCCAAAACGATTACGCGGTCCCACCTGTCTTTTGGGAAATGCACTCGATCCTCGATATCTCGCTCTTCACACTCGAGGCCTGCATGAACAGCGGCCTTATACAGTAGGGCTGACTGATTTCTGAAAGCTGCTGCTCCTCGTAGGCTAAAAATGGCCAGATTCATTTAAAACTGCACCACCCGCATAGAATTAGAGGGCGTGACCTTAAAAATGACTATTGTATGTCGCGTCGGAATAACCTGCGTCGATAGGCCTGAGCTCCTTCGTAGCCTTAAAAGCGTCATGCGCGATATCCCGAAAAACTGGCAGGTGGACCTTTTCAGCGGATCGCCACAGCCGGGCTATTTGGATCCTGTTAAACAAAGGTGGCCGCAGATCTCAGTTCACCATGACGGGCAGGCTTATGACGTGGTGCAGAATACTGTGAGGGCTCTTCGAGGCATAAAAGACGCCTGCGCGTACAGCCTGCTGCTGCAGGACGACATCGTTGTCTGTAAGCGTTTCCCCCAGCATGTCGACTGGTTTGTGCGTCGATATCGGGGCGTCGGCGACGTTTTCAGCTTTTACACTCCATATCGAGCAGTTTTTAAGGCGCAGCTGGCAGGTCAAAAATTCTGGCGATATCCTGCTAACGGTTTTTATGGCAGCCTGGCCCTGGCGTGGAAACCCTGGGTAATAGACGGCTTTCTGAGGGTTCTTGAAACGCGGCCGCAGATCCACGCGCGGCTGCCTAAAACCTTTTGTATGGACCTGCGTTTTAAGTGGTTTTTTCAATACGCGCAGATCCGGCTCCTGGCGTGTGTTCCTAATGTTGTTCAGCACATAGGGAAATATTCAGCTGTTGCGGCAGCCAGAGGGAAAACTAGGCCTCTGAGAAGTTGCGGCGCCTTCTGCGGTGAAAATAACACGCCTTATCGTCGTTGACTCTATCTTCTGAGCTTGTGGTCGTGGATCCTTCCGTCGGTGGAGACATGCTTAATGAAAACTGAGGGCTGATAATACACGTAGAAGCCTCTTTTTTGTAGGCAGCGACTCAGAGAATACCCCATTTCACGCGCGACGTAGTATAGGGTGCAGCGAGCGAGGGCTGCTCGACGTATAAGTGCAACATGGCCTGTGAGCTCAACCTTCACCGGTTTACGTGCGTGGATCGCCTTCGTAGGCCATGGGCTTAAAACTTGTTTTTGGCGAGGGTAACGTCGATACATGGCGCCACCCACCCAGCCGGCGTCTTTGTGGTTTTTGAACACTTTAAGGTATTCTGTTATGACGTTTGAGGGTGGGATCGCGTCTGCGTACCATAGCAGCACGTAGTCCACTCTGCTTTTACGGATTAATGGAAGGAAATATTGATTCCAGATAATGAGCCAGGCTCGCACGCGGCCGCGGCCGTATCTGAGGTCCTTCCAGTAATTCCCAGGTGTCCGTTTTCTAACGCGGCCGATGATCCGTTTGGATCTAAACTCATGGTGATGAAAATGCAGGTTTCCCCTGACCTGCTTAAGCAGGCGCAGCGTTCTGTCAGTTGAATCGTTTTCCAGCCAGTAGAGGTCGATCAGCTCATGCGGATAATCTAAGCTTAGAAGGGCCGTCAAGTAGAATGGTATGCTGTGAAACTCGTTTCTGAAAGGCGTGATTATTAGGATCCTGGGCTGCGACATTTAAGGGCCTCACGTGTGTGACAGTACGCGCTTTAGGTTCATTGATAATATGTCAGCTTTAGTTTTCCGATCAAAACGGCAGCAATTAACCGTGTGGAGTGACACTTCATAGCTATGAAACGGCCTGTCTGTTCCGAAGAGTATTCGGTCCGGCCCCAACAGTTTAACTGCTTTTTGTATAAGTTCAGGGTAAAAACAGCCTGATGTGTCCAGATAGATGTTATCCACGTAGTTGGACCGCAGCAGCAGGCCATACGCTCTTATGATTAGATCGGTCGCCAGGCCCCCCATGTGCGCGCAGATAAAGGTGAGATCCGGGTACTCTTCGTTTACTTTTAGCACGTAGTCGATCCTGCTTTTCTCGTTGCGTCCACAGTGGACCAGGACCGGTTTTTTATGCTTCTCGCAGAGGGCTAAGATGTCTCTGTGCTCTGTAAGGGTTGTCTGCGAGACTGAGGGGTGAAATTTGAATCCTGAAAAGGCGAATTGTTTGAAGTGGTCCCTCTGCAGCTGGTCAGGGTGGATCCATAAGAAAGGGAAAACTCGAGATTTCATGCTACACCTGTCTAGTCTCCGGAAAAACTCGACGTTTAACCTGGCCGAATCGCAGAATTGAAACAGTCGCGGCATGACGACGCATTTACGGCCCGGATCTGCAGCGAGCCACGTTTCCATGGTGTTCCACTCAAACTTTAAGTTGAGCCCCGGGATCGAGCACAGCTCTGACGTCATGTGTGTGTGGCCGTCAAAAATCACAGTAACCCCTCGTAAGGATTTTCTACGAGCCCATAGCGACATTTTAGGTCCTTAACGATTTTAATGATCCTGCAGGGGTTTCCTACGACAACCGACATAGGGGGGATATCCACAGTCACCGCTGTAGATGCGCCTATTAAGCTGCCTCGTCCAATGGTGACGCCCGGCGAGATCGTGCAGTTCGCCCCGATTTTAACGTCGTCCTCAATTACTGGCGCTCTCACACATTCCCGGGCCTTTGGACATAGAGGGTGCAGCGTGTTAAGCAGGGTGGTTCTAGGGGCGATAAATACGCGGTCGCCGATCTTCGCGCCCTGGCATACATGTACGTCGCAGGGAAATTTCACGTCGTCGCCGATTTCCAGGTGGCCATACAGCTGGTTAAAGTTGCTTATGCTCGCGTTGTCGCCTATTCTTGAAAATTCTCTTATGATGTTGAAATGGCCGATAAAACCGTTTTTTCCGATCACGACGTCATGGTAAATGTAGTTGTGCGTCCTTATCTTGGTGCCTTTTCCGATCTGCACCCTGGCCTCAATGATTGAAAACTCGCCGACCTGCCTCATGGTTTCACGCGCGCGTGCTTATTTACCATGGCAGCGCTTATACTCTTTGTCGACTTCTATGGCTGCTTTCAGCAGCCACGCCTCGTCATATTCACCTGCGAGCAGCCCCGTGTCTTTTAGCAGGCAGGATCCTTTAATTCCGTCGCGAGCCTCGAGGATCTCACAATTCCATTTTGTATTACACGCGCTGCGGATCTCCTCGAATTTCAGGCCCAGGTGATCGCACAGCTGCTTTATTTCCTCGGCGAAAGATATGTTTACAAAGCGGTGGGCGTTCTCGATCAGCTTCGAGGCCTCAGCAACCTCGAGCGACGACACTGCTCTAAAGGCGAGCTCCGCGCGCAGATAAAAATGTATGGCCGCGTTCATGCTGGCCGCGTTAAGAGCTCCTAGCACCCTGAACTGCTGAACGCCATGGTTTAGCGGTTGCTCACTCCAAAACCTATGTGGATAATGGGCGAGCAGCTGCAGCGAAAATTCTCGCGCGATCTTTCTGCAGGATCCGATTTGCATGGTCGACTCGATTAACACGAGTTTTGAGGGATCTACAACATGCCTGCACACCGTTCTAACCTGGTCAGCTGGGACGCAGAGCACATAGACGTCTGGATCCACGGCCGGGACCTTACGGTGGATCTTTTTGTCAAATCCATGGACGTCGTAAAACTGGCTTAGGTACGTCGCGGTGGGCTGGCCCACGGTTCCAAGGCCTATAACTAACACTTTCATGGGCTCGCGCACGCGCCTTTTAATAGTAGTACTGCCAGCCTTCGGGGTAACAGCCGCAGAGCATGGCCAGCTTATAAAGAATCGCGATTTGCAGGTTTTTGTCTCTGTACTGCAGCAGAATGTTGTGACATTTGTTGTCCCTGGTCACGCTGGTGAAGTTTCGGCAGCATTTACAAAACTCGCGCATAGAGTTCAAATAGAAAGGGATCTCTGACGTCGGGATCCCTGCAGGCTCTAAAATCTGCGTTTTCGCCTGTTCCTCTCGCTGGACCAGGATCGTGGTTATGGCTGTATGCAGGTCCACCATGTCGCTGCGGTAGTCGGTGGTCCGGATCTCAGCCACGTCACCGTCTAATTTAGCCTCATACTTCTTACGGCGCCAGATCTGCTCTCGGACCATTCAAATCTCCGATATAGAGAAAGGGAATATGAAAGGGATAAGACTTGCGGAAGGGGCTGGCTACTCGTAGCCTGGGATCGTGACTCCACAGAGCTCTGAAATGCTGGCGAGGACCGTTCCGTCTAGGCCTCTCGACTTCCAGTGGCTCCACCAGTACTCGACTTCGTTCTGCCTGGTGACTGACGAGAATTTCTTAAAGAATTTCCAACATTGTCGCGCGAAGTTTAGGTATCCCGGTATGGTAATGGAAGCTATACCGGCAGCCTCACACACTGCTTTGGCTTTCTCTTCTACCAGCGCCAGTTCAGCAAAGAAAGCTTCCTCTTGCTCCACCATGGTGTCTTTTTGGTCTGCGAATCTCTGCCTGATCGAGTCAGGATCCATTTTAGCCTCGTATTTCCGCGTCCTATAGGCCGGGTGTCTTGTCAACTTTAACTCACTCGAGTAAGGGATTTGAACACCTGACGATTTAAGTCTTGTGTCTTACGATAGAGGGGCGCCCCTACACCGCTGACTGTGCAGCCGCGCGTTTCAGGCCCTCGTCTTTCCAAATCACATGACAGAGGCCTGATAAGTGGCCTGCCAGGCCAGTGAGCGCGTGCACCCTGCTTTCGACCTCATGGCTGTCGATTCCGTGTTTCTCTAGTTGAATAGTGATGTCCACTGCAGTGAGCGCTATGCGTTTAAGCACAACCGGGATCCGGCCCCGGGCCTGATCAGGTGTGTAACGAGGTTTTTTTGAGCCCATACCCCTACCCTCACAAGTCAGCTGTGCGATAGATCACAATGTTGTCTATGGCTGCCAGGACCGCAGGATCTAAGCCGCGACGTTCAAACCGGTCGCGTAAGATCTGATGTTCGCGGATCCAGTCGACCATAAACCTGAGATCTGCCTGCGTCTTGTCAAGGGCCTGCGCGTAAGCGAGGTACTGGTGGTTTAAGTCGACGTATACCCCCAGCTCGTTCAGCAGCCTGCTCACCTTATTTTGAAACAGCGTGATCATGGCCTGCGCCGCGGCCATTCTGTTGTCTCTCAGCTCGCGCTGGCGCTTTTTGATCTTTCGCAGCTGCCATGTCAGCTTAACAAAATTGGTTTTCCGTTCATAGTCGTCGAAAGGCATGTGTGGAGCCCCTATACATTGAGTTCCCGGACCTTCGATAAAAAATCTTCCAGGTACGCCGTAGCTGAGGCCTCTGCGCGTTTCCAGGTGTTCCATGCTTTCTTAAGAGCGTTGATCACTCCGGGCGTGTATGCCAGCAAATTCGCCAGGTTCTCGATTATGTCCTCGTCACCGTATCGAATTTTGACGGTCCCTGTTTCTGCTGTGAGGCCGTATGGATAAGCCCATTTAGTGACGTCGGTTTCTTCGCGGATCTTAATGTCGATTTCCACGATTTTCACGCGGTGCACTCCTTCATACTGATCTGCGTAGATCACCCAGTCGCCGCGCCTCATTCCGTCCCAGTATTGTTGATCCATGCTGTCTCAGCCTCTCGCCCTATCTGACAGTGACGTTCAGGCCTATTATGTTTCGTGGTTGCGCGGCGTCGATTAGCTCCATGGCCTTCATTGACGTTATGACCGCGCTGGATCCTGGTTTCGGTGGTACAGCCAGCGTGAGGCAGGCATATCGCACGTCGTAAGGCGCCGCGACTCCACGCACCCAGGTGACGCCTATGGCCGCGTTTGTCACCCACCAAAAACAGTTAAAGATCACTCTGACGTTAGCTTCTGCGAACCAGGCCGTCGGGGCCACGTCCCAGGTTACACCGTCATATCTCTTGTAGTAAAACGTGCCTGCCAGCCACCAAAAACCCCACACGTCGGATCCTGCAGGATCCGCGCATAGGTGCAGCACACAAAAGGCCAGGCCACCGTCGTGGACGTTCACCGGGGCCTGCCATACTGCGATCCTTTTCACGTGTTTAAGAGTGATGGAGCCCACTGCGCCCACAATGTAGCCTACATGAACGTAGTCGTTGACGTCGACGGTGACGGAAAAATACGCATAGCTTGTGAGCGTGTCGGCCGATACTGTTTCTCGGGGGCCCCAGCCAGCGTCGTATAAGTAGCCCCATAGGCGATTCTCAAGGTATTTACAATAGACAAGATACACTTTTCCACCTGTGGATAGCGGAACTAGACTTGTGGCGACGTAATTATCTTCGTTTCTGATCAGGGTGCGTGGGCTCCAAAATCCATTTTTTTTTCGCCAGTAGAGATTCATGTCAGTTCTCAACTGAAAAGAAATGTGTATGCTTCCGTCAGAGGCTTTACAGATCGCCGGCCGCATACAGTTAGCGTCTGAGTCGACTGTTTCCTCAGAGTCCCAGGTTATTGTTCCGTCAGCGTTTAAGAGTCCTCGCCTGTACCTGAGTGGTCCCCACCCTGCAGTGGTGTTGTCTATGTATGCAATGTAGACGTACGTGTCGTCGGCCCACACTGAAAACTGGTATCCTCTCGACGTGAAAATGAAAGCTGCGGGTACAGCTGTTTCGCCGGTCCATACTATACAGTCGACGCTGGACACAAATTTAATGTTGTTTCCGTCGCCGAAAAAATCCCAGTACCTGCCGTTAGCGTGAAAGGTTAGTCTTTGAGGGGGTTCCTCTAGGCCATAAGGGGCTCCAGCCATGTCTCCAACTGTGACAGCCACGGCGATCACTACACAAAATAAATCCGCAGGCCCACCTGGACGTCTAACAGCAGCAGGCTTGTTCCGTCGACTCCTAAAAGCGCGAACTGCATGTTGTACGTCGCGTTTCCAGTAACCTCGTCTTTAATGTCGGTGTTACCCACCAGGGGGGCGCCCCCCCGGTCCGAGCTGGTGGCCACCACGATCGCAAACGCATTATCTGGTATGTTAATCGCTGTGGTCCACGCTCCACCTGGTCCCTGCCTCACCTGCACGACTCCGGTGTTCACGTCCACCGCGTTGTTTGCAGTGGAAGTGTCTCTCAGCACCGAAATAACCACGATCGCAACCACTTTCAAAATTGTGGCGCCGGCAGGCAGCAGATCCACCACGACGTCGGGCAGGGCCACCGGCGCAGCCTCGCCCCCAGCTGTAAGCGCTACACTGTCCACCGTATCGCTCCAAAACTCCATTTTCTGCAATACTCCACCCACTACACCCGGGACCACAGAGCAGCCACACATCGCGGCGATCGACGTTATTAAATCGCTCTGCAGCCCCCGGTTCACCCACAGATCATGTATACGCGAACACTCAGCGTCACGTGTAACCCCTCTAAATTTGCTGCAGATCTTATGGAATTTCCGCGCCACATTCAAATACTGCGCGACTTCTAAGCTACTTACGCCCTGGCTCTCAACCAGCTGCTTAACCTTCTGTTCCAACCCTGCGATCTCAGCCATGTGCTTACTCTCGGCCTCAACCATACCAGGCTTTAACCGCGCGATCTTACGCCCTATATCCTCACCCTGCACCCCAGCCTCATACTTACGCTTCCGATCCACAGCCTTCCTAACCAAAACAGCAGCCCCACACACCCCTCTATAAACCGTCCAATAAACAGTTTACGCAGCCCCCCCAGCCGCTCATCAAGAATAAGTAGTAAGAAAGCAAAGGAAATAATGTATTGACTTACGACGTAGTAGCAGCAGGTTAGAACGCAAGCTAGATCGTAGATCTTCTAGTCATCATTGAGGTCTAACATAAAGTGTCGAGTATCGTCGCTTTGATTGATTCGGAAGGCGAAACTCTGACCGTCGCCACTACCATGAGACTGTCGCGCGCGCCGGGGCTCGGGCTGCGGTCGGGGGGGCGTGGTTGTGGTGGTGGCGTCGGTATGATTTTCGCCTACACCGTCAGTCAAAGAATTGTTACTCGATGCTTTATGCTAGACTTTAATGATGTCAACTAAGAAGTCAACCTAGCTTGCGTAATAGAGAGCTGCTTCTCTTGCTATAGTCTCTACATTCTTTCTTTTGGGTTCTTACTACTTATTGTTGATGGGGCGCTGGTGGGGGGGTGTTGACTGTTGATTAAACTGTTTATGATGTTGGGGTTGGGAATGGATTCCTTGGCTGCTTATAGAGGGGTTGGGAATTGATTCCGTAGAGGCGAAAGATAGAAGTGTGTTCTATGCTTATCTTCTAGTTTATGGGTTTGAAGAGGCAGAGGGACCTGGCTGTTGTGGTTGCTGCTGTTTCTATAGTTCTTTTAGTTAGTGCTGTTTTGCTGTTTTCTGTTCGGATCCGGAATGTTGGGCGCATTAAGGCTGTGGGTATCGAAGTTTTTGGTGACGCTGGCTGCTCTGTTGTTTTGCGGAGTGTTGACTGGGGGCTTTTGGCTCCGGGAGATCTCGCTGGGACCACGGTCTACGTTAAGAATGTGAAAAACAGCGCTGTTAATTTGACGTTTGCCGTGGAAAATTGGGATCCTGCTGGCGCCGGCGCGTACCTGTTTTTCGACGTGAATTATACGGAAGGTTTTGTCTTGCAGCCTGGCGACGTGCTTGCTGTGTTGTTCTCGCTGTTTGTGGATCCAGGGATCGAGGGCGTAAATCAGTTCAGTTTTGACATTGTGGTTACTGCGCGCGAAGTGCCTTTAAGCTAGGGCCACCCTGCGAGTTGGACGCCGAAGAGTCGCGCGATCGCGATTAGGTGAGTGGCACTTAAGCCTCTTCGTAACCATTTGCTCGCTTTTATTTCGACTTCTCTGCGTAGTGTCTGCTCTCGGAAGGCTCGCGATAAGCTCCACACTTCCTGACCAAAATTCATGTAATGGTGCTGCTCTATACCATAGAATCCGATCGCCTCCAGGTATCGCTTGATCTTGTTTTCTATGAGGACCTGCTGGGCGTATGCGATATGAACCTGCTCCACCATAAACGATTTTTGCGCGGTGATCCGCTGGTTCATAACTGACGCTGAAAGCTTTTTGTCGTAGTGCTCGGATCTTCTCGCTGCTGATTTTACCATGGCTTAATCCTTCCGGGGGTTGCGGCCCCTGCCTGTTTTTCTAGGATCTCTGCAGCCACCGCGTCCCTTATTGAGGCGCTGGCCTTCTCCGGATCCGTCTAGTCGAGGTTTATTTTTCAACAATTTCACCTACTTGTTTATGGGATCTCCCACGTGCGGTCCTTAAACAGCTGGCTCACTGTGATCTTGGCGCTGTCTATTTTGTCGGCGCTCTTCAATGCGGTGAGCCGGTCCTGCAGGTTGCTTAGGATTTCCTCGAGGTTTGCGAGTGTCTTGGCCTTTGCGCGAAGAGTCACGGTTAGGGTGAAGTCAAACTCGCTCACTCAATTACACCTGGGTAGATGTACGTCGCAGAAGGGTTTAAGATTTCTGTTTCTCGAGCAGCTGATCGTAGAGCTCTTTATATGCTGCAGCTGCCTCAGCTCGCTCGCGCTTGTCGACGCGGTAGGCCCACCAGGTCACTACGACTATGGCCCCAGCGATTATGCAGATCCCGATTATTCCGATCAAGAGATCTCACCCCCTTGTTTTTGAAGCGTTAAGATAAACGACAAACAGCTCTTCTATGGTGTGGCTGTGAAAATGGCGAACGATACGATCACAGTATATGCTCGCGGTGGTCACGTCTAACTTGTCAGGGATTCCCTCTTCAAAGTTGCAGCCTTTAACTGGACATCTCCATTTAATCATAGGCGATCACCTCACCCTGGTTAGAAAGCAGCGCCAACACTTCTCGAGTTTTATGTGGTCCCTGAGATCTAAGCAGCCCACTTCTCGAGTCGACTTTACGTACTGGTCCGCGTGTTCGCAGTTGGGGGGCCACCGCTGACGCCGGGCGTCGAATACGATCTCTTCCAGGTTTCTCATGCGTCGAGGCCTTTTCACGACGTGCTGCATAGTCAGGTTGACTATGACAGGGCCAGCAGCAGGCAAAGGAGCTGAGGCTGAATCCTGCTGCCTCTGTGTCTGGCCAGCGGTCCACGCTTCCATGAGGCCGTCGAGCACATGGCAGGTCGAAACGCCCAGGTCCTTGCAGGTGGCCTTGAAGTGGTCCCAAGTTTGAGGGTTTGCTTTGAACGAGGCTGTAGTGGTGTACACTGTGGGCTGCGTTTAGATCACACCCCTCTGTTTCCACTCGAGGGGTACCAATCGGTACCCCTGAATCGCGGAATATGACATACGACAATACGACTTTGGTATACCACCACTGAGGGGGGTAAGTATGGGAAAATGTAGGCTCTTCATTACTCCACCTTCTGCAGAAAGGTGTCTCACCTGTTGGAGCTCTGAGCGTATAAGCGTTTAGGTGGACGTCGCCTTTAAGGTTTCTCATGTCTTATATCTTCCAGTATAATAGGTAGTCCTCGTATTTGGCCTGGTTCCAGATGTCCATGAGTGTAGGCAGCAGGTCGTCGGGGCAGCCTGCGACTAATTTCCATTTTTCCGCGACGTATCCTGGATCTTTTGATTTGATTCCTTTTCCAGATTCCATGAGGACCGCGAAAGCTATGAGCTGTTTAATTGTCAGGTTTCGCATTTCTTACGACACTCCTTTTTGTTACCATTGATTTTATATAGCTCTCTGTAGAAATAGACAACTTCCCAGGCCTTTTCTCTGATCGGTCTTGGCCGGGGATCCAGGCTGACGAAGGCCCCGAAACTCCGCCCGGGTGTTTCTTTCCTTCCGCGGCCTGGGGTTTTTTTGAGGCTCACTTAACCGCGCCCCTTATAGTCTTTCTTTGCGAGTAAGAAAAGGTCTTTTGCGAGCTGCTGCAGCTGAGACTCTTCGTTGGGGTTTATATGCTGCTCTGCAAAGTGGCGATCGCTGAGTTCTGTAAAAAGAATGGCGACGCGCATGGCCTTCGATCCGATCCCTGCTTTCAGGCCGTCTATTCTCAGCTGACGCGCCAGGACGAGGGCCTGCATTAAATCTGTTGGACAGATCCCTGCTGCCTTAACTTTGTTCTCGAGATCCTGGTCAAGGGCCACCATGTACGTCGCAGCTCCATATTAGTGACACCGCGAGGCCGCAGCCCTGTTTACTGACGTATGCGCGATCAGCTCCGATATCCACCATGAACTTAATGAGGGCCCTAAGAAACGCGCCCTTTTTCTCAGCAGTAAGCACCTGGTCTGCTTGATAACTGCCTAAGATCTCTACGCTGGTGTTGGGATCCTTCCATACCCACGTGGATTTACGCATTTAGGTCCTCTCCGCATTTCCAGCACTTTTCAGCGCTCTTAATGTTTAGGGCGTGGCAGTTGACACACCGTACTGTGTGGCCCCTCATTTTTCGGCCCTGCGAGCGGTCGACGCGGCCCAGCTCGCGCTCCTTTTTCTTAATCTTCGAGCTCATGGGCTCACCTGGCCTTTTCCTGCTTGGCTGGCTGCCTCGAAATAAACTTCTTTTCGCCGCTGAAGAAATACGTCATAACACCCAGCTGCAGCCTGTGGCCTTTCGCTTTGTTCAGGGCCTTCACCAACTCGTAAATGACCTGTGGCGCCTCGAAGGTTGTGAAGTGAGCAGGGTTTTTGATCCAGCCGGCCTCGCCTTCTTTCGCTGCCTCTTTAGTTGCGTAGGACGTCCAGCCTGCGGCCTCGAGTTCTCCGAGATCGATCTTTGGGATCCCTGTCGCGCTGGTCGCTTCGGGGGGCGCCATTTCTGCCAGGACCTCGTTCAGCTCTTCCACGATCTGAGTTAGGCCGTTTCTCAGAGCGATTATTACCCTGGCGCCGACGTCTGTTTCAGGTGTCAACTAGGTCCCCCTCTCTGGACACACTACTTTTTTGACAGCCCAGTGTTTCTGCAGCTCTTGAAGGATCTGGTCGATCACAAACTCG
>Ga0209635_10001679_pt1 | contig 16624 bp, 13 predicted proteins | sample DeeMarSWOR230_32_FD_187463 | JGI IMG/M metagenome (GOLD analysis project Ga0209635, IMG submission 187463) | Marine sediment microbial communities from White Oak River estuary, North Carolina - WOR-2-30_32 (SPAdes) (version 2) | ecosystem: Environmental > Aquatic > Marine > Intertidal zone >... | reverse complement strand
TAAGACGCCCCGAGTAACCTCACTTCCTACACCAGCCATCGCCTTGCCTGGCCTTCAGCCTACCTTGTACCGGCTACCGCCCGCACCTTTCAGCTTCCGCCGAGCCTGACTCACATGCCAGGTCCCTGCTTGGCTACTCGGGACAATCTTAATGCTAACACATATATAGAGCACTTGTCAAGTCCTGAGCGCAACGGTCGGATTAAGCGGCTTGTGGACAATAAGACTGAATATTGTTTAATTCGGTAAATTGCACAAACCCCGACCAAGGTAAAAATAGGAGCAGTGGCGGAGAAACACAGCCACTCTCTTATCTGTTCAGGAATTATTCAGTCAATATTTTGTAACATTTCTCCCCTTTCTTCGTTATAGTGGAAGAAGGTAACGACAAGATAATAAAAGAAAGGAGATGTTTCTATGAAAAGAAAATTTAAAATATTAGGGTTGTCCATGGTGGTCGTAGCCATTCTGGCACTAGCTATTGCCGGTACTGTTGGTGCAGCTAATAATGATCCCGTTACCGGTGCTCAGACTCAGAACCAGGGAGCGGAGTGTCGTTGTGGAGAATGTCCCTGCGGAGACTGTGACCCTATCAATAACTCATACCAGCACGGCTATTCGTATAACCACAACTACTCATATAACTACGACTATTCATATTCATCGCCCGGTCCGCACGGATCACAGAACGGCAAATGAAGACATAAACTTTAGCTATAACCATGAGACATATTCGGGGGCTAACGCAATAGCCGTCACCGCAAAAGTATGAGACCCGAATATTAATTCGATTGAATAATAAGGGGAGGTTATGTAACTCCCCTTATTGCTTACCAGTGTTCCTTAACAGTTCTCCAGGGATTGCCGCGCCCGACATATCGGGGCTCACAATAACACGACAGTAAGGGCAAGAATTCCAGAGACACCGTACTTCGCAGGGTGAAGGATGAGACCTACCACAAATAGAGGATTATTCCCCTATAGTATTCAGTTCATTCGGAGTATCACAGGTTGACAAGCTAAAGCGCAGGTATATATCATCTTCACAGTACAATAATCAAAACAGGAGGTATACAACCATGCCAGTTATCCGTACGCCAGAAGAACGGTTTTCCAAATTGCCTGATTTCCCTTATAGTCCACACTATATCGAGGTTAATGGACTGCGCATACATTACTTGGATGAAGGCAAAGGGGAGACCATACTTTGTCTGCACGGCGAGCCCTCATGGTCATTCCTATACCGTAAGATGATTGCCGCCATGTTCAAGAAACACCATGTTATAGCTATGGACTTCATCGGCTTTGGCCGGTCTGACAAATTCACCGAGCGGGAGGCATATACCTTTGAGATGCATCTGGACACGCTGATGGGCTTTATCAAGGCGATGGACCTTAAGCAGATAACCGTTGTGGTACAGGATTGGGGCGGGTTGATTGGTCTGGCTGCGGTCGCTCATATACCGGAACGTTTTGCCAGGCTGGTTATCATGAACACCGGCCTGCCCACAGGTAAGGGAAAGCCCAGCGAAGCTTTTTTAGCCTGGCGCAGTCATGCCGAGACTCATCCTGACCTGCAGGTCGGGCAATCCATACGTGGTGGCATGGCCCACCCCGAGAAGATTACCAAGGAAATCGTTGCTGCTTACGACGCGCCGTTTCCAGATGTTACATATAAAGCTGGAGCTGCCGTGTGGCCGCTCATCGTTCCCATCAGCCCTGATGACCCCGCTTCCACCGAGATGCGGCATGCCCGGGAGGTCCTGTCAAAATGGAATAAGCCAGCCCTGGTCATGTTTTCCGACAAGGACCCCATCACAGGCGGCGGTGACAAGTTCTTTCGCTCCCTTATACCTACAGCCAAAGAGCAGCCAGAGATTATCATCAAGGACGCCGGGCATTTTCTACAGGAAGAGAAAGGCGAAGAAATATCTCAGCATATACTCGACTTCATAAAAAGAACGCCTGTTACCTAGTATTTCGGCGTGTCCTGTAGGCGAGGTTGAATATGATCCCGAAACAATGGTATGTAGTTATGGACTCCACCCAGGTTAGAGACAAACCGGTGGGTGTGGTCAGGATGGGAGAAAAACTCGTCTTCTGGCGAGATAACAGCGGGAAAGTGAGCTGTCTTCGGGATAAATGTGCCCACCGTGGTGTGCAACTCAGCAAGGGCAAGGTGATCGGAGACCATATCCAGTGTCCTTTTCACGGTCTGGAATATGATTCTTCGGGAAGGGTTACAGTCATACCTGCCAATGGAAAAAATACTCGTGTCCCTGATCGCTTTCAGGTCTTGAGCTACCCTACTTATGAGGCACACAGCTTTATCTGGATCTGGTGGGGCGAAAACCCTCCCGAGGACTTGCAGCCTCCCCGGTTCTTTACAGATATCGATGACAGCTTATCCTATAGCAGGACTTATGATTACTGGAATGCTCATTACTCCCGGGTCATAGAAAACCAGCTTGATGCTGCTCACCTTCCTTTTGTCCATCACAACACAATTGGACGAGGAAATCGCACCATAGTAGATGGGCCGGTCTTTCAATGGTTGGACGGGGATATGTTCTATGTCTTTGTTCATAACCGGGTTGACGATGATACCCCACCTCTTAAACCTGAACAAATGCCCACACCGGACCCGGTTAAAGACTTCAAGCTGGAGTTTATTTTCCCTAACCTCTGGCAGAACTATTTTTACGAGAAGGTACGAATTGTTGTTGCCTTCGTTCCGGTGGACCAGGAGAATACGATTCTCTATCTTCGGTTTTATCAGAAGTTCATACGTGTGCCTGTGTTGAGAAAATTGATAACGCGCTTATCTACGCCCCTTAACCTGATTATCACCCATCAGGATCGAAGAGTCGTGGTTACGCAGCAACCCAAGGCATCAGCCCTGCAAATTGGGGAGCAACTATTTCAAGCTGACCGGCCTATAATCGAATACAGAAAACGCAGGCAGGAGCTGATGGAAGAGGCTCGCCAATAATCTGTAAGGCGAATTCCAGAAACACCGTCCTTCACAGGATGAGGGATTAGGTCGACCATAAATCACTTATTATTACCACAAAATCCCACCGCATTGTTGTTGCATAGTCTACCGTTTTATGACTCCTTAACTACATATTATGTCCTGGACAGTGTATAAATCACTATTGACAATTTCTTCAATTAAGGTGATACTATTAAAGAGGATATAGGGGTTGGTGTCCAAGTGTGTGCATGAGAGGCCTGTTGTAGCCTCCGTCATGCGCAGTCTAACAAATCCAGGTTGGTGAGCCGGGACCATTTTCCTGGCAAGGCAGAATCCACCATCCCTTTTAAAACCCGAGTTCGGTGCTAAGCATAATTGAGTTAATTTCGTTTCCCTTGAACGGGAGGGCTGAGTAGCATATTGAAGCGAGCTCGCGCAAATGCTTTGTCGAAGGATGAGAGTAAATATGAATCCGTGGACAGGCAAGGTAGAGGAGGCGAATTAATGGGTAGAATCTTTCCGATTGCGCTTAAGTATATGCTGAGTTGCGGTGATATTTACTGATGGCATCTTGACAGGGAGGTGATAGCCATGAAATAAGGTTGTCGGAAAAATGAACTGGTATACATGAAGGTGCATCAACAAAACTGGAATTAGTAGAAAGGAGGTTTATAAAAATGAACTGGGATACCATAATAGAGCCTTTCCAAGATTTCTTTATCACGCTAATAGACTTTTTGCCATATATCCTCGCCGTACTGGTGCTTTTGCTCATAGCCTGGATTCTGGCAAAAGCCCTCAGGGCAGGCGTTCGAAGACTTGTGCGAGCCACCAGCATAGATAAGAGACTCGGTAAAGGCGAAGACCCAAAAGACCCAAGTCAGTTCCCAGTGGCCGAGGGTGCAGGCACAGCAGTTTTCTGGATTGTATGGGTATTGTTCATACTGGCCATATTGCAGGTCCTGGGCGTAAAAGGTCTCTTTGATTCAATTGTGATTGCATTTCAAAAGATATTTGCCGCCGTTCCTAACATTATCGCTGCTGTGCTAGTCCTTGCGATCTTTTACTTCATAGGCAGACTGTTAGCCAGGCTGGTTACCCAAGTCTTGACCCGCATTAATTTCGATGAGTTGCCAGTCAGGTTGGGTGTGGCAAAAAAGCCGCCCACAGGCGCGGGCTCCGCTTCCAGTATAGTCGGCTACATTGTTATGGTGTTCATAATGCTCTTCGCCATAATAATGGCAGCGGACCTGCTCGGTTTTGCCGCTGTGAATAATCTCATCGCCCTCTTGACCCAATCCCTGGGGCTGGTTCTTCTCGGTGCTGTTATTATAGGCATCGGTATTCTTGTGGCTAATTTTGTGGCGAATATTCTGCGGGCAGGCGGCAGGGCAGAAGCTATGATTTCCTTCGCAAGGATCTCGATTATTGTGTTGAGTGTTCTGCTAGGAATACGTGCAATGGGTTTTGCCAACGATATCATTCTGCTGGGCTTTGGGTTAGCCATGGGTGCAGCTGCGATAGCAGCTGCTATTGCCTTTGGACTGGGCGGTCGCGAGGTTGCCGGTGAGCTTCTGGCTCGCTGGACCAGAACTAGTTCCGGCACTGGTAAAACCGAGCGCAAGACTAGGAAATAGCCAGGAAATGACCAACAGAGAGAGCATACTAACATAAAAGATGGAGATGCTGCAGGGCTAGAAGGGGCCAGGTAATCTCTTACACGGCCTGGTCCCTTTTATTTATCCCCGAAAATGATGATATCTTTAGAAATCCGGAGAAGTCATACCAATCAGACCTGCTACAAGCTAAGAATTATGCCCGCGGAATACTCCATAATTTACTGTGCCAGGGAGGGGTAAAAACAATTTACACCACCCATCCATGCGGATGTCTTCGTCATCAGTACCAGTCTTTAGTTGATTTTTTTGCTAGGAACTCATAGTAATTTCCACCTTTATGTGTATCAAGGATTTCAAAATTGTTGCTTTTTAACTCATACTCCCAATAGGCTTCACTCTTGAAATAGAAGGCAATAATCCCAGTGGTTGGAAGCTGTGATATTCTGTTTAATTCTCGAAAATAGAATAATCCGCTAGGTTTCAGAACACGATATATCTCCTGAAATGCCTTCGATTTGAGCTTCCCTAACTCATGAATAACACCCATGCATGTGACTATGTCAAATGTCTCATTATCGAAAGGGATATCAGTAACTGAACCGAACATGAATCTAGTTCTATCAGATACACCTTCCAGTTCGGCATTTTTCTTAACATGTTCGAGAGAGTTGATAGATATAGATTTGGTATCATAAATATCTATGCCCGTGAGCAAGCTGCCTTCCGTCATCTGCTTCGCCAAGGGAATTGCGTGACGTCCGGTACCACATCCACAGTCTAAGATTTGAGCATTGCTGTATTCTCTTAAGAAATCAAAGTGAAGAGTCTTCTCCCTGTATGCATTCCTATTTGTGAACAACATGCCAATTCCTGGCCATAGGAAAAGCAGCAACAATATAGCGCCGATAACCCAGAATACTATGTTCAAGGAATATCCGAAGCGAAAGCCAAGGACAAGCAGAACCAAGCCAATCAGGCCAATTACTAGAAAAGTAATGATGACTGAATATCCGACGTAGTAACCATAATTTGGTCTCTCTTTGGCGTTGTTCATATTTGTGGAGTTCATATTATCGACCTCCCTGTTATTTCTATTAATTATGGCAACCGACGCCTCCTTTTGAACACATGCTTATTTGACAACGACTACATAAGCACCTCCCACCCAATCATAAGGCGTACGATGCTTCTTTGAAACTAACACCGATATGGCATAAATGCCTACTAACACCCAAACAAGCACGAAGCCGCTTATAACCAAAGGTGTTGGCTCTGTCGGCGTGAACGGTAGACCCTCGATATGGAAAATACTGGTGTGGGCGATTTGCCACGGGAGAAACTTTAGGAGCGATCGTACAAAGGCTTGCTTTCTAGTTAACCTTGTACCTCGGCTATTTACCACTTGTATTCCTGCTTTCCGCTTACCCCAAGTTGCTTGTCTCGAAGAACTCTCCTGCAGTGTGAAATATAAGATCACAGGTAAGACCAGGATAAGAAACGCCACCAGGTCCATAAAAACTGGCGAGGCGAACATAGGGTGAATTTGGTCAAGCGGTCCGATTGTTAGGGTGATACCAATACCAATTCCGAGCAGGATCAAGACATAGGCGAATATCAACAGGAAATCAAATCCGAAGGCAACCAATCTCTTTCTAGGACCAGCAAAATGGGCGGTTGTCAATGTCCCATTTGAATTTTCAATTACCGTATTATTTTCGTCGACCATTCGATTTCTCTTATCTACGGTCAGAAGCTTTGCGTCCGAATTCGAGGGAAATTATATCAAGAGAAAGGAAGCCCTGTTAGAGGGTTTAATACCATTTCTCGGACCTCTCAAACGTATTCCCGCTGGAATTCCAAGTACACCATACCAATCAGGCTTACTACAAATCAGATATTATTTCTCTAGAATATTACGCTCAATATCATATTGACTCTCTTTGTTGGTCCTCCACTGAATGACGTTTCGTTAGGCCATCTACTCAATCGAGCCTACACGCCCCAAGGCATTGACAATCGCAAAATGCATGATGTAATGTCTTGCTCAGCAACATGATGCTGAGTTCATATCTAAAATATCCTTCTCAGATTGTTTATCACCACCACTTAAAAGTGACATGACTAGCAAGGTACACAGAATGCAGACCAGATTAGAATACGCAACTCGTAGATGGTGGTTTTTTCTGCTGATAGTCTTGAGTGGTTCTATCATCCCGCCCTATGTGTCCAAGGCCTATGATTGGTCAGACATAGGAAGTATCTTAGGTACAATTTTTTCACAAGCTATTATAAACTCTTTGGCACCTTTCTATGTGATCTTCAGAATAATCCCAATTGTACTTATCGTTTGCATGATTCTCCTTCATAACAGAGTTACACGTATCTTCAGTATCTATGTAGGTATTACATACGTCCTATTTGCCGTTGTACAGAATGTAGCCATAACTGACGAGTATGGCCTGGCAATAGTGACTGGAAATATTGTTATGTTCCTCATTGTTGCGGGCTTCTGGATGTGGGAGGCCAGGGCATGTAAGAACGACTTCACATCGATAAAGAGACCGGTTTGGAGATACTGGGTTGTTCCTCTGGCATTCCTGGCGTTTTGGTATCCCCTTAACCCGGATACAATAATGCCAGACTTCAATCCGCTCTACTTATTGACATCCGGTGCTGGCTTGACATTCTGCATGATGACACCTGTGTATCTCGCAATACTCACGCTTTATTACCCGAAGGTCAATATAGCCACAATGAGAGTAACAAGCCTGGTTGGGATAATCCTTGCCATCTATAACGTGATACTGAACTTCTTTATGGAGCCTTACCTGCTCTGGTGGAACGGAGTATTGCATATCCCGCTATTGTGCATATCAGCATACAGCTTGGGCCTTTCCCTCAAAAAGCGACCAATAGAGCTATAGAATTCGAAAAGAAGCCATACCAATCAGGCCTACCTATGAATAAGGTATAATGTCCCCCAGAACACCACAGCGAATGAATGCAATAAAGTTGAACTTCTTAACATGGAAGTGGGTTAATTGATAGGCACGCCAGACAGGCGCTATGACATTGACTGGCTGCGTCTGATGGCGGTGTTTCTCCTTTTCTTCTTCCATGCCGCCTGTATTTTCCATCCCTGGAGTGACTATTACATCAAGAATGACCAATTGAGTCCTGTGATTACCTATATCTTTGTCTGGGCGGTGGGTCACTGGCATATGAGCCTGTTTTTTATTCTAGCAGGCGCCTCTACATATTTTGCGTTACAGAAACGGAGCGGCGTCGAATACGTCAAGGAACGCTTGAAGAGACTTTTCATCCCCCTGATCTTCGGGACACTAGTGCTTGTTCCCCCGTTGTCCTATCTGGGACTGCTCAACCACTCGGACTATTCACAATCCTTCATCGCCTGGTTCGCCAGCTTTTTCCATCTGCAAACTACAGATCTTAGTGGCTATTTTTTGGGAGGACTCACTGTGGGACACCTATGGTTCATACTTCATCTCTTCGTATATTCATTGATAGCGTTGCCGCTTTTTCTTTATTTTAACCGCGATTCAGGGCGCCGATGGATTAAACGGATAGCCGGTATATTGATGAAACCCGCTATACTTTTCCTGTTGTTTCCTGCGCTGCTGGTACTGATCAGCAAATTCCCCTGGGTCCTCGGTGGGAATCCCCTGTTTTATATTACATTCTTCATCCTCGGCTTCATACTAATGTCCGACCAGCGCTTGATGGATAAGATAGACAGCTACAGGCTTATCCTGTTGCTCCTGGGAGTCGTGCCCCTCGCAGGCCTTATCGTTATGAGTGCCACGAACTCGTGGCCTTCAAATATCCCGGAATGGGCCGACGGTATTATGGATGCGTATAGAAATGCATTCCATCCCTGGTTCTTTATACTGGCACTACTGGTCTATGGAAGACGCCTTCTGAACTTCACCAACAGGTTTCTCAAATATTTCGCCGAAGGAGCTTATCCAATATATATCCTGCACCAGACTATTATCGTCATAATCGCTTTCTTTGTGGTCCAGTGGGGTTTTGGTGCTGGAGCTAAGTATGCAATCATCGTAGCACTTTCTTTTGTGGGGACTATACTGGCCTATGATATCCTGGTCAGGCGAACCAATGTCACGCGTTTTCTATTCGGTATGAAGCCTCAACCAAAGAAATCCAGGGACACCATACCTCACTTTGTGAAGGATTAGGCTTGCTACAAATCAGGTGTCATACCCCAGAATACCCAGATGGTGAAGTCTAACGGGAAATAGGTACTCCGCCTTGGCGAAGGATATAGTAAACTTAGACAAGAAGTCATGGATAGAGAAAATAAGTCAAAGGGACGCGATATACTTCCAGTCCCCAGAACCAAAGCAGAAGCCAAGCAAGCTTACGACATGCTCAGCCGGATCTATGCTTACACCCTCGGACTGATTCGGCACAACTCCGCGGAGACGGCATTGCAGCGCCTATCAATTATGGAAGAGGAGGCTGTACTGGAAGTCGGCTTTGGTACCGGGGACTGCTTGAAGCAGATACCAGCACTCGTCGGCCCAGCGGGAAAAGCCTATGGCATTGACATTTCTCGAGGCATGATAGAAAGAACGAAAAGAAGCCTCGAGAAGGCGGGATTGGTAGGCACAGTTGAGCTGTGCTGTGGAGATGCAACGCGTCTGCCTTTTAATGAGAACACCTTCGATGCGGTTTTCATGAGCTTTACTCTTGAGGTCTTTGACACACCCGATATTCCCAAGGTGCTTGCCGAGATACTGAAGGTGCTAAAGCCGGGCGGAAGGCTGGGGATTGTTGACATGTCAAAAGAGAACGGGAAGTCCTTATTCCTGTGGGGCTATGAATGGTTGCACAAGAAATGCCCCAAGTACCTGGGCTCCAGGCCAATCTATGCCGAACAATGCCTGGTTGACGCAGGATATCAGATAAGAAGCAAAGAAAAAGTCAAAGTATTCCGAGTACCTGCGGAGATTATCATCGCTATCAAGGCAATGCCTTAGAGAGTTCCAGGGGCACCATCCTTCATCTCGTGAAGGATTAAACTTACTCCAAATCAGGTATTATGCCCCAGAATCACACCGCTGAGTCTGCTTCCTTCACGCACGCATTTCCCTTTTTTTTCTGCGAGATAAGACTAAATTATGCAAAAAAAGTCCGGCGGATGCTGCTATGACTGGAATAAAACTCAGTAAGGCAAAGAGCAACGGTCGACCCTGACCAATAACGTTAGCAAGTGTGAGCAAGGGAACTATAAGCCAGAAGAGAACGATACTCCATCTTGCGTCTTCTTTAACCCCGGCTTTACTGAGCACATTTCTGAGTATTATGGAAAGTGAAAAGAAGCTGACGAGAAATATCAAAAGTCCCAGAATGAAGGCAATCTCCTTCGTCATGGCCCCCGCAGATATGAGGCTGGTAACATCACCGAATGGCTGAATACCTCCTACGACAAGGTAGCCACCCGAGTTTATGAACGTCCAAAAAGCCAGCCAGAAAAGCATTGATGAAACGACCCAATTTCCCTTTTTCGAGAAGCCCAGTAGCAAGATGAACTGTAATATGAATGTGACTATTAAGCATATGAGTATGCCGCTCCCATAGAATAAAATCTCCTGCCAGGACTGGAAACCAGAGGACGGGGGTGCAAATCTAATGTAGGACATCTTATAGGGCCAGAGTAAAGAGATGCTTATGCCTGTTATTCTCCCACCAAACGCCAGGAGGAATAGACCATGGCCCATGAGCTCGTGAATTACCTCGCCTAAAATCTTTGCTATAAAACCCAGGGAGAGAAAGACAGCGAGGAACTTGTAGATCATCTATTTCCTCCTCCTTTTCTGTATGAAGACGCCGCAGGATGCAAGAATGACGCTTATGATTGCAAACGGGATTGTGTAAACGCGCAATGGATAGGTTATCACGGGCAAAAGCCCGGTTGACCTCGATTCATAGAAGTAACTGAACAGGGCAACTGCTACGAATATGACGGCAAGAACGATGCAGACTACTGCGCTTCGTCTCATTCTGGCGTCACCCCATCTCTGGGAACCACAAGTCTATACCTGATATAGCCGACTCAATCCAGTTTGCCAAATACTAGTACACCAATGGGGACGCTGGAACCTGTAATTCCAGGGTCATCATACCAATTAGGTCTACTACAAATCAGGTGTTATGTCCCTAGGTGATTTAGAGTATTATCGCGATTATTACAAAAATTAAGGCAAGATTCCATGCTGTTATGAACGAGCAGAACAATGGCCCAGGTTTCCCGGTTTCCTCCATTGTTATTTTTCGGTACTGTCGGATATATCCAAAGATCAATACTCTGAAGAATAGATAATTGATTTTAATGCCACGCTTGGACAGAAACGAAGCGATCATAATGGAAGTTATAATCCCACAAACAACACTTATTAGAGCCAACACAAAAAATAAGGTGCTAATAGCTCCTCCCTGATCGTGGGTGATACCAAAGAATATTAACCAAATATCGATGTGTAATAATTTGCTTCACAATTAAGAGAATTGTAGCATATATAGTAATAACAGAATTCCAGGGACACTATACCAATTAGGCCTACTACAAATTAGGTATTACACCCCAGAATCTGATGCCACTGGAGAAAAAGCAGGAATATGCCGTCTCCTGCTAAATTATCCAGTCCAGAATCCATGCAGGAACCGCGATACCTAGGATAATAACCGCAAAGAAGCCTGAGAAGAATGCTAGTGGTGCGAGTACAGATCCTATCAACATGCCATCCTCCATTTTGCTAAGCATATTCTACAACGCTCATATCTCCGACTATTAAGATTTCCTATTATTTTCTTTGCCCTCCTGAATAGTTCTTCTTTCATTATAACCGTTCCTTTGGGAACCTCAGATTCTTTATTATATATCCTCTTGATTTCTTGATAACCTTCTACATCGCTCCGTGATCTCCTAGAATGGTCATCTTTACCCCTTCCGTTCTTCGCCGTATGTTATCTCGATCATGGTAATAGATAGCATCATACGCAGCGATAGGACGGTAATCCCGATATCAAATAGGCTTCAAGCATAGGTTTTGCCTGCCTTACCTCCCAGAGATTATACAATAGACGACGGTCGCTTCCAATGACCAGCGAATTCCAGGGACACAATACCGATTAGGCCTACTACAAGTCAGTCATTATTTCACCATACTAAAAAAGGATATGCTAATATGGGTGAGATGGACCTCCCTTTGTGGCATGATTTCAGCGCCATCTTACTCGAGGAATGGTCATGTCTCTAACAAGATTCATCAAGGATGTACTGAGGAGGCGTGAAGCAATCCCAACCCCCGGTGCCATATTCTACAATGTGACAGTAGCAAAAGTTCTTCGTAAGCCTGAAACGAAGATAGCTAATGACATAGTGGAAAAGATGGCGAAGGGAACCATTCTTGATTTAGGTTCGGGAACAGGATATTTGGCAATAGAGATTGCCAAGAGGTCACCCGGCCTACGGGTCTATGGCATCGATCTCAGTAGGCAAATGGTCAAGATTGCCAGACGCCATGCAAAAGGCGTTGATAATGCTCGATTTGTGTTTGGTAATGCCGCCAGACTCCCTTTCAAGGATAATTCAATAGACCTTGTGATCAGTACGGGTGCTTCGCACCATTGGAAGACACCACGCATGGTGTTTGATGAATGCTATCGTGTGCTAAAAACCAGCAAAGAAGCCCGGATATACGATGGATGTCCTGAGGTTTTCAACAACCCGGCTGATAGAAAGAAACTAAACAAAAAATATGGGTTCCTGGTTAGTCGACTTGGACACAGAGTCTCTACACTACATGGTTTCAGCAGGCAAGAATACCAGACTGAAATAAAGGATCTTCTAGAGCAAACGGCATTCAAAGGCAACTACCAGATGGCGCTAACAGATATCTGGATGAAGATTATGCTTAAGAAACGCAGCTAATTCCAGGGACACCATACTAATTTAGTTAGGCCTACTACAAGTCAGGCATTATGTCACCAGAATGCCCTTCACCTTGGCCTGGGTTCTTTCCGGCAGTCCCCAGATAGTGTATGATAACATCCAGCATTCTCTCCTTTAAGACACTGGTTGTCGACCGGGTTTGTACTATCTTGAGGAGATAACGAGAATTGTTAATGCGTAACAGAAACAGCCTTCCCAGAACCAACAAAGGGTTGTTCTGTATTCTGATAGCTATCCTGGTAGTCACCTCATTCGTGGTTATTCCAAGAAATTTGCAGAGTGATGCAGATGAAACCGAAGAACTGTATTTCTGTATACTCCATACCAACGATATGCAGTCCGCGCTCATACCCCATTCACCGGCAGTGGACTACCATCCCGAAAAGGAAGACTCCACCCTAGGAGGGTTTGCTCGCCTGGCTACCGCCGTGGACGAAATCCGAGAGAATAAGATGGAGGAAGGTGAACCTATCCTTCTTTTTGACGCCGGTGATTTCCTGGGAGGTACTGCTTTCTCTTGGCTGACACCTCGTGGTTATGCCGCAGAGCTAACCATAATGCAGAACATTGGATACGACGCTGTAGCCATTGGCAACCATGAATACGATTATGGCCCCGACGTACTGGCGCAATACCTTTTTCAGGCTGGATACCCCGAAGCCCACCAGAAAACATTGATACTGGCCTCCAATACGGAGGCGCCACTTGACCATCCGCTGGCTGCCCAGAGTCTCTACAGGGATACTGGTATGTTTGAGCTAGAAAACGGCCTGAAAGTAGGAGTTTTCGGCCTTATAGGTAAGGACGCAATCCTGTCAATTGGTGAAACCGGGGACGTGCAGTTCCTGGACCAGCACGAGGCAGCCCGCCAGGCGGTAGATGAGCTGAAGGAACAGGGTGCCGATGTCATTGTGACCATAAGTCACTCCGGCGTGGATGAGGACCGGGAACTGGCACGAGATATCCGGGGTATCGATGTAATCATAGGCGGCCATAGTGAGACCGTCCTGTACAAGCCGGTCGTAGAGGGCAATACCATAATTGTCCAGGCTGGTTCTCAGGGAAGGTACCTGGGGCAACTGGAACTAGCATACAACTTCAGCACTGGCAAGGTACGGGTTCGCAACGAAAAAAACGACCGCCCCTTTCTTATTCCCATTAACGACAGCTTTGCCTGCCATTCGAAAATCGATGCCCTCGTCCGTGAATATACCCTCATCTTGAATGCATATATAGATGAAATGACCGACGGCAAATTCGACGATATCATGAATACAGTAGTTAAATCTGACTTTGTCCTGTCCAACCATCCACCCATGAATGAAACTCCACTTGGCAATTTCGTCACGGACGCCATGCGCATGGTCGCCCAAGAAGTCACGGGCAACAAGGTCGACATAGCAGGTCAGGCTAGCGGCTGCATTCGGACAAACATCGTTCCCGGCAGTATGGAACACTCTGGAGGAAACGTTTCTTTCTACGAGATTGTCGTGGCCACAGGCATGGGACACGGACGCGATGGCTACCCAGGTTGTCCTATTGTATCTGTCTACCTCACCGGCGAAGAAGTACGCCGTCTGCTGGAAGTACTCACACTGTTGCCGGAGTTTATGGGAGATTATTCCTTTCCACAGTTCTCCGGCCTGCGGTACAGCTACAACCCCGCCAATGCAGTGTTCTTGACAATACCTTTTATAAACCTGCCTATTCCCACGACCCTTGCGGTTACCACAGTGGAGCTTTACACGGGTGACGGAGTTCAACCTGTAAACAGTGAAGGGTACGTCTCCTTAAAGCGAGGAGATGAAAAGCTGTACCACCTGGTTACCGATGGCTACATCCTCCTCGTTTCCTCTAGAGTGACAGCTATGCTGCCTTATGTGGGAATAGTCCCCAAAAATGCTGATGGGGAGCCGGTACCGCCGGAAAGATATGAAGAACTTATAGTGCATCAGGCCGACGGAACAGAGCTCAAAGTATGGGAGGCGGTGGTTATTTATGCCGCGGACCAACTCCCGGGAGTGGACGGGGCACCACAGATACTTAATTATTATGTAAGTGTTGCCGGGCGTATCAACAAAATTTGGACTTTCCCCCTGGTAGGGTGGCTCCTTCTAATACTGGCAGTTATTGTGGTCGCAACAATATTCGTGGTCTTCCGCAGGAGAAAGCACAAAGGGGCTATAAAGTACGATCGCCCATGATGCAACCAGACCCACAGGTGATATTATCTTCAACCTTAAGTCAGCTATCAACAACACCTCCCAACGGGGAGAATGTGTTTAAGTGACGGTGCTTTCCAGTGACACCATACCAATTGGGCCTACTGCAAGTTAGATGTTATATCCCCAGAATAAGCGATTGCACCACGTATGAAAGCTCTTCCTTGAGATACCACAGTACTGAGCGGTTATGCTGGCATTCTCTTTACCCACTGTATAATATTAAGTTATATTAATTAGAAATATACGGATGAAAAGACAAATCAACATGATGAAATCATGAGAATACTTATAGCAACTGATACCTATTATCCGGACGTCAACGGGGCGGCTTATTTCACATATCGGCTCACCACCATACTTGCAAAAAGAGGCCATAATGTCTTTGTCATGTGCCCTTCCCGATCATTGAGAAACATAGTGTCAAATGATAAGGGAGTTACGGTATACGGAATTCGCTCCATCCACATTCCGGTATATCAAAACTTTAGAATTTCACCGCTCTTCATTTCCAAGACCATCCGGAGAGCGATTGAGGAAATCTCGCCCGATATCGTTCATATTCAAAATCATTTCCTGATCGGTAAACGAGTAGTAAGTGCAGCAAAAAAACTTGGTATCCCTGTTATGGGCACAAATCACTTCATGCCCGAAAATCTGGTGCACTATCTTCATCTACCAGAAATTGCCGAGAGGTGGCTGCGAAAGTTTGCCTGGGGACAATGTATAAGAACTTTTGAACAACTTGATTATGTGACAACACCAACAAAAACCGCGGTGGCGCTGTTAAAAAACGCTGGTTTTAGCAAAGATGTTATGCCAATCTCGTGCGGCATCGACTTGGAGAGATTCAAGCCAACCAACGATGGCTTGTATCTAAAGCAAATTTTCGCTATACCAATCAATACGCCGGTGTTGTTGTACGTGGGTAGATTAGACAAAGAAAAAAGAATTGACCTAATCTTGCGAGCATTGTCGGATATTTTGCGCGTCACTAGTGTCCATTTAGTATTGGCTGGCATAGGTAAAGAAAAGCAAAAACTCGAGGAATTAACAGAGAAACTGGGCATACAAAAGGCAGTAACATTTACCGGGTTTGTTCCCGATAAAGACCTCCCGAATATCTATAAGATTGCTGATTTATTTGTGATAGCAGGTATAGCAGAGCTGCAGAGTATTGTAACGATGGAAGCAATGGCGTCTGGTTTACCTGTTGTTGCCGTGAATGCAATGGCCTTGCCCGAATTAGTACACGACGGAGAAAATGGTTACCTTTTTTCTGATGGGGACCGTCAAATGCTTGCTGAAAAAGTTATCGCAATACTTTCCGATCAATCAATGCGGACGCAAATGTCAAAAAAGAGTTTGGAAATTATTCAAGATCACAACATTAACAAAATAATAGGAAAATATGAATCGATCTACAATGAAATCATTGATCGCTGAACATAAAGTATTATAGTCAGAAAAATTCTTGAATCCCAGGGACACCCCACCAATTAGGCCTACCACAAATTAGGTATTATATCCCCGAATACCCAATTGCTGACGATATACGCCGGGTTTTGGCTTAGTGTCTTCGCCTCCGTCTGAACAACGACATGAACCATAATAAACCAATTACGATGAAAAAAAGATACGGTCGATAGGTGATTACCCCACTGGTTCCGGCGATCGCTATCGCCGGGGCGGGAGGTGGTGTTAATGGAGCTGCTGCTTCGGCAAGTATTTCGTATGCAGGTATCTCGGCAGAAATCTCGTAGGCGGCTATTTCGGTGTCGAGATACTGCTCAGGCGCCCAACCCAGAGG
>Ga0209635_10001676_pt1 | contig 16629 bp, 24 predicted proteins | sample DeeMarSWOR230_32_FD_187463 | JGI IMG/M metagenome (GOLD analysis project Ga0209635, IMG submission 187463) | Marine sediment microbial communities from White Oak River estuary, North Carolina - WOR-2-30_32 (SPAdes) (version 2) | ecosystem: Environmental > Aquatic > Marine > Intertidal zone >... | reverse complement strand
TTTTTTTAAGATTGTACATTAGGGTTTTAACTCTATCTTAATTTAACGAAAAGTTAATAAATTTTAACATTAATTTTACAGTTGTATGATAAACGAAAAGGATAAGAAAATATTGATAGAACTAATCCAAAACGGTAGAATATCCTTTGCAGATTTGGGCAGGAAATGCCATATGACCAGACAAAGCGTGTACAGTAGGATAAAATCACTACAACACAGAGGAATAATAAGGAACTTCACTGTTAATCTAGATAAGAAGAAACTTGGTCTAAATATAATAGCTTACATACTCATGGACACAGAACTCAAGGCTTTAAAATCAAAAGAGATAGAAAGCCTTGTCAAATTGCCAGAAATATCAGAAATTCATCACATATTCGGCAGACATAGCATCATCTTGGAAATTCGTGCAAGAGATATGAATGAGTTATCGGATATCATTAAGAAAATCCATGAATTTCCATACATTAGAAAAACAGAAACTTTAATTGTCCATACCACACGAAAATTTATGCCTAATCATCCTGCCATTGGGGTTTTAAAGTAGTGCGGCCGCCGGGATTTGAACCCGGGTCACTGGCTTGGAAGGCCAGGGTCTTAACCAGGCTGGACTACAGCCGCATATTATAATTAACAGTAAATTCTAACTAATTAAACTTAAAAATAATTATTCATCAGGAAACTAAGCGACATCCATAGTTCTTTTTATGTGCTCTATGTCTTCTTTGGTTCTTTCTGGTCTCGGTTCTTCCTTCTTTTTTTCAATTCTTTTCTCGACTACTTCGACTTCTTTCCTTCCTTTCCAGGGAACGTTCACTAGTCTGATTCTTCTGGCCAAATCATCCAATTCTTCAGGACTTATTTCCAAAGGCTTGTTCTCTATTAAGGGAACTTGATCCTTGTAAACAGGATAAACACGTATATGGAAATGAGGGACTTGTGCAGGCATGACTGCCATGTAGACTGTCATAGGGTTTAATGACCTTTTAATCTTCTCTCCCACTATTAAAGCTTTATCGAACAGTTTACTGGCCAGGTCTCTGTTCTGTTCAAAATTAATAAAATGTTTTTTTGGGACGACAAGACACATTCCTTTGCTACGCGGGTTGATATCTAAGAAAGCCACGGATTCTTGGTCTTCATAGACTATCTTCGCAGGCATTTCCTTCATTGCTATCTTACAGAAGATACATTCTCCGTTTGGCATACAATCTACTATTAATACAAAGATTAAAAAAGATAATTGTTTGGATTAATCAGATAGATTTTTGTCCTGGGAAGAGAAGGTTTAAGTCGCGAAAATACTTTAAAATGTAATATAGGTTGTTAGAATGAAATACATCAAGAACCGTCTATTTGCACTTTCCTTCTTTATACTAATTGCTGGTCAGATAATTTGGTCTCCAATAATGTGGAACATCACTGGCATAAGCATAGGTTATCCAACTCTTTCATTTGGAGAATGGATTAATTTTACAAACTTTGCTTTTTTCATTGTTCTTGTTGGTTTGTTCTATGAAATGTACAATCCGACTTTGAACTTTGAACTTGATACAAACAAAAAATGGAGAGCAGCAGGAATTTTCCTTTTGATTGTAGCAGCAATGGTTTTCATTGTTTTGATGTTCCGGCAGCCTGAACGCCCAGGCTACTCCATTCTTAACCCAGCAACTTTTGAATTTCCACGAGGAAGTGGGACTTTCTATACATGGCCCACTTCCGTACTAACTACTCTTAGCACAATTTTCATGGAGACTTTCAGCTTCGCTTTGTTCTTCGGGTTTCTTTTCATGACAAAATCAACTCCACAGACGTCAAAGAGCTATAAGATAATGCTATTTGGAGCAGCTATACTTGAACTACTTTTCTTTATGATATATGTTCTGTTCTTCATAAGCGGGTCGGGAATGGGAATGCTTGCTGGGAAAACTAGAATTCAGCTCCTTACCACTTACTGGTTCTACTGGGATTTCTGGTCTGAACTTGTTATCTGTGTAGGTGCAATCTGGCTTCTTAAAAAAGGCAAAGAAGTTCAAACTTCTTGGACGCCAAAGGAAAAAAAATTTGTTTCTATAGCTGTTTTATTGGTGTTATTGCTAACTTTTGTGGTCAATCCGATTGCCCAGGGAGTACAAGCGGAAAAGATCTTTGCTTCTCTAATAGTATTTGTTTTGGCGACGATTGGTTTTATTCTCTACTTGAAATATACTAAGAAAAAGAAGTGATTCTCGATGGGTTCAAATCCCTACTCGCGCAATAAGTTTAGAATCAGATAGATTTTTGTTCTTGGAAAGAGAAAATCATATGAATTTTTTCAACCTATTCAAACTCTTAATAACGTTATCTTCTGATAGAAACTCTAATATCACAAAGTCTTTGAATTTCATTTCTTCGAGTTTATTCAAGAATTTCACGTAATCCACATTTCCATCTCCAAGCGCGTAGTGTATGTCGGGCATCCCAGTCAAACCATCCTGTAAATGAACATGCTTAACTTTCCTCCCAAATCTTTCCAGAAAAGAAACTGGATCAACGTTAACTGTAGCGGCATGCCCAGTATCTACTGTCAAATACGCACCTTTCTTTACGAAATAATCGAACTCTTCTGGCCTATTATATTTTGGCATCTCTGACGGCATGTTCTCTAGACAAGGAATCAAACCCCTTTTTTTACAAAAAGATATTAACTCTATCAAATCCTCAGGCTTACTTCTTAAAAGTCTTTGAGATGGCTTTAATTTATCAGGAGGCGCAGGAAAATAATCAGGATGTAGAACTATTATTTTTGCACCTAGTTTCTTACCTATCATTATGGATTCTTTCATGGCTTTGACTGATATGAGTCTTAACGGTGCATGGAATGTGACTTCGTCAAAAACTTTAATCTTGTTTTTTATTTGTTTTAGTATCGGGGCTAGAATCTCGTGCGGGTTGTTGAATAAACCAGAAACTTCTATTATATTAAAACCACATTTTAACGTTAATTTAACTGCTGAATCTATGTACTTCAAATATAATTTTTCAAACTCCTTTGTTGTTCTTACTAGTTCCAAGAACTTTGGTTCGTATGCTACGCTCGATACCCCGAATTTCATGCTATCATTTCTGAAACATTCCTTAAATATTTAAATCTAGTATAAATAATTCTCATGGGTGTTTAATTGCCTTACGAATTACCTTCAGAAGAGAAAATCCTAAGTATATTCAAAGAAGCGTGCCAAAAACTTGGAATCGATAATCCAGAAGAGAACATGAAGAAAACAATAATATACTTGATGACTGACGGTAGCAGAACAGCATCCAATCTGGATGATGAGGCAGTTTACGTGGATGGTAGTGATTTTTCTAAGAGATTCGTTCATATCGTTAAGACTGTCGGAGGAAAGGCATGTTATGTTAATGTTTTCGAAGAATTTCATCAAACAAGAAAAGACTATGGAAACATATACTCTGGCTTAGTTAAAGTTGTTCCTGATTGGTTGGATTTTATTAAGAAACACAATGTAAGATTGAAGTTTGTTGGTGATTTTAGCTCATCTCTTGCTCCTGAAAGGCAAGGAGAAGATTTAAGAAAACATTTAAAGATGCTCGAAGATTTAACAGCCAAGAATGAATTCACTGCTCATATCCTAATCAATTTCTCAAGAGAATGGGCATTGAAAAATCAAGAATTCTTCTCTGATATGCCGACTATAAATTCCATCATCAGGTTTACAAAAGGTCAAGGCGTTCCAGAAAGTATGTTACCTCCAGGGAAGGTCGAGCATGAAAGTTTGGTTTATGTCCAACAAGGATCTGCCAGTGTAAACTGGAGTGACAGACAGCTTGTATACCTAGTGGCTTTGGCACTCAGGGCTAACATGAGAAACATGCCTTATTTCATAAAGAGTTCATACAGAGAGGGAGATAGAGAAAGAATAAGAAAACTAAGAGAAGAAGAGAGAGTTTTCATTAATGAGAATTTTTACGATGAGAAATTGAACGATAGAAAGAAGCCGAAAGTTGCTGTTATTTTTAGTGAAGTTGGTCCTGAAAGATACACGTTTTAAGTATGCTCAAGATTTACACATAACTTAAAAAGTTTAAATATGGATATTATCAACTAGAAATTCATGTCACAAAAAATAGATTCTTTAATCAAAGGAGCTATAGGGCAATTAAATCGTATGATAGATGAAGAGTTGTTCGATGTCGAAGCGACATACGCTGATGGAGTAGTATACGTTAGAGTTCCTCATGAAAAGTATGAAGTTTTAAGGAAAAAAGCATTTCCTTCATTGCTCAGTAAATTTGTAAGGTATACTACGACAGCACAGATTAGATTTTATTTAGGAGAGCATTTTGAATTACCTGGAACAAACATATGTGTGGTAGACGAAAAATCAAAAGGCATGATAAATGAACAATGGCCAAAATTAGAAAATATTGCTGATTGGGTCCCCTTTCCATATCTTAACAATAGAAGAATTCGTAGTATCGGTCGATATATATAGATTCCTGAAGCTGATTTTAACTTTTCATCATTTGCAGTAACTGAGACCTTAAAGTTGAATAAGTCTTTCCTTTTGAAAATTCTTTAAACCTCTCATTCAAGACTTTGTTATAATACCATAAAGTCACTTCAAAAAACGGTTTGGTCTTAAATTTCTTTGGCAGTTTATCGAAAGCGTCAACCACGTCTTTATGATATTCTTTCCCTCTCTCCAAGGTTTTCTTTGCGGCCTCTATCATAATCTTTTTAGCATCCCTTTTACCAGATTTCCAAAGGTCAATCGAATAAGTTAAGAAAAAGGATGGATTGGGGATTTCAGGTAATTTCTGCAGATTAGAATCGCCTATCAAATCCTCAAAATCATCAGCAATCTGCAGTTCCCCAGCAAAGTATCTAGCCCCCTCTTCGAATGTTTTAACAATATCAGTTTTCTTCGACGGCAAGGTTCCAAAAACAGTGGCTTCAATCTCACAAACTTTTCCGTCATAGATTTCATCTAATTTTTTAACTGTGACATAATGAGAATCTTTTACTTCATAGTCAATCATCTGTTTTTGAGAAACTTTTTTAATTCCTTCGAACAATCTACCCATAATTTTTTTATCTAACTTCTTGTCCCCAGTTTTAATATTTCTGGTATGATTTAACCCGATCCTAAAGATAATGGCGGCGCCAAGTTTATGTAGTATCAACCAAAGTCTGTAAGGAATTAAAGGATGTCTCATAACTTCATCGTCTAATACTGAATCACATATATCGGCGGCCACAGGCAAACATATTCCTATCCCGTACAGCCATTCTTCCATATTTGATTCGTCCACATCCCCTAAGGCTTCAGCAGCGGCCAAAGCTGGAGCTATAACTACGGTAAGAAAGCCTGTTCTAGTACCATAGTTGATAAAATCAGAATACACGACATCTTTTCCAAAGACCTTTATAATTTTTCTTAAATCATGGATGTCACTCACACTACAAATCATTTGAGTAAAACTGGTTTTATTCACAAAATCTTTGGACATTTTAAATAATTCTAGCTCAGAACTAGATTCCATAATCTCGGTAAACTCATCAACCAGTTCTTCATTCTTATTCTTCCAGAACTCCTTCGCTTTTTTATTGTATTCCTTCGCCTGCATCATGCCTTTTCTAGACTTGAAGAGTAGTCTTATTATATGACTTTTTTTAATTGACATTCATACACCAATTGAATAAGTATACGTGTCTTTTTAAAATTTACATAAAAAACGACTTATATTGTTCATAGGATAAAAATTTAAGTGTGCATTTTTACAAGAATAAGTTAGTATTGGATGGTTGAAAAGCCGTGAAAGCTTTAATTTTAGCAGCAGGAAGGGGAAAACGGCTAAAACCGATTACCGACCGCATCCCAAAAACCCTGATCAAGATAGAGGACAAACCCATCCTCGGACACATCCTAGATAACGTTAAAAAGTGTGGGATCGATGATGTTGTCATCGTTACTGGATATAAACATAGTCTGATAAAGAATTATGTTGGAAGCGGCAAGAAATGGGGTCTGAATGTGAACTATTGCTTCAACAAGCTGTATGACAAAACTGAAAATATTCTGAGCGTAAAACTTGCTTCTGATGAATTACTTGGCGACGACTTTGTTCTAATAAACGCGGATGATTTATTCTCGCCGCTGATACTCTGGAGGTTGATGGAAGCATCTGGAGACATAGTCTTGGCTGTGGATGGGGAAGGAACTGTAGGAACAGAAGAGATGAAGGTTAAGACTGATGGGAATGGAATAGTTAAAGGAGTGAGTAAGAAATTACATCCCAAAGAATCCTTTGGCGAGGATATTGGAGTGATGAAATTTAGTGTGGACGGTGGAAAAGCCTTCATGCAGGCAATAAACGAGATAATTGAGAATAGAGGACCTTACTTCTACTTCCAGGAGGCATTAGATTATTTGACGACGAAAGATTATCCGATAACTTATGTTAACATTGAGGATGAACCTTGGATAGAAATCGATGATCATTTTGATTTGAAGTGGGCTAAGACTCCTATTATTCACATGATTCTTGACAGATTTAAGGCGTTAAGGGAAAGGATTGGATCGATTAGAAGGAAGAGAACTAAATAATTTTGTTACATCCTCAAAAATTCGTCATTCCCAGACAACAAATACTTTCCTTTTAACTTTTTGTTTTGATTTATTTCCCAATTTTTTATTTCGCCTAGCAACATGCTTAATTTTAGAAATTTTTGATCATCATCTTTTTCTTGTTCTAATGATCTTTCTACATATTCTTCTCCAGAAATCATCTTACCTTTTTCAGTTTTAACACCATCTTTACTAAATTTATACACACTGGGCATTTTCTCTCCAAAAAATAATTCCACCACTTCTTCAGGTTCTAACAATTCTTGAAATTCTTTATAAAGTGCCTTAACCATCTCGATTAAAGGAGGGATTATTTTAGAATAAATTTTATTTTTTGCATTTTCTAATTCTAAATCAGCTTTTCTGTACGTTTCCTCGACTCTTGACGACATAAGACCTAATAGGACAGTTAAATATTTAAACTCAAATTACTTTAAGTTTCGTCAATATTTTTTCCGCTTCTTTTTTACTCACACCTTTTTTAAGAATCGTATATCTCCTATCACTCCTTATCTTATGAGCAGTCGATAACGCCTTGATGAGTACTTTCGGGAAAACTTTAATCTCCCTGAAGTTGGTTGGTAAACGGTAACAAACCAAAGCTTCCTTTACTTTTTCATAATCTACACCATGTAAATAAGACATGATGTAAGCTCCTAAAGCGCATTTTTCTCCATGCAGAGCAGTATTTTCAGGGACAAGAAAGTCTAGAGTATGAGAGAACATATGCTCCGAACCAGAACAAGGCCTAGAAGATTTTGTGATAGTCATAGCCATCCCGCACGTTATCAAACTCTCTAACAACAACTTAACAGAAGTTTTGTAATTGTCTCCATGTTTTTTGGCGTTATTGATTATAGTCTCGGCAGCCGAGTAAGTTAAATTAGCGATAAAGTCATCATAATCTTCATTCTTCTTATCTCTGGCCAACCCCCAATCCAAAACTGAAGTTTTTTTTGCAATCACGTCTCCGCAACCTGCAGAAAAGTATCTGTACGGGGCTTGGGACAAAACATCTAAGTCAGCAATGACTGCCAAAGGAGGGCTTCCAAGGATAGGATACTTCTTCTTTCCTTTAGCTATAACAGCTCTATCTGAAGCAATGCCATCATGTGAAAGAATCGTTGGAATGGAAATGTAAGGAATCTTCATGTGATGTGCAACTGCCTTTGCTAAATCTATGTTCTTCCCTCCACCTATCCCAAAGACCAAATCAGCTTTGACTAGGTTAGCATGTTTCTTTACTCTTTGTAATGTTGAGTGATCGCAACTCTTGGCATAGATGAAGTTTAAGTTGTAATGGTTGTTCAGAATCTTGAGGATTTTTTTCCCGACTAGATCCCTTGTCTTCATTCCCATAACTATGAGTATAGAACTGAAATCATCCAGTTTTTCGAGCACACCCGGAATCTTTGGATAGACTCCCTCCCCAACGATTATCTTCCTCGGTAACTCAATCTCTTGCATGCTAACCCTCTCTTATATGGAAATTAAATATTATAAAACTGCCACTATTAAAAAGTTAGACATTTATTACCAGGAGAGAAAATAATTGATGTGGTAGAGTGGGATTAATTACGCTGTTGGCATTCTTTTGTATGATATGGATAGGTATAGGTTTTATTTTTCTTGGTATGAATGCGTTCATGACTCTTTACATAACTTCTGGTACTGTTAAATTCTATCTTGGAATGTTTTTGTTGTTTGGTGGGTTGTTCCTGATAGTTATTGGTATTAGCTATGTGGTTGGGCAATTAACGCATTAAAATTAAGCATTTAAATGTTGTTATCTCCTACATTGATTTGGTAATAATTATGAAATTGAAGGTAACAGGTCATTCGAGGAATATAGATGAAGAGAGTATATACTATGTTGAATTAGATAGAGACCCCCAATGGGTCACAGAAGAAGATGCGAAACAGTTAATAGAAAGACCAGAATTTTGTGAATTGTTAAAGAAGAATGGCTTTGATTGTTCAAGAGGAAAACCTCCTTTAATGGATAATCCTCTACTTTCTGTTACTGATAAAGATGGGGTGAATGTATTTTCTTTAGATTACTATGGCATGAAAATAGTACATCATAAAGCTTACAAAAAGCATGCGGACAGGATAACACAATGGCTTACTGGGGAAAGTTTAATTGATGCTGATGAGCGTTACACAAAAGAGAGTTTTGAAAGGACGGGGATAAGATTATCAGAATACGTCAGATAGATTTTTGTTCTTTGGGATACAATTTTAATTCATGGATAAGGCACTCTTAGTTTTTGGTACAATCATAATATTTTTTGGCATACTCTTATTTTATTTACTACTTACATCAGTCATTAATGTGGGTCAGTCAGTAAAAGAACAATATACAACTCTTCCACAAGTCAAGAAGAATCAAATTAACATTTCTGCTTTAATCAGTGCAACTATTATTTTAATCGGTGTTTTAATAATTAAAAAGGCATTAAAATAGACCAAATCAGATAGGCTTAAATTTATAACTTTCTCAATGAAATCTTTAAAAAGACTATAAATTATAAACTGTTGAAATCAAAAGTGATAATATGTTTGCTGTCGTTAGAATAAGAGGTTCAGTCAACACAAGAAAGGATGTAGAAGATACTCTGAAAATGCTTAAGCTCAAATCTCCTAACCATTGCATCGTTATTCCAGAGACAAAACAATACCTTGGCATGTTGAGAAAAGGAAAAGATCATATTACATGGGGGGAAATCGATAAAAAGACATTATCCAAACTGTTGGAAAAAAGAGGCAAAATCTCAAAAGAAAAACTGAAAGAAATGAAGATGAAAACTATCAATGACTTATCAGACGCGTTAATGAAAAATAAATTGAAATTAAAACTTATTTTCAGACTGAACCCACCCATACATGGATTTAAATCTACTAGATTACCATATCCAAAAGGTGATTTGGGCTTTAGAGGAGAAAAAATAAACGAACTGTTAGAGAGAATGATTTGATGGTCGTAAGAAGGAGAAAGAAACTAAAAAAGAGGAGAGGACGTGGAACAGGTTTTGGCAGCCATAAGAAGCATAGAGGAGGGGGAAGCAGAGGTGGTAGAGGATTGGCAGGCTTACACAAACACAAGAGAATGACAGCAATCAGATACATGCCGAGTCATTTCGGTAAAAAGGGCTTTAAAAGACCTGCAAAAGTCATAAAGGAAGTCAAAACAATCAACCTAAAAGAATTGGATGCAAGAGTAGAACAATTATTGAAAGAAAAAAAAATTACAAAAGGTAAGGAAGGCATTAAGATCAACTTAACTGAATTAGGATACGATAAACTCCTTGGGACAGGTCGAGTGAAACATAAAATGATAGTCGAGGCAAAATATTTCTCCAAGAATGCCGTAAAAAAATTAGAAGGGGTTAAAGGTAAAGCCGTTGTTGTGAGTTAGATGTTTGACGTAACAAAATTGAACAAGTATATTCCCACAGTCGTTAAACCTATTTACAAAGTTTCCATTAACAAGAAGCTAATGTGGACTGGGATAGTTTTAGTCGTGTATTTCCTGATGTCTTCTCAGCTTTTCGGTCGTGTTTATGGGGTTGCTCCAGGAGCAGGTCAACAGTTCCAAGCATTACAGATGCTATTGGGATCGGCATTCGGAACTCTGATGACACTCGGTATCGGACCTTTAGTTACTTCTTCTATTATATTACAACTCTTAGTCGGTGCAAAAATCATAGACTGGGATTTGAGTGATCCAAAACAAAAGGAAAAGTATGACACAGTTCAGAAGTTATCAGCCATAGCATTATGTTTTATCGAGGCTGTGGCGTTCGTAGTAGGCGGAGCAGTTCCCCCAAAAAGCCCTGATATTTTCACTATTACTATCGTCGTCATTCAATTGGCCTTTGGTGGTTTAATCGTCATTCTTTTAGACGAAATAGTTAGTAAATGGGGCATTGGCTCTGGCATCAGTTTGTTCATAGCAGCTGGTGTGGCGAGACAAATATTCATACAACTTTTCAGTCCGTGTATGATGGGAGCTGTGGCTGGATGTATTTTACCACCACCAGGAACGGAGCCTATCGGAAGATTCTGGGCGTTCTTATTCAATATATTCAGAGACAGACTATACTCACAAGCATTCTTTGCATTCCTACCAATACTAACAACTCTAATAGTCTTCTTGATGGTTATCTATGCTCAAGGCATATCAGTTGACATACCACTTCAATTCGCTGCTTTAAGAGGATTCGGTAGAAGATGGTCTCTAAAACTATTCTACACCAGTAACATACCAGTCATTCTGACAGCTGCCCTACTGGCTAACTTCCAGTTGTTCAGTGGGATGATGGCTAAACCCGATCCAGTAAACCCAGATATCAAATGCAGTTTGCTTGGTTGTATTCAACAGACTCAAGGAGGTGGAACTCAACCCTTGAGTGGAGTAATCTATTATATTTCAGCTCCTTCGGATTTACTCGGTGATATTTTTAACGGGTTGTTAACGAGTCAACTCGCTCTTAGAGCTATCATTTATATGTCTTTGATGATAGGATGTTCGATCATCTTCTCTGTATTCTGGCTCAGTACCTCTGGTATGGATGCTGAATCTGTTGCTGAACAGGTCACATCGATCGGTATGAGAATACCAGGGTACAGGAGTAACCCACAGATAGTCAAACAAGTCTTGAACAGATACATCCCGGCTTTGGCTGTTTTAGGCGGGGCATCGATAGGATTTTTGGCAGCTTTTGCCGATTTTACCGGTGCTATAGGCACAGGAACAGGAATTTTACTGACAGTGACAATTATTTATAATTTCTATGAACAATTAAAGTCTGAGAGTTTGGAAGGAGCACATCCAATAATTAGAAAGTTTTTAGGTGAGGAATGATGGTAGCATTAACACCAATAATTGCGATTTTCTTAATCGGAGCTGGAATCAGCATATTCATGAGTTTAATTAACAAGAAGTTTTTGGGGACAGGAGCGGCTAAAGAAGTGAAAGATAAGATGAATGAAATCAGGGTAAAGATGTTGGATGCGCAAAAATCTGGGAATGCAAAAGCTGTTAACGATCATTTGAAAGAATTGATGAAGATTAACTCAGATTACATGAAATTCATGATTAAACCGATGATGATATCGATTATCTTAGTTATATTAGTTCTACCTTTCGTGAGAAGTGCTTATACTGGTATGACAGTGGCAACAGTTCCAGATTCAATCCCATATGTGGGCGGTTATGAGCTATCATGGTTTTGGTGGTATTTTATCTGTACTTTTGTTATTAGTACTATCGTAAGAAAATTGGTCGGGATGTGAATGGTTCGGCCTAAGCTAAGGTCTAGAAGTAAGAGACGGAAGAAGACAAGGACTCCTGGGAATAGGCTAATAACTCAATACAAGAAGAGGAGACCAAAGATTGCTAAATGTGGTATTTGTGGGAAGCCTTTGCATGGTGTTCCTAGACTCAAGCCTACTGACATGAGGAAGTTGGCTAAGACAAAAAGAAGACCTGAGAGGCCTTATGGCGGGAATTTATGCTCAAGGTGTATGAGAGAGTTGTTGAGGAAAACTGTTAGGGATACTTTTAAATCTTGATAATCAAGAATTAACATTGTAAATCTGACCATTTGAGGTGATATGAGTGGCAGCACTCGAAGTCGGAAGAGTTTGTATGAAGGTTGCTGGCCGAGAGGCTGGTAAATATTGTGTGGTTTTGAAAAAAATGGACAACACTTTTGTGTTGATTACTGGACCTAAACAATTGACAGGAGTTAAGAGAAGAAGATGTAACGTCGAGCATTTAGAACCGACTCAGTATTCTTTAAAAATATCTGCTGAAGCTGCAGATGCTGCTGTAATCAAAGCATATGATGCGATTGGTTTAACTAAGAAATTAAGTTTGAGATTACCAAGTCCTGAAGTAATGAAAGAGATTGAAAAGAAAGTCAAGGAAATACCCAAGAAAGTAGAAAAACCAAAGAAAGAAAAGAAGCCTGAGAAACCTAAAAAGGAAGAGAAGAAAGAAGAAAAACCCAAGGAAGAACCAAAAGAAGAGAAACCGAAAAAGAAAGGAATAACAATAAAATTCAAGATACCAACCTTACGCAAGAAAAAACCGAAAGAAGAGAAGAAGGTTGTTAAGAAACCTGAGAAGAAAGAAGTTGTGAAAAAGAAGCCAGTGAAAAAGCCTGCTAAGAAACCGGCGAAAAAGAAACCAACTAAGAAACCTAAAAAGGCGGCCAAGAAAGGTAAAAAGAAGAAGTAAATGAAAAAAACTATTCCAGAATTAATATCTCGTAGTGTTATTAACGTAAACAAACCTAGCGGTCCTACTTCACGAGAGGTTGTTCAAGAGATAAAAGATATTTTCAAGTTGAAGCGTTGTGGTCACACTGGAACTTTAGACCCAAGAGTGAGTGGAGTTCTTGTAGTGGCCTTAGAGAATACTACAAAAGCTATGCCAGTATTGATGGGAGTGGATAAGGAATACGAAGGAATTCTGTACCTGCATAAAGATGTCAATAAAAAAACTCTAGAAAAGACGATCTCAAAACATTTTATCGGCAAGATAACACAAACCCCACCAGTAAAATCAAGAGTCGCTAGGAAGCCAAGGAAGAGAAGAATCTACAGTCTTGATATCTTAAAAAAAGACGGAAAGGATGTTTGGTTTAGGACAAGAGTTCAGGCAGGAACATACATCAGAAAACTCTGCTCAGATATCGGAGAGAAGCTTGGTACAGGTGCTCATATGAAAGAATTATGTAGAACAAAAGTTGGACATTTTAGCCTTAAAGACAGTTACATCTTGAGTGAAATCAAGGAAGCATATGAACGAGATGAATCTGATTTAAGGAAGATTCTTATTCCGATAGAAAAGGCAATACCACACGTTAAAAGAGTTTACGTTAAAGATTCTAGTATTGGTTCAATACGTAATGGTGCACCTGTTTCGTCGTCAGATATCATCAAAGTACAAAAAAGGATTAAACAGAATGAAACAGTTGGGATATTTTCTTCAAAAAATGAATTGATTGCATTAGGGGTATCTAAGATTCATAGCAAGATGATGCTCAAAACGAAAGGAAATGTAATACGTACTGATAGGGTTATATAACAGAATCAGATAGACTTTTGTTCTGAATAAGGCTTAAATGCTTAACAATTATCGTTAATTATTGGATAAAATGCCACCTTGGGTAGCATTAAAAGGAGATAAAAAAAAGATAAAAAGAGTAAGGCAAATAGCCGAAAGACTAGGTTTAGAGGTAAGACTTTACACTGAAGAAGAAAAGGTTGATGTCACTTATACTATCCCTTCCAAGTCTAAAAAATTGGAATCAATCTTAAAACTCCCTCCCCGTCTCATAAAAACATACACTGCTTTAAAAAGATTGAAAGAGACAGAAAATTTGAAAGAGGCTCAAGCAGACAATGTTGCTGAAATTACAAAAAGAGCCAGGGCATACGAATCGAGTTTATTGAATCAACTTCATGAACAGGGGTATATAGGAAAACGGAAAGAAGCCCAAAAAGCTTATTTTTGGATTATTGATTGAGATAATCCTAAAAGAATCAGATAGATTTTTGTTCTTAGAAGAGAGAAGCAATTCAATTTATTTATTTTCTTTAGGGGGAGACTTACGGCTACCGGCTCCTTTTATAGAACATAAAATTCTTAGTACCCATTCTAATAGAATAGAAAAAGATAGAAAATACAGTAATTCCAAGCCTAGAGATGGAATGAGTCCTAAACGGGCTATCAATAAACCCCAAGAAAAGAAATTCGGATCGATCAGGAATACACCCAACAAAGCAAGAGGCGTGAGTTTTGCCAAATCATGAGATAAATCTTCATTTAAATAGGAAGTTATCCTAACTGCAGATACCATAGCTATAGAGATGAGGGCTACTTGCCTGACAGTAACGTTCTTTGCCAATACAAACAGGAACACAGAAAACACCGCAAACCAGAAAGCAACATAAAACGGAAAAAGTATACCATACTTCAAAATGTAGAGAAATGTGCTTACTGCCTTTTTTAGCCCACCATGTTTCTCTTCTGGAAGGTCATATTTACTCAAATCCAATTTGAATAAGTCCCTCTTCCCTAAATTTTTATAGAAAAACCAGATAAAAACAGCATATAAAAAAACACCAATCGTGAAAATCAATAGCTCCAGATAAGTTGTAGTTATCATGGTATAAATTACGCTATAATAATCCACAGACTGTAGAGTTTGAACTATACCTGTGACATTAAATTCAAACATAATTACTATATGGCGAGTTTAAATAAATCTTTTTATAATTTCTAAATTCAACCTAAACCTAACCATTTAGTAACTTTCAACCCAAGTTTTAAACTCTTCTTAGAAATCCGACCGATTATTCTGAAGGCTTCTCTTTTCGTAAGGTCCATCGATCTTAACCATTCATCAGGAGTTATGGAAGAAAAGACGATCTCCATCTCATCGTCATTTAAAGATTGAAACAGATTCTTTGCTTTGTAATGATAGTCATGTCTTTTGCCTCTGGTCTCCTTTATCTCATCTTGATATCTTTTGAGGGTTTCTTCTATCGATTTCTTCTTTTTTGTGGCATTACCAAGATGTTTCCCTAGAATATAGCCACCGAATAAAGCCGGTCCAGTTCCACCTCCATGAATAGGATTAGTGAATCTGGCCGATGCCCCAACACATGCCAAATTCGACCAGACAAAATTTTCAGGCAAATTAAAAGTAGCAACAGTCCCTCCTTTCTTGGAGATTATTTTTCCATCTAGATGTAATATCTTCCAGAACCTTTCTTGATAGGGCAGAACATTTTTAACTTTAGAACCTTGACAACCTATTCCAACATTAGCTTTGTTTTTGCCTTTAGGAAAAACCCAACCGTATCCCCCAGGAGCGAAATAACTGCTAAAATAAATTCGAACAAGATCAGGGTCTTCAATATCACAGCCCTCAACCTTATACTGGAAACAAACTTCTATATCATCCTTATCGATAGGTTCTTTGATTTTAAAGGCCTTTCTCCAGATAGTTTGGGTTAAGCCAGTGGCGTCCACAACACACTTGCCTCTTATTAAGTTTCCAAGATGAGTTTCAACACCATAAACAAGTTTATTCCTCACGACTGGACCTACAATGTTAACTCCTAACTCTAATTGACCGCCCATTTTTTTGAATATGACAGCAAGGTTTTTCAAGAGATAATCTTTGTTTAGGATCCAGCCGTATGGTTTTTTCTTTCGGGCTATGATCCGCTCAGTACTGGGTAAAACTACTATGATGCCAGACATGTTGTTAGCGAAGCATTTGGATTTCAGATTAGAACGTAAGTATTTCCCGAATGTTTTCATGTGTTTAAACCAGTCTTCCGACAGTCCTTCAGCACACTTTTCTTCCCCTATTTCTTTTCTACTTTCCAAGATCAGGACTTTAGCTTTTTTGTTGTAGAACAGAATTGATATCCCTGTCGATAACCCAGCAGGTCCTGCGCCACAGATGATTACATCATATTCTGACATAAACTCAATTTAAAATTAAACCAATAAAAATTTAAATCATCGTATTAAAACAGTATTCATGCCTGTTCCAAAGGATTTGATGGATATTCTGGCCTGTCCGAAATGTAAAGGGGATGTTAAAGAAAAAGGTATGTTCATTCTTTGTAAGAAATGTAAGCTTGCTTATCCTGTTCTGGATAAGGATGTTCCAGACATGTTAATCGAAGACGCCTGGCCTATTAAAAAGGCAGAAAAAAACAAATTTAAGCATAAGTTGAAATTATAGGACTAACAAATTATCAATAAAGCCGGGATGGCAGAATCTGGTAATGCGCTAGACTTGAGTCAATCGGTTCCGATGTGGAAGATGGCTTGACCCTGATTTTATGATGGACAAGGAGGTGAACCGAAGGAAATCTAGTGCCCGCAAGGGCTTTAGGGTTCAAATCCCTATCCCGGCGTTAATACCTTTGGTAGAAAACATAGGGATATAAATAACAATAATCC
>Ga0209635_10001673_pt1 | contig 16640 bp, 13 predicted proteins | sample DeeMarSWOR230_32_FD_187463 | JGI IMG/M metagenome (GOLD analysis project Ga0209635, IMG submission 187463) | Marine sediment microbial communities from White Oak River estuary, North Carolina - WOR-2-30_32 (SPAdes) (version 2) | ecosystem: Environmental > Aquatic > Marine > Intertidal zone >... | reverse complement strand
GTGGTTGCCCTTCCCCATACGGTGGACAACGTAAAGCCCGTGAGCACAGTTGAGGGGATCGAGATGCACCAGTTCCTCCTGGGCACCTGTACGAACGGGAGAATGAGCGACCTGGAGGCCGCAGCAAACATTTTGGATGGCAAGAAGGTGGCCGAAGGCACCCGATTGCTCGTCCTCCCGGCATCACGGGATGTTTTTGAGGAGGCCCTGGAGCAAGGTGTTATCGCGCGTCTCACCCGCGCAGGTGGCATCTTACTTCCTCCGGGCTGCGGTCCGTGTCTGGGAGCTCACCAGGGGGTTCTCGCTCCCGAAGAGAGGTGTCTGAGCACCGCCAACCGGAACTTCAAGGGTCGTATGGGATGCAAAGAAGCAGAGATATACTTGGCCAGTCCGCAGACGGTGGCCGCATCCGCCATCCACGGAAAGCTGGTGGATCCCCGCAAGGAGGTGCCCGCATGAAAATCTGGAAGTACGGAGACGATATAAATACCGACATGCTCTTTCCCGGCAAATACACGTATTCGTGTAGCACTGCCGAGGAGATCAAACCCCACCTTCTCGAAGATCTGGACCCGGAGTTTGCCGGAAACGTTGCTGAGGGGGACATCGTTTTTGCGGGTAAAAACTTTGGATGCGGCTCTTCCCGGGAACAGCCGGTCGTGGGTCTCAGGGCGGTGGGGGTACAGGCCATTGTGGCCAGAGGTTTTGCCAGGATATTTTACCGGGCCGCCATCAACCAGGGCTTGCTGCTGGTCGAATGCGCGGACGCGGTAGATACATACAAAGAAGGCGATGAAGTGCAGCTGGATGCCGAAGCGGGCCAAATCAAGGTCGGGAAGCAGACATTTTCCTTTCCCAAGCTTCCACCTGAGATTCTGGCTATTCGCGACGCTGGGGGACTTCTGCCGTACACGAGAGAGGCGTTGAAACAGCGCTGAGCCGGCGGGGAATGAGAGCGTCGGTTAAAGGATTCGCTCTTTCCCACTCCCTCTGGCACTCCATTGTGAAAGGAGAGGTGACTGTGAGACTCTACGAACATGAAGCAAAAAAGGTATTCGGGGAGATGGACCTCACCATTCCCCGACAGTACGGGGTGATCCACTCCCCGGACGAGTTGGACGGGCTTGACCTGAAGTTTCCGGTCATGCTCAAGTCCATGGTGCTGGTCGGCGGCCGGGGCAAAGCTGGCGGTATCAAGAAAGCTGCCAACCTGGAAGAGGCAAAATCCAGGGCCAAGGAGATATTCAGCCTGGTTCTGAAAGGGTATCCCGTGGAGACGATCCTCGTCGAGGAGGTCGCCTCCGAGTCCGGTGCCTGCTACATCGGTGTGACCACCAATCCGGCCAACTTCAACGTGATTGCGATGGCCAGCGCAGAAGGCGGAGTGGAGATCGAGCAGGTAGCACTGGAACGACCTGATGCCATCCTCAGAAAAGAGCTTCCGAACAACGAACTGGAACTTCCGGAACCGGTCGCCAAGGAATTCGCTCAGTTCTTGAGGCAAGGCCTGAAAGGCGATGCGGCCCTGGAGGGGAAGCTTGCGGATACCGTTTCCAAGCTCTACGCAACCTATCAGAAATTCGACTGCAAGGTTGCAGAAATAAATCCTCTCCTCATAACGAAGGAAGGAAACGTCATCGCGGCCGATGCCAAGATCGTCCTCGATGACAATGCCCTCTACCGGCAGGGCACGCTCTTCGAACTTCTCGGGGTAACAGAGGCCAGACACGACGTGTCCGAGCCGACGAGAGACGAGGTGCGCGCCCGGGAGGCAGGCTTCACGTACGTGGACCTGCTGCCTGAAGATGCCAAAAAGGATCCCGAAAAACTCTACGTAGGATTGGTGCCGGGCGGTGCGGGCTACGGCATCTTCTCCATAGACGAAACGGCGAATATCGGCGACCGCTTTTTCGACGGAAAGGTCGTACCTGTGAACTTCATGGACTCGGGCGGCGGGCCGCCGGTCGATAGGGTCGCTGAAATGTTCCACCTCCTCATGGACAAGGAGCTGGTGGACATCGTTGTCACATCCCGATTCGGGGGGATTTCGAGCTGCGACATCTTCATTAGAGGTCTCATCAAGTGCCTCCGTGACCGTCACGAGAAGGGCATGCGGATGCTTCCGGTCTACGGAAGGATGGTGGGCACCGATTTGCCCAGCGCCAGGACCTATCTGGAGAAGGCCAAAGCTGAAACCCCCGATTCCCTCAAGGACATGGTCATCGTTGTCGGCAACCAGAAGATCATGGCCGATATTATCAAGGAAGGGGTAGCCAAGGGATTCGAACTGAAAGCCAAGAAGGGAGGGAAGTAATGGGAGGGAGAATACCTGCTCATAAGGGAATGCTTTGCCACTTGATAAAGTATGCCCGTCCCGACCTCGTTAAGAAGATAGAAGAGACTCAGGAGATAGAGACCATCGTTGTCGGACTGGGCCGCCAGGGAACGAGGCACGCCGGCATGATGAAGGAGTTTGGAACAACGGTCACCGCGGGTGTCGCTTCGGGCCGGGGAGGCCAGCGCGTCCACGAGGTGATTCCCGTGTACGACACCGTCGCTGAGTGTCTCGAAGAACATCCGAACGTTGCGGCGGCCTCCATCTGGCGACACTATACAACCGCCCGCGATGCGGCCTTGGAGGTGATTGAGGCGGGAGTTCCCCTGGTGATTCTCATTACCGAGTTTATCCCCCTCCGCGATGTGAGGGACATCCTGGTGGCCGCACGGGCGCGCAAGACCACTCTCCTCGGCGGTAATACACCCGGCGTGATATTTCCTCCCGAGGGGATAAAGATAGGAATGCTGCCCGATGTCTTCTACCCGGAAGAGACATCTCCCGGCGAGTTCGGCGCAAAGGGCGTTACCATTATTTCCCGAAGCGGAGCCATCCTCTACCACATGTCCGACGGGCTGGCAAGTGCCGGCATTGCTCAGAATGCAGTCCTCGGAGTAGGCGGTGATGGGGCCATCGGCTCGACCTTCCGCACGTTGGTTCCCATCGTGATGGCTTATGAGAACACGGACCTTGTCGTCGTGGCCGGTGAGATTGGTGGTTCCCATGAGGAACAACTGGCAGAGGACATGAAGGCACACCCGGAGAAGTACCCCAAGCCGATGGTGGCACTCGTCTCCGGGGCGCATGCACCTGAAGGAAAAACCATGGGGCATGCAGGAGCCATTGTGGCACCGGGACAGGAATATGGAACCTTCAAGTCGAAAAAGACAGCACTCGAAGCCGTCGGCGTTCCCGTGGTGAATAGTCAGTACGACCTCATCGGGGCCGCGAAAGAAAAGCTCAGCGATAAAACCTACTTCGATACAGAACGGTATTACGAGAAGATGCGCAAGACGTGGGAGGAGCCGCCCAAGAAGCCGGAATGGGGAACCATCACCACAAGGGTTGCACCCAACAGCCTCGTCATTTCGGGGTATAAGTTGGAAGAGATCGTCGCTCATTCCACGCTGCTGGAGACGGCTCACCTTCTGGTCAAGACAGAACTACCCTCGAAAAAGGTACTCGACGCCCATCACAAAGCCGCAGTCGAGGCCGCACTGATGCCTGCGCCTCCGGTGGAGAGGTTCGAGGGGGAGGATATCTCCAAGACCCTGGCGAAATCCCTGTTGATGGATAAGGAGCTCGCGCTGATGCCGCAGAAAGGGAAGGACGGCCCGGTCCGCAAGACAATCTTCGCGCTGGGGCGCTTCGCCCGCTACCTGGCGAAGATCCTCGGGACTGAAGCCGCCCTGGACAAGGCCACGGTCGCCGAGCCTTTTGCGAATGTCATCTACCGGGCTGTGACCGGCGAAACCAAAGTGGATCCGAAACGGGCGCGGATGCTCGAAACAATGGTCGTGGCATGCGTCGATCACGGCGTCACACCGCCGTCGGCTCAGGCCACCTTAATCGGAGCTTCGGCGCGGCCCGCTTATGAAATGGCCGTAGCCAGTGGGGTCGGTGCCATAACTGACGTCCACGGCGGGGCGGGAGCCAAAGCTGCTGCGTTTTTCAAACAGTGTGCCGCCAAGTCAGAGAAAGAGGGAACCGACCTAGCCAAAGCGACGCACGCGATGTTGAGGGAATACATGCACCGCGGTAAGCGTATCGAGGGAATGGGCCACCGCATACATACCCAGGATCCGAGACGCGACGTACTATGGACGATGGCCGAGACAACCGGCCTCGCCGGTCCCTGCGTCGCCATATCGAAGCTGGTGACCGACCTCTTCGAAAAGGTGCGCGGCATGACACTGCCCATAAACGTTGACGGTGTGATCGGTGCCATCGTGGCCGATATGGGGCTCAGGACGGACCTGGCTAAAGCCCTCTTTGTCTACGGCCGCGTTGCGGGGCTTTCGGCACATTACTTCGAAGAGATTGCGAGCCAGGCGCCCATGCGTCGCATCAACTTTGCAGACGCAGTGTATAAGGGAAAGGAGCTAAGGGAATTTCCAGCGTAGTACGTAATAGAGAGGTGCTTTTTTTGATATTGACAAGGCTCGTATGCCTGTTCTAGACTATTCGCTACTATTTTTAAAATTCGGATAATTGGAAGCACATGATGGATAGACGTTTTGAGGTTCTTCAAAGAAAGGCTCGATGACGATGAAAGCACAGCCTGGAAACGTTAAAGAAGATGTGTGGATCAACACCTCGTGCGGGGGGTGCTACGGTCAGTGCGGCATAAGGTGCCATGTCGTGGACGGCCTGCTCGTCGACCTCGAGGGCGATCCCGAAACGCCCGCCGGAAGCGGCAGGATCTGTGCCAAAGGAACGGCACAGCTGATGACCCTCTACGATCCGCACCGGATCAACTACCCGGTGAAGAGAGGAAATCCCGAGAAGGGTGTCGGTGTCGATCCGAAATGGCAGCAGATTTCGTGGGAAGAGGCCTACGACATAATCACATCAAAGCTCAAGGCGGCCTACGAGAAGGATCCCCGGGGGGGATACTTTCAGGCCACCACGGTGCAGACCAGCGAGATCCGCTTCGCGGTGATTGCATTCATGAGGGCCTTCGGATTCAAGAACTACTGGGTTTCCGGAGGCGGACTCTGGTGCGGTAACGGTGCCCACTTCATGAACGGCATCACCCATGCGGCCTGGTCGATCATACCGGACTGGAACTACAACAACTACACGATCTACTTCGGGTGCTCGAAAGGCCATGGTGCGGGCCATGCGGCCCTCCAGACGGCCCAGTTCGTCGCCGACGCCCGTGCCAGGGGGATGAAGGCGGTGGTCTTTGACCCCTATCTCTCAACCCAGGCGTCGAAAGCCCACGAATGGGTTCCCATCACGGTGGGAACGGACGGCTGTGCCGCCTTGGGCATGATCAATGTCATCGTGAACGAACTCGGGCTTTACGATGCCGAATATCTCAAGTTGAAGACCAACGCTGCGTACCTCATTCAGCCGGACGGGCACTACAAGAGAGATTCGAAAACCAACAAGCCGCTCATCTGGGATCCGGTTGATGGTAAGGCGAAGACCTTTGATGACGAATCGATCAAGGACTTTGCACTCGAAGGGTCCTATACGGTGGACGGTACATCAACCGCCCCGGCATTCCAGCTCTTCAGGGAACACCTGAAGAAGGAGTACCCGCTCGAGAAGGTATCGAAGATAACCACAGTGCCTGTATCGACACTCCGGCGTGTGGCGACGGAATTCGCCGAGCATGCCCAGATCGGCAGCACCATCACGATCGACGGCAAGCAACTCCCACTGAGACCCTCTGCGGCGATCTTCTTCAGGGGGAGCCAGGGACATCGTGACTCCGGTTGGACATGCCTCTGCATCGATCTCCTCAACCATGTGGTGGGAGCCGCCGATGTGCCCGGCGGGTCTATGGGACATGGGCCCCCGGTTTGTCAGGGCCACCCCGATACGGGCAAGCCCAATACCGTCCCGTACCCGTGTGACGACGGATTGATGGTGGTAAAAGGCTGGGTATACGACCACAAGCCCTATCCACTACGGGAACCCAAGCCACCAACGCGGCTCGATTTGCAGGACATGTTCCCCTGCTCCGTCTATAACGCCTTCACGATATGCTCGTCCGATTGGGAGAAGTACCTGGATCAGTTCAACATAGATTACCGCCCATCCTTTATGATCAACTTCGGTTCCAACTCGGTAATGACCATGGGCAATGCGGAACAGGTAACCGACAACTTCCTGAAGAAATTCGACTTTATTCTCTCCTTTAACATCTACCAGAATGAGTTTACCGAGGCGGTCGCCGACGTTGTCCTTCCCGACGCCTGCTTCCTGGAGAGGTACACTCCCTGCGTCACCTTCCCCTCCACGTTCTGCCATCCGACCGGCATGGACCACTGGGTCTGGCAGATACGCCAGCCGGTCGTCGAACCGCTCTACGAGCGCCGGGACTTCAACGAGGTGATGCTGGAGATAGCGAAACGGCTCGGTATAGAGGATAAGTACTACGAGGCCATCAACAGGATAATTCCAGTCCGCTACGGCGGAGAGATGGGTGAGAAGTACAAGCTCGATCCCAACGGTGATTACACCTGGCAGGATATCTGTGACCGCGTGCTGAGGGACCGCCTGGGAGATGACAAGGGTCTGGAAGAGTTGAAAAAGACCGGCCTGGTGAAGTGGCCGAACAAGGTCGAGGAGAAGTACTGGCGGTGGTTCGTTCCGGTGAGGATTCCGATCTATTTCGAGTACTTCCTCGAGGGTGGTGAGAAGATCAAGAAGCTCCTGAAGCAGTTCGGGAGAGAAGACATGTTCGATATCGATTCGTTCTTCAAGCCCCTGGCGGATTGGCACCCCTGCCCATCCCATGAGATGAAGGACCCGGCCTTTGATCTGTGGGCATTCTGCTGGCGTCCCTCCTTTCACACGCAATCCTCGACGCAGAACAACCCCTGGCTCGACGAGATATCCGTCAACGATCCCTTCGTCTACCTCATTCAGCTCAATGAAGAGACGGGCGTTAAGAAGGGACTGAGGGACGGCGATGTTGTCTATGTCGAAAACGCTATCGGAAAGAAAATCAAGGGACCGGTTAAACTGGTTCAAGGTCTGCATCCGGAGCACCTCTGTATAGCCGGATGCCACGGGCACTGGGCCAGAGGAACGCCCGTATCCAAAGGTAAAGGCCAATTCTTCGATGATCTGACGATCATCGATGAGGCTCACACTGACCCGTTGACACAGGGGCAGGACGCCTGTGTGAAGGTTAAGATATACAAAGCGTGAGGAGGCGGCATGAGCACGAACGTTATACGGTATGGATTTGTCATTGATCTGAAACGGTGCTACGGCTGCTACTCGTGCACGGCGGCTTGTAAGGCGGCGAACCACACGCCGAAGGGCATTGATTTCGCAAAGTGCATCCAGGGAGAGATAGGAACCTATCCTTCCGCCCTGAGGCAGATGCTGCCGACGCTCTGCATGCAGTGTGAGGATCCTGAATGCTTGACGGTGTGCCCCACAGGTGCTACCCAGCAGGATGAGAATGGCATCGTCACGGTGGACAAGAACCTGTGCATGGGCTGCAAGTATTGCATGCAGGCCTGCCCGTACGGCCAGCGCCACACCGTAGATGAATGGTCAACGTATTTCCCGGATGCCGAAACCAGGGAAATGGATCCTTACCAGTTGTACGCGAAGTCCAAATGGGAGGAGAAGTATGGGTACGGGATGGCAGCCAAATGTGACTTCTGCATCGTCCGATTAAGGGAAGGCAAAGAACCTGCCTGCGTTGAGGCGTGCCCTGCCAAGGCACGGCACATAGGAGATCTCAACGATCCGGAGAGTGAGATCTCGATCTTGATTAGGAGGGAGCGCGGTTTCCAACTCAACCCTGAGCTGGGAACCAATCCTTGTGTGTACTACTTGCCACCGAGGTGATGACAATGTTGGTATACCCGAAAGCACAAACAAAATGGTTATGGATTATTGCAGCTTACCTTTTTCTCGCCGGCGTCGGCGGAGGCGCTTACTTATTGGGTGTCGCGGCTGATCTTATCGGTGGCGAGCAGTGGACCTTCCTTTCCAAGGCTGGCATTATCCTGGGCTTTCCCTGTGTCGCCATCGGAGCCGCGTTACTCATCTTCGACTTGGGGACGCCGAAGAACTTCTGGCGGGCCGCGATGAAGCCGGGTACATCCTGGATGGCCCGCGGGGTCATCATCCTCTCGATCTTCATGATCCTGGGTGTGATTCACATTGCGTTCTGGATCTGGCCGTTTCCTAATGTACTCGAAGGTGCTGAGGGCGCACGACAGATCCTCAGCATCGTGGGGGCTGTGTTTGCACTCGCCGTCATGATCTACACAGGACTCCTGCTCGAAGCCTCTCGGCCTATTGCTTTCTGGGGCGCGGCAATTCTGCCCGAGCTTTTCCTTGTCTCGGCGCTCTCGACCGGACTCATGGGTGTTGTCCTGATCGGATCAATCGGTGGAGCTGCAAAGACAACGATTTTGACCTTTGAGAAGATCTATATCCTTCTCAATGTTTTTGAGTTGATCGCCCTGGGCTTCTTTATGCAAGCCACTCACCGTGTCACCGAGTCTCGGATTTCTGCTGAGCTCGTGCTCCGCGGCGCTGTGGCGCCGTTGTTTTGGTTTGGCGTCGTGATCGTTGGCCTCATTGTTCCCCTGGTGCTCGTGATTCTGGATGTGACTATTCTGGGGGGCACCGTGGCCCCGATCGCGGCATCTATCTGTGCCCTCATCGGCGGACTGTTTCTGAGGGAAGTGATCCTGGCCGGGGGCGTCCATGCGCCACTGAAGGCGGGCCGTTTCGAGTATATGCTGACCAACGTATAACCTGTAGACTCGGTTACGTTCTGCATGCAGTAATGTAGCGAAGGTACAGATTCGTCCATACAGATTGGTCTTTACGAGACAAACCGTGAGAGGTCACTTCTCTGTGGCCAGAAATCGATGTTTAATTTTACCCACCGGCTCTGATCCGGTGATAGATACGGCAAGGATGAATCGTGAGTAAAGCAAGGCAAAACCTGAAGTACTTTTTCTGTCCCCGCTCGATAGCCATTATCGGGGCGTCGGGGGATTTCACGAGTATCAGCGGTAAACCGCTGCGTTACCTGAAAGAGCACGGCTACAAGGGCAAGGTCTTTCCCATCAATCCCAAGTACGAGGAGCTCGGGGGATACAAATGCTACAAGAGCGTTCTTGAGGTTCCCGAACCTGTGGACCTGGTCCTGGTGGCGGTGAATTACAAACTCGTTCTGCCCATGCTCAAACAGTGCGTGGAAAAGGGGGTCAAGTTCGCCACTGTCTTCAGTTCGGGCTTCGCCGAATCGGGTGAGGAGGGAAAGGTTCTCCAGGAACAGATCGCTGAGCTGGCCAGAGAGTCCGGCATGGGTGTGGTCGGCCCCAACTGTCAGGGTTCGGTCAACGTGAAGGAGAGCGTCATCGGCGGCTTCAGCTCTTCCGTGCAGGTAAGACCCCTTCGGATCGGCCCTATCGGGTATGTTACCCAGAGCGGGGCTCTGGGTTACGCCATCTTCAACCTGGCGCAGGAATCGGGTGTCGGCTTCAGCTGTGTAGCCAGCACCGGTAACGAGGTTGACCTCCACACGCTCGATTTCATGGAGTACCTGTTGGAGGATCCCGATACACGAATGGTCATCAGCTATTTGGAAGGCATCAAAGACGGCAAACAGTTTGCCCGCCTGGCCGACCGTGCTCTGGAGCTCGGTAAGCCTATCGTCACATTGAAAGCGGGCCGGACTGAAATCGGGCAGAAAGCCGCCTCGTCTCACACAGCTTCACTGACCGGATCCGATGCGGTGTGCGACGCCTTTTTCCGGCAAAAGGGGATTATCAGAGTCGACGATATCGAAGGCATGATCGATATTGCCGCGCTCATGCAGCGCATCCCGGCACTTCCCGAGGGCAAAGGTTTGGGTATTATCACCACCTCCGGCGGAGGTGGTATCTTGGTTGCCGACGAGGCGGTCGATTTAAAATTGGACATTCCAGAGTTGGATCCCAAGACCAAAGAGACCATTATGGAAGTCATTCCCGCGTACGGCTCGGCTCTGAATCCGGTCGATGTCACTGCTCAGGTGCTCAACACGGCTGAAGACTTCATGAAGGTGCTCCAGGCAATGGTGGATCATCCCGAGATTCACGCCCTGGTGATCGTGGTGACCATGATAACCGGGGAGCCCGGCCACCGTATGGCTGAGGATATCGTTGATATGACCCATCACACCATGAAACCAATCACCGTAGCCTGGACGGCTGGTGACCGGGTGATGGGCGATAATCAAAAGGTGATTATCGACGGGGACGTCCAGTTATACCGATCCCCCGTGAGAGCCGTGAAAGCGATGGGGGCGCTCATGAATTACAGCGCCTTTCGGAAAGAATACCTGTCGCGGCCCCGCACCCCAAAGGAAGATACCACGGATGATTCGGTCCGGGGATCGGCGGTGGCCGTACTGGAGAACGCCGAGCGCAGCCTCACCGAGCACCAGGGGAAAGAGTTGCTCCGTCTATACGGCATTCCCGTTACAAAGCGGGAGGTGGCCACATCCGAGAAACACGCCGTCAGGTTTGCCGAGGAGATCGGTTATCCGGTGGTCCTCAAGATCGATTCACCCGATATCCTCCACAAAACAGAGGCTGGGGGGCTGAAACTGAACATAGGGAACCGAGATGAACTGGTGGCTGCCTATAATGAGGTGCTGGAAAACGCCCGCACCTATGACCCGAAGGCTCACATAAACGGCGTGCTCATCGAAGAGATGATCAGCGGGGGTACCGAAGTCATTGTGGGAGTCAAGAACGATCCGCTGTTTGGACCCACCGTCATGTTCGGCCTGGGAGGCATCTTCGTCGAAATTCTCAAGGATGTCTCGTTACGCGTGGCGCCGTTAACGCGGGAAGATGCACTGGCGATGATTCAGGAAATTAAGGGATTCAAGGTCTTATCAGGTGCACGCGGCAGAGCCAAGACTGACATTGAAGCCATTGCCGACGTGCTCGTCAAGGTGAGCCGCATGGCCCTCGCTCTGGAAGACCACGTGGCGGAGCTTGACATCAATCCCTTGCTGGTCCTGCCCGAAGGCCAGGGAGTCCGTGTTGCAGACGCACTGGTGATAAAGAAATAGCCCCGAAACCGCTACCAAACTGTTCTTGGGGTAAATCCATGTCAGATGACATCGAGCACGAGGACAGAAGAGAAGAGATTCATGTCTCCGATTCGGATATCAAGGATCTGAAGATCCTCGACCGGTCCGATCTCATCTTTGCTCTCCTCTATAGCGTTTTATTTATCTGGGGTCTCGTCTTGACCCTGATATCGATATAGGAGAGCAAACGGTGGGAGAGATCCAGCTCATCCATCTGACCGTCATCGTTGTCGTCATCGCCATTATCTTCCTCTTCGGCCTCTTTGCCTCACGAAGAATCAAGCGATCTGAAGACATGCTCGTCTCAGGGAGAGCCCTGGGACTTTTCTTTGTAGCATGCTCCCTGTCGGCGGAGTACATGGGTGGTCTGGGGACTATCGGTGTTTCCGAAAGGGCATTCAATGAGGGTATGGGTGTGATCTGGTATCACATAGCAGCCTCCACCGGAATCCTCCTGTTCGGGCTTCTCTTTGCTCACTACTACCGTAAGTACGGCATCCAGACCATACCCGAGTATCTCTACTATCTCTTCGACATCAAAACCTGGAAGGTGAACGCTCTGTTGAACTTCATTGCGTACACTTTCTTCACCGTCATTGAGGTCGTTGCCCTCGGCTCGATTCTTGCCGGGCTGACCGGTTTTCCCATCAAGGCCTGTTCCGTCGGCGCTGCCATTTTTATTACTCTCTATGTGTTGGCTGCGGGGATGTGGTCCATCGCGTATGTGAGCATGTTTTACATGGCGCTCATTTACCTCGGTCTTCCCCTGGCCTTCTTCTACATCATGAAGTTCCGCATCCCGGAGCTCGTCGGCTCAGGGGGCTTCGCAGGCTTCACCGGCCTGGCCCAGGCTATGACCCATAACGGTCTCGATCCCGACTTCTTCTTCAGCCCGTTCAGTCTCTCGCCCATGGTGGTCATCGGGTTCTTCGTCGGTGGGATCCTCGCCGTTCCGGCGGCCCAGGCAACGGTCAACTACGCCTTCGGAGCGCGCAACTGGAAGATTGCGAGGTTGGCTCCCATCCTGGCGGCATTCCTCATCCTTCCCCTCTCTATCTGGACCGGAACGATGGGGCTGTACGCCAAAACTGCGGCTCTGACAGGTGAACCCAAACTGGCTCTCATCACCGTGTTGACCCACATTCCTCCTTGGATCGGTGCGATCGGGGCGCTGGCCATATTCGCGGCTATCCTCTCCACCGCAGACTCGATTCTGTTCGCAGCGGGAAGCATCCTGGCGAAGGACCTGTTTCAGCGGTGGCTGGTACCCCACGCAGACGATAGAACCCTCCTGCGGTGGACCCGCATCAGCATTGTGGTTGTGGGCTGTGTTGCCACCATCGGCGCGACGACGGTACCGGAGCTGCTCAAGCAGGCCTACTTCGTCTACACCCTGCGTGCGGTGACCCTGGTATGTGTGTTCTTCGGGATTTACTATCGGCGGGCGCATCCGGACGCCGCCTTCTGGTCTATCATCGTCGGTTTTATCGCCGCCACGCTTTACCAGTTCAACATTCCCATCGATTACAAGCCCTACTTTTGGAACGTGCACGTCTCTATTTTCACGGTGATGATAGCGGTACCGGTTTTCCTCGTCGTGAGCTTCGTTCGGAAGTGGACACCTGAAACGGCGGTGGAGGTACCACCACTGTACTCTGAGGAGCTGAAATGATGAATGGCGATTACTTTCCACCGTTCCTGTACTTCAGTCTCGGTGCCTGGCTGTTCCTCTTCATCTTCTTCATCGCCTTTTGCATCTACCTGGCGCGCCTTCCCGACGACAAGATCCTTCAGTACAAGGCAAAGGCGATCGAGACAAAGAAGAAACTGGGTATCAAGATCTTCAAATTCTGAGGGAGCAATGATGGTGGGTATCAAAGCCTTCAAACTCTGAGGGAGCAGCATGATGTACCGGAAAACAGGAAGCAATCTTGCCTTTTTCACCATCGGGACTTCCCTCGTCGTTATGGCCTTATCCATGACCTCTCTGGCGGGGAGCCCCCTGGCGAAGGCCCTCCTGCTCGGTTCCGGAGTGCTCGGGCTCACCGTATCCCTCATCCTGCTTCAGCTGAGGTTCTATCGGGAAGGGGATGTGAGAAAGGCGAGGAGCGCTGATCATCCTGTTCCCCCCCGTGTACCCTCTGCTCCTCGAGAGCTGAAGAACCCTCGTTTGCGGACCATCTGGAAAAACATGGAAGAAACGAGAAGACTAATGAAGCTGAGGGAGGAGAAGGCTTGCGAAGTTGAGAGAAGGAGAGAGCAGATCCGGCTTCGCTTACCGGAAGAGGAGGAAATCCTTTTCATGGGGGACCACTCTTGGCTCTCCCTTTGGCCGGTCGCTCTCTTTTCGTTGCTCTTCGTGGGAGCATCGACGGTGGTCTCCGGCGTACCGTCCCTCCTCTTTCTCGTCATCGGTCTCTTCGGTCTTCTCATACTCGCAACAGTGAATCGCCTCACGAGGTACTATATCACGAACTTTCGTATTCTCGTTCGCAGGAGATCCCTTCTGGGTAGGGAGCCTCAGTGGCGTGCAATCCATTATCCGGACGTTCACAGATGCTCGGTGAGAAAGAGGTTTGTCCACACCAGGCTCAAATTGGAGGGGGAGAGGGAAGCGGTAGACATCACGGGCCTGAATCGGCCCCAGTTCGAGACTGTTTCCAGAATCCTCAGAGAGAACTTGCCTGAAGAGCTTTACCGTCCGGGTGACTCCTCTTGATGCTCCTGCACCCTATTTATCAGGGTTGCAATCTTCAGTAATGGAAATCACGCGTGCACAGCTATTTCTGCACTTATGACACTAATGTGAATTGTTAGATTTCCTCTTCAATAATCCTGTCAATTTTTTCATCGCATCACCACATTTGGCATGAATGACAACGTCCGCATAGCTGTCATAGGGAGTGCTGGTCAGGTTTATAATCGCCAGCCTCGCTCCACTATTCATCGCCTCCACAGGGAGATATGCAGCCGGGTGGACGACAAGTGATGAACCGAGTACAAGAAACAAATCACAGGCTCTTGCCATTTCAAACGACTCTCTCGTCTCCTTCTCGGGCATTGCTTGCCCAAAGGAAACCGTTGCCGGTTTCAATAAACCATGACACAAAGTACATCGAGGAACCTCTTCACCTTTATCGAGTCTTTTCTCTATTTCATCCCTCTCAAAGTTTGCCCCGCATTCCAGGCATCTGACTTTACATGCAGTGCCATGGAGCTCGATTATCTTTTCTGGGTTGCTGCCTGCTCTTTGATGAAGATTGTCGACGTTCTGAGTAATAATACAGTTTAATTTTCCCATTCTCTCAAGTTCCACCAAAGCATAGTGTGCATCATTCGGCTCTGACTGCTTCATGGGGAGATAGAACTCTCTGTGAAATTTCCAATACGTCCTTCTTGACTCTTCTGAACTGAGAAATGATTGAAAGTTGAGTTCGTCAGGGTCGTAGCGATCCCAGACGCCACCGGGACTTCTAAAGTCAGATATACCCGACTCGGTACTGATACCGGCTCCTGTGAGAACGACTATTCCCGAGGAGTCAATGACGAGCTTTGCCAATTGTTCTATGTTGCCGGACATGTTCCAATTGTGAAGCAGTGAGCTCACCGTTTCTTTTCTTCGAGCCCTTCAGTTCTTGGGTTTACAGATTTCATTCTCATAGTAAAGGCCTGGGACATTTTTTGCAGACCATGCAGGGAAGGTTCTCGTTATAAATTGATGCCTGTCGGTTAATCGTTTCGGCACGTTTTTCTACTATTTCCTTCCCCGGGTCTGTGAGCACAAAGACCGGTATTCCCAGACCAATTTGCATCTTGGCCGTTGGCCCGACGACATCCCAGACGGCTCTGGAGGCACATGCCCATACCATATCGGCATGGAGTACCATCAATGCTGCACCACTGGTATCCACGCCGGTATTACAAATCATCAAGATGACAAGTGTGCCGTTGTACTGTTTCTCTATCTGTCTCAATTCAGGAAGGAGATGAGCATATTTACCGGCAATGGTGACGGCGATCTTTTGAAATCCTCGTTCGAACGCTTGCTTTATTCCTTCCCGTTGATTGATACTGGCGCCCGCGGGATCTATAACGATACCACCTGCCTGCTCTATTCGTTCGATAACCTCCCGAATCGGCGAGGTTTCAATCAGTCCTCCCATCCATTCTCCGATTCCCTGAATGAGCTGAGGAGTAGGAGCGATAACAGTCCCTGCACAATCACAGGCAAGAACTGCACTGTCAATAATATTGTGCTTCTTCGCACACATCAGCATTTCGGAAGCACCGTAGGGAACGAGATCGTTCTCAGATTCAACGAGACGATCCTTCGTAAACATACCTACATTCTTAATCTTGGATCGAACATGCTCTTTGATGAATTCTTTGGTATGAATGACATCTCTCCCATACAACTTCTTGTGTAAAGGGCACCACGTGACTAGAGGTTCAGATACATCCACCACTTCACCGTTCTCTATCGTCACCTCCCCTCCCGCGTGTCTCATGATGTGCCTATCGGTCATCGGAAAGCCTCTCGCCCCTTCTAAATCATATAGCGTATCTTATACTGTTAAATAATACTGCAACTTACACCTGTGAAGGTCACTTCTGATACTACAACCTCGTATAAGAAATATAGGAATCGAGAATCCAAGTCAAGACGTGAGACCTGGATTACATGACAAGCATGGAGTCAAGGCATGCTTTGGAGGTGCAGAGCGCGAAGAATCTTTCGTCGGATGTGATGACCCGAGAGCGAATGGAGCACCGGGGGATCCCGCAGCACGAATCCCTAGATCAGTTCACTTAATCAACGTCAGACGCTGTGTCGCCGATCCATACTGCGTCTCAACCCTCGCGAAGTAGACTCCGCTCGAAACCCCAATACCCCTCTCGTTCGTCCCGTCCCATCGTGCTACCTGGCGACCGGCTCTCTGGACCATCGCTAAGAGTTGTTGCACCTTACGGCCCTTGACGTCGTAGATGGTGATTCTTACGAAGCTCTTCTTGGGGAGGGTGTATCGGAGCTCGGTCGAGGAGTTGAAGGGATTGGGTACGATTTGGCCGATGAGAACGTTACCTGAGGACCGGTAGCTGTCAGCTTGAATCGCAGATGCCGGATCCACAATCGAGAATATCTCGCTCAGCTGCGCCAGCGCTGGATTCCCTGAAGGAAAGATGCGGAGAACTGCGCTGTTTGTCGCGGGCCCCGTGACAATCCAAAGGAACTCCCCTGTATTCGGGATCCCCAGCGCAACATCGTCCCATGCTCCTTCATCTCGACTGATCTGAATCGAGCGGTTCGTAGCGAAGGTCCCAGGAATCCAGATGATCGAATGGTTCGATCCGATGTCCAATGTGTCTCCGAACGTGGGGGACATGAAGCTTCCGACTACTGGACCGTATGGAGCCAGTTCCAGTGGCGTGACCACGAGACTCGCGTTCACCGTACTACCGGTGCCGGATCGTACTTCCCAGCCGATAGCACTAACCTGAAGG
>Ga0209635_10001670_pt1 | contig 16651 bp, 16 predicted proteins | sample DeeMarSWOR230_32_FD_187463 | JGI IMG/M metagenome (GOLD analysis project Ga0209635, IMG submission 187463) | Marine sediment microbial communities from White Oak River estuary, North Carolina - WOR-2-30_32 (SPAdes) (version 2) | ecosystem: Environmental > Aquatic > Marine > Intertidal zone >... | reverse complement strand
AAAGGTATGTTACCTGGCCTCATGTGAAGCAAAACCACCTTTTCTGGCACGATCTTTATGAAGTTGAACTGTTTGATGCCCATCTCTCGCATTTTCTCTTCCTGCTCTTTGGGGATGGCTCCCATCTGAACAAACTCCTCTATTACACCACTTGCTGCCTCTTTAACGCCGAAGGATACCATTCTCTTATTGAACTCCTCAGGATTGTTCTTGAGGTTAATGAGCTTTGCCGTGCCCCAGGCCTGGAGACTCTTTTGCTCCCTGCTATGGTCAACAGGCTCATAGATCCCTATGGCAACCTTGGGGTTTCTCATGATGTTTGCTATCTTGCCACCAGGCTGACCGGCTATCCAAATGGTCATACCCTCATTGAAGAAGTCTATCGGGGTGACCCTTGGCTCGTTGTCCACGCATGTGCCCAGGGCACAGCCCTTGCCGTGTTTAATGTTACACCCGGGCTTTGTCCTTTCCCCCCCGGGTTTATTGGACATCTCGTTTAAGAATGCTATGATCTCTTCTTCTAATTCTTTGCCTCTCATAGTCATTCCCTTTTCCTGATCCATATTTTCCTCCTAAAATGATAGGTTTTAGAATTCTTTTGTGAATCATATTTCTTCATTAAACTATTATATGTGGAAAAACAGTGCAACCTTTTTTTAACAGAAAGATGAGAGTACACGTTTAGTGTTAAAAACTGATGTACATGGTACTCTCCCGTGAGATTATATTTATTTTATTCTCCATGTGAATAACTTTCCTTTGACATTCACACATTTTTTATTTATCTTTGTTGAGAAATATGACCTTCCTCTTGGTGTATGGTGTCTTTCTATTGGTAAATTACCTGTTCATACTTGAAATAAATAGCATACGAGAGGAGTAGTGTTCATGGTGGTTGAGCAATTGAATCCTAGTAGATGGAAAGAGATTGATATCAAGGTCAAGACCGCTGCTATTGCAACGGGGATGAATATCCTTCTGACGGGGATGAAGTTTCTCCTCTACTTTTTTTCTGGGAGCATGGCAATCCTGGCAGAGGCATGGCATAGCTTTAGCGATATTGCAACCAGTTTCTTAGTGTTCATTGCGGTGAGACGATCTAGTTTAGTAGAAAAGAAGTATGCAGACACTGAGGGTACAAAAGAGTCCAAGGCAAGACCACAACAGCTCCCAAGCACAATGGAACTGTTTTCCTCTTTGGCTATTGGAGTTCTATTAACGATTGTAGCTGGTACCCTGCTCAGAAAGTGTATCCAGGCAGAACCCCGGCCTATTGAAAACACCTTAGTATCTGGCCTCCTGTTTTTGGCATTCTCTCTTGGCTCTTATCTTATCTATCGCTTTGAGACACGAATTGGAAGGAAAGAAGGTTCACTCGGGCTTGTTTCGGATGGTATGCATGCACGGGCAGACATGACCTCATCGCTGCTCACAGGGTTTTCCCTTGTAGTGTATTCCATGGGATTGAATCTTGATCGTTTGGTAGCAGGTCTGATAGCCCTTTTCATCTTGTCCTTTGCTCTGGAGACCATTGTAAATGTAGGCCTGGTATATTTTCGCCGAGAGGCGGATTATTTTTTCCGATACCGCTCTTTTAAGATCATAGCACTTCTCGTTGATAGAGGTGGTGTACAAAAAGTGAACAGCATAATTCACTCGTTTTTGGAGACTAAGTTTGGTCGTACAAAGATCATGAGGGTAACCTATAGGGGAATCCTGTACCTTCCCTTCATGGTGGTTCTGATTGGTTATCTCTCTACAGCCATCTTTAAGGTGGGTATTCGCGAACAGGCTATTATCGAGCGATTTGGTAGACCTTTAAGCGTAAGGGAACCAGTGGGTCCAGGACTACACCTCAAGCTGCCCTGGCCTTTGGATAAGGTCAAGAAAGTAAAGACTACATATATCGAAGGGTTAAACATTGGCAATATTACTGACAGACAGACCAGGGCCCTGATATGGACCAGAAAGCATGGTACTGAGGAGCCTTTCTTGAGCGGGGATAATAACTTCTTCTATCCTTATATTGTTCTCCATTATCGGATCAAAGATATATTTCACTACCTTTACAAAAACACTGATGCGAAAGTGCTTGTCAATGAAGTTGCACATAGAATCGCTACCATTCTTTTCGCACATGAGGCATTTTACAACATTGCGGCTACTCATCGAAGGGTGCTTGAAATGGAGATATTCAAGAGGCTTCAGGAGACCCTGGATGAACTGGAAAGCGGGGTTGAACTACTTTCTGTGAATTTAAAGGATATCCATCCACCAATATCGATTGCAGATTCGTTCGAGAGGGTCATCGCAGGATACCAGGAGAAGCAAAGGATAATAAATGATGCATTAGGATATCACAACAAGGTCCTGCCTGAATCCCGTGGGAAATCTGTTCGTGAGCTGGAGGCAGCAAGGGGTTATATCGTAGAGCGCACGAAGAGGACTGAAGGGAATGCCACCCGCTTCAGGTTGTCTTTACCACGATATAGCCAGGAAAAGCAGATAACCATGTCTCGGATTTATCTACAGACCGTGCAAGAGGTCTTGCGAGAAAAGACAAAGGTTATTGTTGAGCCAGGGGCTGGTGTGCCTGAGCTATGGATGGATTTTGAGAGCTTTTTCCCGATGGATTGGAAAGGAGGTAAAAACAAATGAGATACATCTTTATCATTTTTGGAGTGCTGGTTGTTATCTTAGGGTTTGTGTTCATGAGTACCTTTACCGTATCAGAAAGGGACTATGTAGTCCTGACACAGTTCGGCAAGCCCACCCGAACCGTCAGCACCTCTGGACTCTATCTCAAGCAACCGGGATTTCTTGAGACCGCAAATCGCATCGATCGCCGCACTCATGTATTTACTACCCAGCCTATCCAGCTCCTGCTTGGAGATAAGAACCCTATTGTGCTAACCTGCTATGTATGCTGGCGTGTCCGTGATCCACTCCTGTTTTTTCAGTCCCTGTTAAATGCAGAGATTGCCACCCAGAAGCTGGGAGATATGGTTAACTCCCAGTTGGGAAGTGTCCTGGGAGAATTTACATTGGGTAACATTATTAATACAACTCCCACCGAGGTAAAGATCTCCACGATTGAGGATAGGATTTTAAAAAACACCAATGTGAGGACAAAGGAAAAATATGGGATTGAAGTGGTTCAAGTGGGGATCCGCAGGATTGCCTACCCAACTGTCGTAGCTGACGCCGTCTACAATCGGATGCGATCTGAAAGAGAGAAGGAAGCCATGAAGTATCGTGCAGAGGGAAGGGAAGAGGCAGCCAAGATTGAGGCGAAAGCAGATCGTGAGGTCTCAGAGATCCTGGCCGGGGCCTATAAGAAAGCCCAGATCCTAAAGGGAGAGGGAGATCAACAGTCACTTAAGATTTATTCTGAGGCCTATAGCAAAGATAAAGAATTCTTTGAATTTATGAAATCCATGGAGGTCTACAAGGATATCCTGAGCCAGAAAAGCACGCTCGTGTTGTCTACAGACTCTGATCTCTTCCGATACCTCAATAATGCACAAGGTCAAAGAAGGTAATGAGTTCCAGAGAGAACAAAATACAAGGGACTATTCGAGAGAGTTTTATACATATGGTATCCCTCCTTCGCTGGATCCTCTTATGCCTGATCATCCTCTATCTTTTGTCAGGTATTTATTCTGTCTCCTCCAATGAGGTTGGTGTCCTGCAGCGATTTGGAAAGGTCATAGACGACAAGGTTCAGCCAGGCATCCACTATGCGCTTCCTTGGCCTATCGACCGGATAACCAAAGTGCCCATAAGGATCGTAAACAGAATTCTGATTGATGATTTTTACTCAGCATCAGAACCGGAATCGATAGCCAGGGTTTTTTCAGGAATGACGGGACTAGACTCATATTGTGTTACGGGTGATAACAATCTAGTCAATGTCAAGTGTGTCATCCAGTACAATATCACCAATCCCTTCGATTACCTTTTTCGGGTAAAGGATGCGAACGTCATGCTCCGAAGCATGGCCTGCAATACCATTATCCATTGCCTGTCCAAGATGCCCATTGACGAGTCCCTGACCCGTGGAAAGCAGGAGATCGCCGATTATACAAAGGTCGCGCTACAAAAAAGGTTGGATGATTCACAGAGTGGTCTCAGTGTATCCTTTGTTGAACTTCGGGATATTAAACCTCCGGATCGTGTACAGGAGTTCTTCTCTGATGTGGTAAAGGCCAAGATCGACCGGGAGAAGATGATCAATGAGGCCGAATCCTATCGGAATGAGAAGATTCCTGCAGCGAAGGCAGATGCATCTCGAATCCTTCAAAAGGCGGGTGCATATAAGAAAGAGGTAGTCTTAAGGGCTGAGGGAGAGGTAGATCGTTTTAAAAGGATTCTGACGCGGGTCCGCGAAAAAGGAGATTCTGCCAGAAACATGATCTATATTGAAACCATGAAAGATATCATGAAAAAGGTGGGAAGAAAGCATATTATGTTTCGTGATAAAAAGGGTGAGGTGCCGGCCCGCTTAAGGCTCTATTGCCCGCCGTAGGAAGAAAATACCTGAGGGGACGCATCGCATTCTACTTAGTGTCTAGCCGAAAACCTACCTTCATCTTTGAGAAATTCACAATCCCTGGCCCAGACCTGATTCTCATTGCTGGGATCTATGCGCCTTCTTCTGAAATATCTCAGCGCTACCAAACTTTTTCAGTAAAGTCGCTCCAGAGCGGGCCGAAGCACGAAATTCCTAGTATAGACCAAAATTTATAGTGAGAAATTTTTGAGTTTCGATTCCGAAATATCAAAGCAGCACCAGTAAGAGTTTAACTATTGCAGATTTACCCCGTTTGATACAAATATATAACTGTTTAACTTTGTTATTTGTCTATTCTATGGGATAAATTAACTGTTCTATAAAAGTTACTATCTAACGGGGGACCGCAGAGGTTTTTAAGGTTAAAAATGTAACAGTTTGTTCATAATGAAATCTAACTTTTTTTATATCTTCTCGGCGATCTTTGCGTGCTCCGCGGTGAACTATTACTAAGATTAGGTGGAGTTGCTCAAGTACTTATCAATAGCCCTCGCAGCATTTCGACCGGCACCCATAGCCAAAATGACCGTAGCAGATCCCGTAACGATATCTCCACCTCCATAGACGCCTTTAAGACTGGTCTTTCCTGTTTCCTCATCCACCGTAATATATCCCCATTTATTCAGCTGCAAACCTGGGGTTGACTGAGGAAGGAGAGGATTGGCATTAGTGCCTAAAGCCATAATGACGGCATCAACCTCAATAGTACATTCAGAGCCTTTGATAGGGATGGGGCGTCTGCGACCCGATGAATCGGGTTCACCCAATTCCATTTTAATGCATTCCATTGCCTTGACCCAACCTTTCTCATCGCCAAGGATACGTACAGGATTGGTCAGGAGCCTAAAGAGTGCCCCCTCTTCTTTAGCCCGCTCAATCTCCTCAATTCGGGCTGGCATCTCCTTCTCGGAGCGGCGGTAGACGAGATATACCTCCTCTGCTCCTAGGCGGATGGCTGTTCTTACCGAGTCCATAGCAACATTTCCTGCTCCCACTACTGCCACCCTTCTCTTTTTCTTGATGGGGGTGTCATACTGGGGGAAGAGGTATGCCTTCATCAGATTGGAACGGGTAAGGAATTCATTGGCGGAGTAAACGCCGTTTAAACCCTCTCCAGGGATATTCATAAACATGGGTCCTCCTGCCCCAATGCCGATAAAGACGGCATCATACCCGCTGTCCATAAGTTCTTGGATGGTGTATAACTTGCCAATCAGGGCGTTAGTCTTGATCTCCACCCCCAGGCTTTCTACGAAATCGACCTCGGCTTGAACAATTGCCTTGGGCAACCTGAATTCGGGTATCCCATAGACCAAAACACCCCCGGTTTTGTGTAAGGCCTCAAAGATGGTTACGACATATCCCAACTTGGCCAGATCAGAGGCTACGGTGAGTCCTGCGGGACCAGAGCCAATTACGGCTACCTTTTTATTTCTGGACTTTGGTTTAGGAGGGGCCTCTACCTTACCCTGTGCCCTTTCCCAATCTGCAACAAATCTCTCCAGTCTTCCAATGGCGATAGGCGCTCCCTTCTTCCCTACGACACATTTGATTTCACACTGGATTTCCTGGGGGCACACCCTCCCACAGATAGCAGGCAAACTATTGGTTTCTTTTATTTTTCTTACTGCCTCTAGAAATTTCCTTTCCGCCACCAGGTTGATGAATGCTGGGATATCTATTTCTACCGGGCAACCAGTCATACAAGAAGGTTTCTTGCATTGAAGGCAGCGTTTTGCCTCTTCCACTGCTTCCTCTTCAGTGTATCCTAGAGGGACTTCTTTGAAGTTTTTTATTCTTTCCTCTGCTGACTGCTCAGCCATAGGGACCCGGTTAGGTATAATTTTCTTTTTCTCTTTTTTCCCTTCATCTGACATGACCTTCTCCTTCCAAACCACAGAGGGCACAGAGATTGTATTAAATCTCAATTAGTAAACTGGTTTTTTTATTTGTCCTCTCTTACATTATTGTTTTATACTTCTTTTATCATTCTACATTGACATTGATCTTACAAATCAGACTCTTTTGGCATTTAAGACAGATAATTCACAGAGTTTTTTATTTAAACATATTTTTTCCCTCTGTGAACTCTGTGGTTCTTTTTTTTCATCCTTCTATGGTTGACAAAGAGATCTTCTCTTCCTCTACATATTGGTTAAGGCGGTTTATAAGTAAATCAAAATCGACCTGATGTCCATCAAACTCAGGACCGTCTACACACCCAAATCTGGTTTCGCCCCCCACACTTACCCTGCACACACCGCACATACCAGTGGCATCAAGCATAATGGGATTGAGGCTGACAATGGTTTTAACGTCATAAGGTTCTGTGGTCTTGGACACAAATTTCATCATAATGGCAGGACCGATGGCTATTACTCGGTCGATGTGCTCGCCACTTTCAAGGATCTCTTTCAAGGGATCTGTAACTAAACCATGGCGACCTTTAGTCCCATCGTCAGTGGTAATTATTAATTGGTGGGTTACTGCTTCCATCTCATCCAGGAAGGTTAAGAGGTTTTCGTTACGTGCCCCCACGATACCGATAACCTCATTTCCTACCTGATAAAGTGCCCGGGTGATAGGATAAATAACCGCAGTGCCTACACCCCCACCTACACAAATGACTTTTCCAAATTTTTCAATCTCTGTGTGCTTGCCCAGAGGGCCTACAACATCAGAAATGTACTCGTTGGTGTTGAGTGTTCCCAATAGTTTAGTGCTTTTACCCACTTCTTGAAAGACAATGGTTATGGTACCTTTCTCGCGGTCAAAGTCATTGACGGTAAGGGGTAACCGTTCTCCTTCTTCGTTTATCCTTATTATGACAAATTGACCTGGTTGTACCTTTTTTGCAATCTCAGGGGTATCTATCTTCATCATGGTAATGAGAGATGCCAGTTTTTTCTTGTCTACTATCTTATACACGCAGGTACCTCCTTTTTGAACCACAGATTCACCCCGTTAGATATTAAACACTTAATAGAGTAAACTATCTAACGGGGGAACCGCAGAGAATTCTTTAAATATCATTGAATTAGATCTTTTGTCTTTCCTCTTCTCTGTACTCTCTTTATTTAATCGTTTTATGTTATCTTTTAATCCTAATACGTAACTTATTAAAATTTACCCGTGTTAATATAACTTCGTTATTTCATAGGATTAGAGATGAAATTCATAAATGACGTTGTAAAGTTAATCTTTCTATGTTGAAGTTGATCACCAAACCAACCATTTTTGCATTATAGAAAACCCAGAGTTCACAGAGTTTCTAAAAAATAAATTTTCTTCTGTGTTCTCTGTGGTGAAATTCCTTTCCTGTGGTTTTATAGTCCCCTCCCACTCATTAATTACAATAAAATTAGTAATTTAGAGCACGTAACCACCTGGAGCAAATACAAAAAATAGCTTGACATGAATTTTGGCATATGATAGGAATTGAGTGAATGTTCATTCATTTTTAGTTTTTAATTACTATTACAAATTTTAGGTTTTATCAAGTTAAAATTTTATATTTATTTTCATTTAAACGAGTGAAATAACTGTGCTATAGATGAATAAGAGGGCAGTTGCTAACCTATCTGCACAAAATTCTTACCACGATGCTTATAAATTAGCCTGTGAGACATTAAGCAGCGCTAATATAAAAGAGAGAGCTAGAAAAAGTGGGGCAACTCTTGAGACGGGGAAAAATGAGAATGGTTTGATTAAACTCACCTTTTTAAATCATTTGTGTCAGATAAGGTTTCCCGATATCGAAATCATCTATCAAGAATCAGATGAGGAGGTTCCTCTTTGGAGTAAGATTTTAATCCTTCACTATCTTACAAGATCTAAGGGATACCCACTTAAAGGTGAGTGGATAAATTTTAGACAGGTGCCTGGAGGGGCAAACTACTATCCAGCTTTTATGAAGAGATCACAGAAGCCTCTAGTTGATTTTTTCGGAAATCGATTGGAATTATTAGAAAAAGCTGCCCGTGCCTTAGGGGGGGAAAAAACCCACTATGGAGATAGGGCAGTAATTATTCCCACACTTCCCAGGGTTCCCATCGTTTTGGTTTTTTGGAGTGGGGATGAAGAGTTTCAAACTGAAGCCAGCATCCTTTTTGATGTAACAATTCCTACCTATCTTCCCACTGAGGATATTGCGGTACTTTCTCAACACACGGTTTTTAAACTGATTAAATGGGCAAAGAGCAACCTAAGACATTAATATAAGGGTTCTTTCGTAAAAAAGTTGAAATGTTGGCTATGTAAATATAAAGTAGTGGGTGGATGTATTAGACCCCAAATTCGAGATTTTAAGCACGAAGCACGAAACAAATCTGAATGACCAAAATTCAAATGACAAAAAAACAAAGAATTTTTAACATTTGAAAATTCGAATTTTGAATTTGTTTCGGATTTCGATATTCGGATTTATGATTTTAATACTCCAGGCGTATTAAGGCCTTATAAATTAAGTTTTCACCTTAAACACGAAAGAGGAATATGAATTGAAGAGGATACTTGTATGTTAGTTGCATATCTCCCCATACTCATTTTCTTATTTTTAACCATGCTATTTGCTGGAGCAGTTATTCTCCTTTCAGCATTTTTTGGGAAAAGGGTATCAACCAGGGAAAAGTTGATGACCTATGAATGTGGTCTGGATCCAATCGGTAATGCCAGAAAGAAATTCTCCGTCAAGTTTTTTATTATTGCCATGTTATTTATCATATTCGATGTAGAATTGGTGTTCTTGTATCCTTGGGCAATTGTCTTTAAGCAATTCAATCAATTTAAGGCGTTTGTCTTTATAGAGATGGTCGTTTTTGTTGGTATACTGTTGGTGGGCTTCATTTATGCGTGGAAGAAGGGGGCCTTGGAATGGGAATAGAAAGCCATTTAGGTGATACTATTATTACCACTACCCTTGAGAAGCTAGTGAATTGGGCTCGAAAATCATCCCTTTGGCCTGCCACCTTTGGACTGGCATGCTGCGCTCTTGAGATGATGGCTACTGCTGCTGCCAGGTATGATATTGCTAGGTTTGGCGCTGAGGTTTTTAGGGCATCACCTCGCCAGGCTGATCTGATGATTGTTGCGGGAACCTTGACCAGGAAGATGGCACCGGTAGCCAGGAGAATCTATGATCAGATGCCTAATCCCAAGTGGGTGATTGCTCTGGGTGCCTGTGCTTCATCAGGGGGTATCTTTGATTCCTATGCAGTAGTGCAGGGAGTAGATGAGATCATACCGGTTGATGTGTATGTACCTGGGTGTCCTCCTCGTCCTGAATCTCTTCTTTATGCGGTGATGCAATTACAAAAAAAGATAGAAGAAGAATCTTTACGGGAAAGAAAGAATGGCTAAGATGGGAGACTTAGTTGAAAAGATCAAGGAGAAATTTCCTCAGGCAATGGAGGAAGTAGTGTGTTTTAGGGATGAATACACCATAAGAGTTAAGAAAGGACATCTCCTGGAGGTTGCTCGATTCCTCAAGGTGGAGCCTGAGTATAGATTTAATTTCCTATCTGATCTTTGCGGTGTTGATTATCCTGAAGGGGAACACCATTTCGAGGTAGTATATCATTTATATTCTATGGAGCATAGATATAGATTGCGAATGAAAGTTTCACTTCTCACCAGCGATCTTAACATTCCTTCTGTGGTTTCTGTCTGGAAGACAGCAAATTGGCATGAGCGGGAGTGCTATGATCTTTTAGGCATTAACTTTAGTGGTCATCCTGATCTCAGGAGGATTCTTACCCCTGATGGTTTTAAAGATTATCCACTCAGAAAAGACTTCCCTTTAAGGGGAAGATAAAAAAGAAGGTTCTTTCGTGAAAAAGTTGAAATGTTAGTTATGAAATCTAAAGTAATGAGTAGATGTATTAGACCTCAAATTCGAAATCCGAAGCACGAAGCACGAAACAAATCCGAATGACCAAAAAACAAATGACAAAAAAACAAAGAGTTTTTAACATTTGAAAATTCGAATTTTGAATTTGTTTCGGATTTCGATATTCGGATTTATGATTTTAATACTCCAGGCTATTAAGGCCTTATAAATTAAGCTATCATCTTAAACATGAAAGAGGGGAAAAGAAAGGAATGCCATGGAAGTCGCATCTGAAATTAGAACCGAGACTGTCACCTTAAATATGGGACCTCAGCACCCCAGCACTCATGGTGTTTTAAGGGTGATCCTAGAGATGGAAGGGGAGGTTATTACCAAGGCAACTCCTGTATTAGGGTATCTGCATAGGGGTATCGAAAAGATAGCTGAAAATAAGACTTACCACCAGGTTATAACCTTAACTGATCGATTGGATTATACCTCTCCTTTCATCAATAATCTTGCCTACGTTCTCACTGTGGAAAAGCTTTTAAATCTGGAGGTCCCCCTAAGGGCACAGTATATCAGGGTTTTGATGGCGGAGCTCACCAGGATTCAGAGCCATTTAATATGGTTAGGGACCCATGCCTTGGATATAGGGGCAATGTCTCCCCTGTTGTATTGCTTTCGAGAGAGGGAAGAGACATTGGATATGTTTGAGATGGTTGGTGGGGCGCGAATGAATCAGAGTTATTTCCGCATAGGGGGATTAGCAGGAGACCTTCCAGAAAAGTTTGTGGATAAGGTAAGAGCGTTTTGCACAGTGCTTCCCTCAAGGATTGAGGGCTATGAAAGGTTATTAACCAAGAATAAAATCTGGCTGAATCGGACGCAAGGTGTGGGGATAATCTCGGCTGAAGAGGGTATCGAACTGGGACTCTCTGGTCCCTCCCTTAGGGGATCTGGAGTGAAATGGGATCTAAGGAAAGCAAATCCTTATTCATCTTATGATCACTTTGATTTTGAGATTCCTACCGGTACCAATGGGGATGTGTATGATCGCTACCTGGTAAGGTTAGAGGAAATGCGTCAGAGTAATCGTATCATACAGCAAGTTTTGGACACACTCCCAACAGGAGAGTTTAACGCTTACAATCCCAAGGTAGTTCCACCTCCTAAGGAAAGGGTTTTAAGTAATGTGGAATCTCTAATCATCCACTTTCACTTGATGACTGAAGGGTTTGAAGTTCCCAAAGGTGAGGCCTATTGCAGTGTGGAATCATCCAAAGGCGAATTGGGTTTCTATATCGTAAGTGACGGGAGCAATAAACCCTATCGGGTAAAGATAAGAACCCCTTCTTTTGTTAATCTGGAATCCCTCTCAACTATGGCTGAGGGAAGAATGATGGCTGATATGGTTGCTATTATTGGAAGTATTGACATTTGCTTAGGCGAGGTAGATCGTTAGTTGGCATATTAATAGGAAGAGACTGAGATTTATGACACTGAGAGAAATGAAGGACCTTTTGGGTGCGGAGGTTTTGGTTGGCAGTGAGTGCATGGATGTTGAAGTGAGAGATGCATTTGCAGCTGACTTGTTAAGTGATGTCTTGGCATTTGCTAAGGAGGGTACACTACTTATAACGGGAATCACCAATCCCCAGGTTATTCGAACTGCAGAGATGTTGGAGCTGATTGGTATTGTATTTGTACGAGGTAAAAAGCCTGATGAGGATGCTATTAAGCTTGCCCAGATAAAAAAAGTTCCCCTGCTCTCAACTCGTTATATCATGTTTGAGACCTGTGGGCGGTTATTTAGGAATGGTTTGGTAGGTTGTATTGAAAGAGTGGAGGATGATAGAGCAGAGGAATGAAGAACCCTTATTGGAGCAAGAATTTACCGTAGAAGGTGGTGATTTTATTCATGCTGGTGAGGTTTCCAGCAAGATAAAAAAGATTTTGAAGGAGATTGGTGCTTCTCAGGAGGTGGTAAGGAGAGCCGCTATTGCTACCTATGAAGCAGAGATGAATGTGGTTTGTTACGCAAAGCGGGGAGATTTTCACTTAGCCATTACTCCGGAGCGACTAGAAATAGTCATCCAGGATGAAGGTCAAGGTATCGAGGATATCGATTTAGCAATGAAAGAGGGTTTTTCTACTGCATCTGAGGAGATTAGAGAAATGGGTTTTGGAGCCGGGATGGGACTGCCCAATATAAAAAAGAATGTGGATGATTTACTTATCACGTCGGTGGTAGGAGAGGGAACAAAAGTTACAATGCTCATTCTTACCAAGCGGTGAAAGTAAACGATGAATGAATATTCTCATTCAATTGAGGTGGATAGTGAGAGATGTAGGGGTTCCATGCACTGTATGCGGGTGTGCCCCACAGAGGCTATTCGTATACGAGAAGGTAAGGCCCTCATTCTGGGGGATCGCTGTATTGACTGTGGTGATTGTATTAGGTTTTGTCCAGAACACGCTATTCGTTCTATTACCGGTTCTTATGAAGACCTCAGTAAATTTAAATATACTGTTGCTATTCCTTCCCCTTCCCTTTATGCTCAGTTTGGAATGAGTATATCTCCAAACCATATTCTCAATGGGCTTAAAGGGTTGGCTTTTAATGAGGCCTATGATACTGGTAGGGCATGTGAAGTATATCATACTGTTCTCAAAGAATATCTTCATAACTACTCTGATAGTAAACCTCTCATTTCCACCCTTTGCCCCTCAATCGTGCGGTTAATCCAGATTAGATTCCCTGATTTCATGGATAATCTGCTATCCCTGGAAGCTCCCCGAGGTATTGCGGGATTGGAGGTTAAGAGGGAGAAATCTAAGGAATTGGGGATCAGTTCAAAAGAGATTGGAGCTATTTATATTACACCCTGTCCTGCAAAGATGATTGCGGTAAACCAACCACAGTGTAAAAGTGAAACCAACCTGGATGGAGCACTCGCTATCTCTGACATCTATGGGTTGTTGTTTTCCTCTATAAGGAAGTTAAAGTCTATGGAGAACCTTCACAGGTCAAGTGGTCTGGGAATCGGTTTGGCAATTCCTGGTGGATGTATCACTGATCTAGAAGTGGAAAATGCCCTGGCAGTGGATGGAGTTAAAGATGTTACTCAGGTATTGGATGATCTGGAGCATGGGAAGATAACCAATATTAAGTATCTTGAGCTTTGGGCGTGTCCTGGTGGATGTGTGGGAGGTCCTTTAGCAGTCGAGAATCCCTATCTCGCCAAAATAAAGGTGATAAAGTTAATCCAGTTATTTGGAAAAGGAAAGAAGATTAAAGATGAGGAAGTAGACAAGTTTCGTGAATATTTATCATGCGATGTGGAGTTACCTCCTCACCCCATTAAGCCTCTGGGGCGGGATACGGTGGATACGATTAAAAAAATAAAAGAGAGGGATTCTATTATCGAAAGTCTTCCTAGGATTGACTGTGGGGCTTGTGGTGCTCCTACCTGCAAAGCCTTTGCAGAAGATGTCATCCAAGGGAGGGCAGAGATTCTGGATTGCGTATTTAAGTTACAAGACAAGATAGTTGAATCATCCCAATATGCCCTGAGCTGGGCAAGGAGAACCCCTCTTTCTTTCCGAAAACGGGGTAAAGATAAAAGCCGTTGAATCAATCGATAGAGGAATAGGTGAAACTCAAAGAAATTGTAGAAAATCTGGGAATGAGAGTTGAGACAGCTCCAAAAGCTTTAAATCAGGAAGTGACTGGGGGGTATGTGAGTGATCTTTTAAGTGACGTCATGGCACACAGCAAACCGGGTGATGTCTGGATAACTTTACAAGTTCACCCAAATATCATTGCCGTTGCTACCTTAAAGGATTTAGCAGGGATAATTATTGTTCAAGGAAGAAAGCCCGAGGAGGAGACCATAGCAAAGGCTAAAAGTGAAAAAATTCCCATACTGGTGTGTGAGCTTCAGGCCTTTGAAATCGTAGGAAGGTTGTATCAGATGGGAATCTCTGGAATGAGGTAATGCTCAAAGAGTATCGGGCAGATCTGCATATCCATACCGTTCTTTCTCCATGCACCGAACACACCGAGATGTCCCCCCACGCAATAGTGGAAAGAGCACATCACCTTGGTTTAGATATTATCGCCATTTGTGATCATAACTCTTGTGAGAATGTTGCTCCCGCTCGAAAAATTTCTCTCCATACTGATCTAGTAGTGTTAGCTGGGATAGAGATTGCTTCCAGAGAAGAGGTTCACACCTTGGGTCTCTTTGATGGTGAGGATGAGGTACTTAAGGTACAAGAGGTGGTTTATAACAATCTCCCTGGCGAGAATGACGAAGCGAGTTTCGGTTATCAAGTGGTTGTCAATGAAAAAGGTGAGGTTGTGCGTTTTAATAAGAAGTTATTGATTGGAGCAACAACCCTTTCTCTGGGAGAAATTGTTGATCTCATCCATTCCTTTAATGGTGTGGCTATTGCCTCTCATATTGATCGTGAAGCCTATAGTATTATAGGTCAGTTGGGTTTTATCCCTCAAGGACTAGCACTGGATGCCCTGGAGCTCTCACCTAAGATCAGCGTTGAAGAGGCTCGAGAGAGGTTTCCCCAGTGTAGTGATTACCCCTTGCTTACCTCTTCAGATGCTCACTCACTTGCTGATATCGGGAAAAGCAAAACTACTTTTTTGATGGAAGAGGTGACTGTTGCAGAGTTGAGGTTAGCACTGCTGGGCAGAGGGGGAAGAAGGGTGCTCCTATAGGAGGCATTGAGCATGCAAGATCTTTCCCTCCATATCCTGGATCTAGTTGAGAATTCAATTAGTGCTGGAGCGAAGCGTATTGAAATAAGAGTAGTGGAAGATAGTAAAAAAGATATGCTTACCATTGAGCTCAAAGATAATGGTAAGGGTATGAGTAAAGAGATGGTAAGTAAAGTGCTGGATCCCTTTGTCACAACTCGGACAACCAGGAGAGTGGGATTGGGACTGTCACTATTTGCTCACGCAGCGAGGTCTTGTAGTGGGGAAGCAAAGATAGAGTCTCAGCGTGGTAAAGGAACCAGAGTAGTGGGTACTTTTCAATTAAGCCACATTGATATGAAGCCCTGGGGGAGTATGGTAGATACCTTAATTATCCTTATTGCTGGCAACCCTGAAATAGACTTTTTTTACCACCACCTGAAAGGTGGCTTTGAGTACACATTAGATACGAGGGAAATTAAGAAAGAGTTAGGCGATGTGCTTATTTCTAATCCAGACGTTATCAATCTGCTGAGAGGTAATCTTAAGGATAATTTAAACAAGATTGGTATAGATTGAGTTTCAACCAAAATAATTTTCTGAGTTCACCCCGTTAGAAATATGACGCACCTCGGACTATTCTCAGGATTGCGTTCTCCAAAGTGTTCCCGTAAATTACAAGCAGAACAGGTACGCCATTTACTATATTTCTTACTTTGCATTAGATAGATATAGATCATAATTTCTAACGGGGTGAATCTGCGTCCTAATTATGTATAGACAAATTGTGAAAAAGTGATATCTATATAGTAACTGAACGAAAAATCCATGAGATTCCTTTTGGTGAATGCGTTATGAAACTCATAGAGTGGATAAGACTCAAAGCACCTTTTTCTCTAAGAACTAAATTGATCGTAAGTTTCATTATCGTTATTCTCGCAGGAGGACTGGGTTCAACCATCATTGGAACAAATTTGGTTTCCACTACTTTGATAAGACAGGCACAAAGAAATGTAAAGCATGATCTTGCCTCCGCCTGGATGGTATACAATGAAAAGCTTAAGGAAATTAGAAATATAATACAATTTACTGCTGCCAGGGAGTCAATCTCAGAGGGTATGCAACATAATCGGAAGGAACTGCTACAAAGGTATCTCGATAGGGTGAGAGTAGAAAATAATCTAGACATTTTGACTCTCACTAATAGCAGGGGAGAGGTTATCCTCAGAACGAGAAATCCTGGGGTTATTGGGGATGATTACTCACAGGATGAAATCATTAGCTTGGCTTTAAAGAAGAAGGTTGTTGCTTCTACCCAAATCATCCCTAGTGAAGAGCTGATGAAGGAAGGTGAGGACTTGGTGGAGCAGGCCTATATGAGAATTATTCCAACTCCTAAGGCAAGGCCTAAAAGAGAAGTAGAAGAGACCTCAGGAATGATGCTCAAAGCGGCTGTTCCGATAGTGGATCAAGATGGCAAACTTTTAGGGGTTTTATATGGGGGGAATTTGATTAACCGGGATTATTATAT
>Ga0209635_10001667_pt1 | contig 16663 bp, 18 predicted proteins | sample DeeMarSWOR230_32_FD_187463 | JGI IMG/M metagenome (GOLD analysis project Ga0209635, IMG submission 187463) | Marine sediment microbial communities from White Oak River estuary, North Carolina - WOR-2-30_32 (SPAdes) (version 2) | ecosystem: Environmental > Aquatic > Marine > Intertidal zone >... | reverse complement strand
CCAGCCCGGCGGAGACGCTGTGCGTTTCCCTGATCTGGCCGTTGTCGTCCTGGAGAACATAGGACCTCGTTCCGTGCAGTACGCCCACTCTGCCGGCCACCAGCGAGGCGGCATGTCTCCCGGTCTTAACTCCCTTGCCCCCTGCTTCCACCCCGACGAGGGCGACTCCCCTGTCCTCCAGGAAGGCATGGAATATGCCGATGGCATTGCTGCCGCCGCCGACGCAGGCGATGACATAGTCGGGCAGGCGCCCCCACTCGTCCAGAACCTGCTGCCGGGTTTCCCGGCCGATCACCGACTGCAGGTCGCGGACCATTTGGGGATAAGGAGATGGCCCGACTGCCGAGCCAAGGAGGTAATGACTATCCCCGGGATTGGTTACCCAGTCTCTTATCGCCTCGTTGATAGCGTCTTTCAACGTTCGGCTGCCTCCGGAAACGGGCCTTACTTCGGCGCCCATCAGCTTCATGCGAAACACGTTGAGCGACTGCCGGCGTATATCCTCTTCGCCCATGTAGACGATACACTGCAACCCCAGCATGGCGCATACGGCGGCAGTAGCTACCCCGTGCTGCCCGGCGCCGGTCTCGGCAATAACTCTCCGCTTCCCCGTTCTCCGGGCAAGGAGGCCTTGCCCCAGGGCGTTGTTGATCTTGTGGGCCCCGGTATGCGCCAGGTCTTCCCGCTTGAGGAGAATCCGGGCGCCGCCGCAGTGCTCGGTCAACCTCTCCGCCGCGTAGAGCGGTGTCGGCCTTCCTGAATAGGTGCGAGACAGCGACTCAAACTCAGCCCAGAAAGCAGGGTCGGCCTTCGCTTCCTCATAGGCTGCTGCCAGTTCGTCCAGGGCGGGCACCAGGGTTTCAGGAACAAACCGCCCTCCGTAGTCTCCGAAGTATCCTCTGCTATCGGGTAGCAATGACCACCTCCTTCTGCTGAAAGCAATACTAGACTTGGTGAGGCTGCGACGTCCGGCTGATATTGCCTTCCGCTTGCCTCACTCCCTCAATGAAAGCCCTGATTTTGGCGGCGTCTTTGCGGCCATCGGTCTCCACGCCGGTAGAGACATCGACCCCCCACGGCAGGACCTCCGCAAGCAGCCGTCCCACGTTCGCCGGGGTGAGTCCTCCGGCGACAATCACCGGGAACCTGGCCGCTACCTCCCTGGCCAGCCGCCAGTGGAAGGCCTGTCCCGTGCCGCCGTAGGCGCCTCTGACCTGCGAGTCCAGGAGACAGACGAGGTCGTGTTTCAGATGCAGCCGGTAGCCCCTGTCTATGTCGGCGATGATTTCCTCACTTTGGCTATTGGCTGATACGTGAATGACCTTGATGAGCGGCCGCTCGACCTCCCGGCAGTAGTCCCAGGTCTCATCGCCACTGAGCTGCACCCAGTCCAGTCGGCAGTAGTCGGCGGTCCGGTTGACTTCCTCAGCCGTTGAATTGACAAAGACGCCGACGACAGAGGGATGGGGACTCAGGCTGTGGACTGCTTCCACCAGCGGCAGTGCTTCCCGGGGAGAGACCCGGCGCTGGCTGGGGGCGAAGACCAGTCCCAGGAAATCGGCGCCAGCTCGTCCTGCCGCCAGAGCGTGGTCTATCTTAGACAGTCCGCAGATCTTGACCCTGGTCACAACAGCTCCTTCATCCTGGCCGCAATGTCGGGCGCCGACATCAGCGACTCGCCAACGAGGACCGCATCAACACCCCAGCTTCGCAGCTTCTCGATATCGCTGCGGCTTCTTATTCCGCTTTCGCTGACCACCACTCTATCCGGAGGGATGAGCGGTCGTAGCCGCTGGGTAACCGCCATATCCACGGCGAGCGTTCTCAGGTCCCGGTTGTTGAGACCGATAATACCGGCTCCGCTGTTCAGGGCAGTCTCCAGTTCGGTTTCATTGTGCACCTCCACCAGGCAGCTCATGTTCAACTGGTGAGTCAGCTGGAGCAGCTCTTTCAGCCTGTCGGGGTCCAGGATAGCCACAATGAGCAGCACGCTGTCGGCACCATAGGCTCGTGACTCGTAGACCTGATAGGGGTCGCAGATGAAGTCCTTTCTCAGCAGGGGCAGGCTGCTTCCCAGGGCGTTTCTGATATCTCTGAGGTAGTCCAGGCTACCCTGGAAGTATTCGGTCTCAGTCAGGACCGATATGGCCGCAGCGCCGTTGTCGGCATAGGTGCGGGCGATTTCCACCGGATTGAAGTCGGGGCGAATAACGCCCTTCGAGGGTGACGCTCTCTTGACCTCGGCGATGAGCTGAACCCGGTCGCCGCGCAGGGCCGAGGAGAAATCCAGAGGCGGGGGTTGGCCCAGCGCTGCCTCGCACAGTTCCGCCAGCGGCTGAGAGCGCTTCCTGGCTTCGAGTTCCAGCAGGCTATGAGCTAGTATCCGGTCCAGGACCACTTCACGTCCTCCGGCCCAGGCTTTGACTGAGCTCGACTAGCTGCTCCAGCTTGGCCAGAGCACGGCCGTTGTCTATCGCCGATCTCGCCAGGCCTATGCCCTGCTCGAGCGATGACGCCCTATCTCCGACAACCAGCGCTGCGGCGGCGTTCATCAGCACTGCGTCTCGCTGAGGGCCCGGGGCGCCGCCCAGGACTTCACGCAGCATGGCAGCATTCTCCTCGATGGTGCCGCCCCTCAGGCTGTCCAGGCCGGCTCGGGGCAGGCCGAAGTCCTCGGGGCCAAAGGTCAAACTCTCGATGCGCCCATCTTTGAGCTCACAGGCACGGGTCTTGCCGGCAGGCGTGATCTCATCCAGGCCGTCTTCACCGTGGACTACCATGGCGTGCCGGCAGCCCAGGGTCCGAAGCACCAGGGCCAACTTCTCCACCAGCGTCTCGTCGGCTACGCCCAGCACCTGAGCGCTGGCGCCAGCCGGATTGGTGAGCGGGCCGAGGATGTTGAACACGGTGCGAATTCCAAGCTCGCGCCGGGGAGCGGCAGCGTACTTCATCGCCGGATGAAATACCGGGGCGAACATGAACCCTATCCCTACTTCCTGGAGGCATCTCCGCACCTGTTCGGCGCCGAGGTCGATGTGGACTCCCAGGGCCTCCAGGACATCGGCGCTGCCGCACTGGCTGCTCATGGCGCGGTTGCCATGCTTGGCTATCTTGAGCCCGCCGCTGGCAGCGACAAAGGCGGCAGCAGTAGAGATATTGAAGGTAGCCGAACCATCGCCGCCGGTGCCGCAGGTATCCGCTACCGGCTCGTTAATGGTCACGGGAACCGCCTTTGCCCTCATCGTCTTGGCCAACCCGGCGATTTCATCAACCGTTTCGCCCTTGAGCCTGAGCGCGGTGACCAAGGCGCCGAGCTGGGCCGGGGTGACTGCACCGCTCATGGTCTCTTCCATAACCTGCGCTGCCTGCTCCATAGTCAGCGAATGTCCTGATACCAGCATGGCAATGGCTTCTCTAATCATGACCTGTTCCCTCCTCTGTCAGGAAGTTTCTCAGTATGTCTTTCCCCACCTTGGTCATGAACGATTCAGGGTGGAACTGGACGCCCTCGACCGGGTACTGGCGATGCTTGAGACCCATAATGGTACCGTCGTCCGTCCACGCGGTTACTTCTAGGCAGTCGGGGAGCCCGTCACGCCGCACCACCAGCGAGTGGTAGCGGATGGCAGAGAAGGGATTGGGCAGCCGGGCCAGCACTCCGCGCCCGGCATGATACGTTAGAGACGACTTGCCATGCATAATCTGTGCGGCCTGCCCGATCAAGCCGCCATAGCTATAACCGATACACTGGTGGCCCAGGCAGACCCCAAGTATCGGCAACTTGGGGCCGAAATGTCGGATGACCTCATTGGAGATGCCAGCCCGCAGCGGTGTCGACGGACCGGGCGAGATGACTATCCGTTGAGGCTTCATCCCACGAATCTCCTCCAGGGTGATCTTATCGTTGCGCGCCACCACTACTTCTTCACCCAGCTCGCTCAAGTACTGGAAGAGGTTATAGGTGAAGCTGTCGTAGTTATCAATCAGTAACAGCATGGCTCCCCTTAAGCGTCGGTTCTGTGCTCTCAGCCTGACTGATAGCCTTGAGCAACGCCTGGGCCTTGTTCATGCTTTCCGCATACTCCAGCTCAGGCACGCTGTCGTAGACGATCCCGCACCCTGCCTGCACATAGGCGACGCCCTTCTTCATCACCATGGTCCTTATGGCTATGGCCATGTCCATGTTGCCCGAGAAGGAGAAGTAACCCACAGCCCCGGCATACGGTCCTCTCCTCTCCGGCTCAAGCTCAGCGATTATCTCCATAGCCCGGATTTTGGGCGCTCCGGATACCGTGCCGGCGGGAAAGCAGACACGCAGGGCATCGAAAGCGGTCAGGCCGTCCTGCAGCCTGCCCTGCACATGGGTAACCAGGTGCATAACATGGGAGTAGCGCTCAACATCCATCAGGTGGCTAACCTCAACGGTGCCCGGTTTGCTCACACGCCCGATGTCATTTCGCCCCAGATCTACGAGCATGATATGCTCGGCGCGCTCCTTCTCATCGCTGCTGAGCTCTTGCTCCAGCGCGACGTCCTCGTCCGGAGTCTTTCCCCGCGGCCTGGTTCCCGCCAGAGGGCGCGTCATTACCACGCCGTCTTCCACCCTCACCAGGATCTCGGGAGAAGCCCCGATAATGTGAAAATCGACAAAATCAAGGAAGAACATGTATGGGGAGGGATTGATGGTGCGCAGCGCTCTGTATATCTCGAAAGGAGCCACATCAGTCGCCTGGGCCAGGCGCTGGGACAGCACCACCTGGATGGCTTCGCCCTCAGTGATGTAACGCTTTGTCTGGAGCACGCTGGCCTCGAACTCCTGCCTGGAGAAGTTGGAGGAACGGTGGGAGCTATTTGCAGGGCGGGTGGCGCCCGTCCTGCGCCGTGTTGCCGGAAGAGGTTGGTTCAGCCTGTCCACTAGGTCGTCGATTCTGTCCACCGCCTGCTGATAGGCTTCCTCTACATCTCCGTCCAGGTGAACGTGACTCAAGACCTTGATCTTATGAGTGACATGGTCGAAGACAAGCATAGTGTCCACGAACATGAACAGCGATTCAGGCAGCCCCAGGGGGTCCTGGTCCGGGAAGGGCAGCTCCTCGAAGCGGGTGGCCGTCTCGTAAGCCAGATAGCCCACCACACCGCCGCAGAACCGCGGGAGACCGGCAACCGGCACCATTTCATACTTGCCCAGCTCTGCGGCAACAAGAGAAAGAGGATCGGTTTTGCCCTCTCCGTCAGCAATCAGGACCCGGTACGGCTCGGTACCTATGAAGCTATAGCGGGCCAGCTGTTCACCGCCCTCGACGCTCTCCAGGAGGAAAGAGTGACCTCCACGATTGATCTTCAAGAAGGCGGACACGGGAGTCTCCAGGTCGGCCACGATTTCGCGGTAGATGGGCAGTATGTTGCCTCTCTTCTCACGTTTCTTGACCTCCTCCAATGTCGGGTAATACATATGTCCTCCCTCAGTTGTCCTTCCTCAGAGTGGAAAACAAAGAACCTCTCGCCATAGAGGCGAGAGGTTAGACCTTCGCGGTGCCACTCTATTTGACTGCCGGGACAGCCCAGCAATCATCTCACTCGGATACGGCTGCTGCGTTCTGCAGCGATATCCTGGGCTTCAGTAACGGTGCCCCCTCCGTCGAAACCTACTCGGCGAGATCCCTTTCGGCTCGAAGCTCCCAAGTCCATTCACCTCCCGCGCCAGCACCGGCTCACAGCTAACCCGGCTCTCTGAGCTCCGCTTGAAGGCTACTAGTCTTGTTCCCAGCCTTTCCTGTATTGGTTTGTCTGATTCTACGCAGAAGCCCAGTTTTTTGTCAAATCAATGGGCAATGGAGAGGCGCAATGACTTCGCCGGGTGCCGGCGGCTGTTGTCCGCGGAGGCGGCAGACCAGCCTGCCAGACCGCCTGCGGCTGGCGGGGCAAAGTCGGCCCAGGGCTAGGGTGAGCCCTTCCTGGCGGCCATGAAAGTGAGCAGGGCGGCGATGCTCTTGGCGTCGGAGATCTCCCCCGAGGTGACAAGGCGGGGGATATCGCTCAGCGGGACGCGGACGACCTCGATGTCATCGGTGTCCTCAGCGATCAGGCGGCTGGGCGTCAGTTGGGTGGCCAGGTAGCAGTAGAGGTACTCGGTGCCGTAGCCGGGAATGGAGTAGAACCCTCCAAGCTCTTCTATCTTCTGCGGTAGGTAGCCGATCTCCTCCTGCAGCTCGCGGCGCACGCAATCGACGGGGTCCTCTCCGGGGCTGATACCGCCGGCGGGTATCTCCAGGAGGGACTTGCCCACGGGGTAGCGAAATTGGCGCACCAGGAGCACGTTGTCCCGGTCGTCGAGGACCACCACGGCCACGCAGTCGCCGTGCTCCACCACGTCCCTGACGGTTTCCCTGCCGTTGGGCTTCTCTACGGTGTCCACGTGGAGGCCTATGGCCGGTCCGCGGTACAGCTCCCGGCGGGAAATTCTCTTCTCTGGCAACTCAGCTCTCCTTCCGGGCCACAGTGGCCCGCGAGGCCATCACAGCTGGCGGATGAGGGCTACCTCGTCGCAGTTGGGGAACTTGGGGCAGTTGTAGCACTCGGCCCATATCTTGTGTGGGAGCTCCGCCTTGTCTATCAGGTGGAAGCCCTGTTTCTCGAAGAACGCCGGCTTCCTGGCCAGGCAGAAGACCCGGGGCAATCCCAGTTGCCTGGCCTCATCGAGGCAGGCCGCGACAAGCCCGGAGCCGATGTCTTGCTGCTGGCTGTGCGCTTCCACCGCTAGGGACCTGATCTCGGCTAGGTCGAGCCAGCTCACGTGCAGGGCCACGCAGCCGATGAACCTCTCTCCTTCCCTGGCGACAAAGTAGTCCCGGATGTTCTCATAAATCTGGCTCAGGGCCCGCGGCAGCATGTCGCCCCGCTCGGCAAACTTGTTGATGAGTCGGTGCATCAGTACGGCGTCGCCTATCGTTGCCCGGTCGATTCTCATGTCTTATTCCCCTCCAGCTTCCGGCCCAGGAAGCTGTAGAAGTAGGTCTCCTGGTGCACCCTGAGGAAGCGGGCCACGCAACTGCTGAGCTTCACCGTGATTGCCTGGCGGCCCGCCAGGGGTGAGTCCACCTGTCCATCGAGGCTGAGTATGGCCCCGTCTCTGCTGGCGGCGCTGAGCTCGACCGTGGTCTCCGGCGGCAGCACCAGGGCATGGCTCAGGCCCAGGTGACAGGATATCGGCTGGAGGACCATCTCCCGGGACTGAGGGTGCAGGATGGGTCCGCCGGCGGCCAGGGAGTAGCCGGTGCTGCCGGTTGCCGTGGCCAACACAATCCCATCGGCCCTGTAGGTGGTCAGCGCTTCGCCATCGATGCTCACGTCGATGTTAATCAGACGGACGGCGGTTGACCTGACGGCGACATCGTTCAAAGCCAGGAACCGCCTGTCGCCGCTCCAGGCCTCGAGCATGGCCCGTTCTTCAATCCATCCCTCGCCCGCCAGCACGTCGGGCAGGGCGGTCAGGGCTTCATCGAAACCCAGCTCGGTGATGAATCCCAGCTTGCCCAGGTTTACGCCCAGGATGGGCACCGTCAGCGGGGCGATTATCCGGGCGGTGTGAAGGATAGTACCGTCTCCTCCGATGCTGAGGACCAGGTCCGAGCCGGTCACCTGCGGCCTGGCCGCGCTGTCATCCCAGGCGGAGCACTTCCAGGAGGACACCTTCTGTACGTTCAGCAGGGCTGCGAGCCTGGCGGCGAGGTCCAGGGCCTCTTCCTTCTTGGGGTGATACAGGATACCGACCCGTTTCATGGCTCGGGCAAGTGTAGCATCGCGAACTTTGGAGGTCAAAGGACTTCGGCTGACGAGTTCGGCAGAGGCCGGCCGACTTCCATGCCCCGCAGCTATGGCCCCTACAGGAAGGAGAAGGTATAGCCCAGGGCGAGGGCCATAATGCTGATGACCGCCAGGTAGATGAGGAGGGTTCGGCCTCCGAACTGCTTTCGCAGGACCAGTATGGTGCCCCAACTGGTGACCGGCCCCACTATGAGCAGCACCATGGCGGCGCCGATGCTCATTCCCTGCGACGTGAGGGCGTGGACCAGGGGGACGCTGGCGGTGGAGCAGATGTACATCACCAGGCCGAAGACGAGACTGAACAGGTAGCCCAGCCCGGCGCTGAAGTGAGCTCCGACAAAGCGTCCTACCGGGGCAACTGCCCCCACCACGGCGGCCAGCGCCAGCCCCAGGAGCAACTCCGGCCCGATCTCCTTGACCATGTCCACGAAGGCGTAGCGGAAAACGTGCTTCAACCGGTGCGCCAGGTTGCGCGAGGGGGCGCCGACGTATTGCTCCGGGCTGCTCTCGAATGCCTGCTGGCAGTGGGTGCAGCAGAAGTAGTAGCTCTCCCCGCCGTGTTCCGTCCTGGCCGCCTTTGCGACCTCAACGTTCATTCCGCACACCGGGTCCACGGCCTCCTGCTCGTCCTCAGACGTGATGCTCCTGGGCTGGAGCCTGATGAGGTTGCCCACCAGCCCCATGACGCAGCCCATGGCTATCACCGCGAAGAAGATGAACACGGTGAACTTCAGTCCCAACAGGGCATAGGTGACCAGCAGGGCGGTCACAGAGGTGGCCGGTGTGGCCACCAGGAAAGCCAGGACCGGTCCCAGCCTCGCTCCCTTGCGGTGCAGGCTCACCGCCACGGGGAGAGAGCCTATACAGCAGATGGGAAGGGCAGCGCCGGCGAAGGTGGAGTAGAGGATGGGTCTTATGCCCCGGCCCCCCAGGTGCCTCTCCACCCATCCGCCGGGAACGAACTCGTGGATGAGGCCGCTGAGGAGAAAGCCGACGGCCAGGAAGGGCAGTACCTCGATGAGATAGCCCGTGAAGACCACGAAGAACTGGCTTAGCACGTCCCGGCCTCCCGCATCATTCGGTTCCTCCGCACCCGGACTCGCCGGCGCCGGCGAAGATTCATGGGCTTGTTTTCCTCTTCGCCTTGATCCCGCGGTGCTCCTTGAGCATGCACCTGTCCGTCACTACCAGAAGCCCGGCTTCTCTGGCCCGGGCTGCCGCCGCCTCGTCTATCACGCCCTCCTGCATCCACACTGCCTTTGCTCCTATTCGGATCGCCTCCTCCACAATAGCCAGCACCTCCTCAGACCGGCGAAAGATGTCGACTGCGTCTACCGCCCCGGGAATGGAGTTGAGGTCGGGGTAGCATGGCTCCCCCAGTATCTCTTTGGCCCTGGGGTTCACCGGGACTATCCTGTAGCCCTGTTCCTTGAGGTATCTGGCTACGTTATAGCTGGGGCGGTCGGGTTCTGGAGAAAGCCCAACCACGGCAATAGTCCGGCTGGAGTTCAGGATCTCATCTTCGATACTCACTTCTGGTTTGAGCGAAGTCCTTGATTGGCGAACTCAGCTTCCCTTGGCACTTCCGCGGAGAGCTCCTTGCCTCGTGTTGAAGATTTCACCCACAACAACGCGGAGCAGGACGTTCAGGCTCTGGGTCCGTTACGTCGCATGTCTCCACCACGGTGAATTGCCCGGTGAGCTCGCCCAAGGTGACGCCGTAGGTTCCTGGTATGCCGCTGTACCTGTAGAAGCTTAAGGTCGTGGCCCCCCCGGCAGGTAGAGTCACTTCCTTCACTAGCTCCACAATGTTGTCTATCCTCAGCTCCGCAGTGTAGCTGCCCTCAGCGCCGCTGGTGTTTGTCACCCTGGCGCTGATAGCTACCTCCTCCCCGGGGTTAGCCTCAGCCGGGCTGATCGCCAGCTCACCGAGATGGAAGGACGCCTGGGTTGCTGGCGCCTCCCCAGGCGCTGCCTCAGGGGCCGCCGCGCCTGCACCCGAACGGTAGTATGACAGCATGAACCCGCCGGTCGCCAGCATGATGATTCCGAGAACAAGGAGAGTGATGAGGATGGGGTTGATTCTCCTGGTACCTTGTCCTAATTTCCACATGTTGCTGCTTGCCCTCCTTCGGGTCAATCATTGGACTGGGTTGTGTGTGTCGCTCTCTTCTCTTCCTGCCGCTCGAGCAGGTCCTGCAAGGTGGTGGACTCCAAGACCGTGTGCATCGCCTCCTGCAGTTGCAGCCAGATATGCCGGGTGACACACGCCTCGGAGCGCACGCATATCTTCGGGTTGTTGACGCACTCCACTGGGGCGATCGGCCCCTCAAGCAGTCTGACGACCTCGCTGAGCCTGATCTCCCGAGGGTCTCTGAGCAGTGAGACGCCACCCTGAGTTCCCCGACGGCTTCTCACCATGCCTCCCGCTATGAGAGGCGCAATCAAATGCTCCAGATACGCCAGTGAGATCTCCTGCCTCCGGGCGATGTCTCCCAGCGGCACCAGTTCCGGGCCCTGGTGAAGAGCCAGGTCCACTAGTGCTCTAAATCCGTATCGGCCTCTGGTAGATACTTTCATCTGTGTGTTGAGTTGTGGACTAAATTAATCAACAAAGTCTACTTTATACTACGCGGGGGAGCTTGTCAAAGGTACAGGACAAGGTCGGCTGCCCTCTTTCACCCAGCAAGATTTCCACGTTCCAACGGAGAAGCGTGGGTGACGTCTTGGCAACGAGGACATGGGGGACCGCTGTCTTTGTCAGGTGTGGCTGGTGCGAAAGGACTGCCCTGCCTTCCGGACGAGGTGATACGAGGGTGGACTACCGGAGTATGCCTCTCACGATGACGTCCACCGCCTCCTCCTCGCTCAGGCCCCGGGCCATCAAGGTCTGCATCTGCTTGCTGTCTATGCTGCCGATGGCGGCCTCGTGGGTGACCTTGGCCCTCCTGTCGTTGACATGCACCACTGGAACGGCGCTGGCAACGACCCCGTCTCCGTTCACCACTTCCAGACAGTCGATGTGTCCCCTGGCAAATGGAGCATTGCCGTAGGTCTCGCCCCTCACCATCGCCCTGGCGTTGTCGCTCAGCACCAGGCGGCTCTTGGCCAGGCCCCTGGCCCCTTGCCCGTCCAGGTGGATCTTCTCCACGATATCTATCTCGTCCTTCTTCTTGCCGGAGACCTTGACCGTGAGCTCGCTGATGCTGCTCTCGTCTCCGAAAACATCGAAATCGTAGTCCAGGACCCCCACGCAGCCTTCGATCAGGGCAAAGGTGCTCTGCCACATGCCCTTCTTGCCCACGCTGACTTTGCCCCTGGGGACCACCCTGATGCCTCCGGCCTCCCCGTGATAGTGGGTCTCCCTGTAGCTGAACCTGGCGCCGTCCCCGATCCTGATGTCGGCGTCCATCCTGTGTGTCACGTCGACGGCGTTGGGGAAGAGGCAGTGGGCGACGGCGGTGAGCTCGCTGCCGGCCTGCGCCTCCACGCTCAACACAATCTCCTGGAGGCCCTCTCGGGGCAGCACGCCGAAGCAGAGGTGGACCGGGTGTTCGAGCCTGGCCCCCTCCGCCACCACCAGAGCGACGCTCACCCCGCTCGCGGTGGGCTCCGTCTCAATCTTCAGCCCCGGGGCCTGACCCACCCTCAGCACCTTGTTCTCATGGACTATCAGGCTGCCCGTCTCACCGTTTCTCAGGACGCGGGGGTCCGCGCCTGTCCTGCCGTAGGCCTCAAGCATCGCCTCGTATTCTTCAACGGCAATCATCCTCTAAGCTCCGTTGTGCTCCGGCTCGCCGACGTGGCTGCAGGTGGAGCAGTGGTTCTTGAACCACTCGCATAGCTCCTGCGGCTGCCCGGTGTTGACTATCCTCCCGTCGCAGGCTATCCACACCTCGTCGGCCGCCTTGATGGCCTCCTCGCTGTGCGTGATGAGCAGCACCGAGGAGCCCTGCTTGCCCATTGCGGCTATCCCGTTCATGATGTGGGGTAGTGAAAGCACGTCTATGCCCGAGTCGGGCTCGTCAAGTATGGCCAAGCTGGGCTTCATGGCCATCACCGAGGCAAGCTCCACCCGTTTCCGCTCGCCTCCGCTCAGGGTGGCATCGACCGCCCGGTCCAGGAACTGCGCGGGGAGAAGGCCCACCGTCCACAGGTAGCCCTCAATCTCCTCCATACCCGGCTGGCGGCGCAGGCTCAGGTATTCCCTCACGCTGAGGCCTTCGAACCTGGCGGGTTCCTGCCAGGCTAGGCTTATCCCCATCTTGGCTCTCTCTGAGATGCTGCGGCGGGTGATATCCTGTCCCTGGAAGACTATGCTGCCCTCGTCGGGGTAGCAGATGCCCATCAGCAGGTTGGCCAGGGTGGTCTTCCCTGTCCCGTTGACCCCCAGCAGGCCGTGTATCGTCCCCTCCTTCACTTCGAAGCTGAGGCCGTTGATGACCTGCCTGCCGTTGAGGGTGAGCCTGAGGTTCTCTGCCGTTAGCACCTGTTTTCTCTCCCCTACATGTGGCAGGAAGCACAGCTCAGGGCGGAACATGTGCTGCAGGCCGAGCTGCCTGCGGCGCCGCCGGAGTCTTTGTCGGAGCCTCTAGAGGGGCAGGCGAATGAAGAAATGGCCCGCCGGGCCCCGTGCTGACACCGAGGGCAGGAAGCGGCCTCGCTTGACTTGCTCAGCGGAAGGAGCCGCTCAAACTTGAAGTCGCACTCTGGACAGTAGAACTCGTATATCGGCATCTCCCTCTCCTGGTGGTCGACTGTGGTAATCGGGGCCACGCCAGAGGCCTGTTAACTTCTGCCATCACAGCCTGCGGCCGTCTCGCCGGGCGGCCCGTGATAGCTCTCAGCCGCCCCCTATACGGCGACTACCTCCTTGACCTCGGGCACCTGCTTCTTGAGCGCCTGTTCCACTCCGAACTTGAGCGTCATGGCCGCCATGGGGCAGCCCGAACAGGCACCGGTGAGCTTCACCTTGACCACGCCGTCGTCCACGTCCAGCAGCTCGATATTGCCCCCGTCGGCTACCAGCGCCGGCCTTATCTGATTCAAGGCCTGTTCAACTTTCTCTCGCATGTTTTCCTCCTATGCGTTTACCTTCGTATCGTCCGACTGCTTCGACTCCCACTTCCTCCTCTGCCGTTCCATCAGGTCTTGCAGCGTTACGGACTCCAGGACCTGGTTCACGGCGGCCTTCATCTCTACCCAGACGTCGTACACCGCGCAATGAGCCGTCTTGGGAAATGCCTCTGGAGTGTCGACGCAGTCCGCCGGGGCCATGGACCCCTCGGTGGCTTGGATTATCTCGCTGAGCCTCACCTGGGAAGGAGGCCTGGCCAGGGCAAAACCACCGTGCATCCCTCGGGCGCTTCTCACCATTCCCGCCACCTTGAGCGAGATAAGCAGCTGCTCCAGGTAGCGGCTGGAGAGGTCGTAGCGCCCGGCTATGTCCTTGACCATGACGGGCCCCTCCCCGTAGTGAAGGGCCAGGTCGAGCATGGCCACCGTAGCGTAGCGTCCCTTGGTAGATATGGTCATGATTCGGCCAGCTTTATCAGTATCTTAATGATAAAACTAATTTTATCGCCCCCTGCCGAAGTTGTCAAGTGGCCTGGCCAGTCCACGGACGCTACCGCAGAAGCTGCGGGGCAAAGAGGAGCAGGGCACCCAGAACCACCAGTATCGTCCCTCCCACGGGCTTGCAGTACCTGACGTACCTGTCTCCCAGATGTGAATTCATGGCGAAAGCCGCCGAGCCGAAGATGATGAGGTCGTCCAGCATGAAGAAGAGGTCGTACAGCAGGATGTAGCCGTAGTAGCCCAGGGCGGACAGATCGCTCAGTGAGAGGACGTGGGTGAAGATCGCCGGCAGCGCCGAAGAACAGACGAACTCTATGGAATTGACCACGAAGGCCAGGGCCACGATGCCCGCTATCGTGGCCAGGTTCAGGGGAGAGGAGACAAGCCTCTCTATGCGGGACATGGTCTTCTTTCTGGACTCAGGGCCCACGACTTCACAGGTGATGACCCCTTTCATCGCTATGTATTCCCTCAGGTTCAGCATCCCGGCGCCCAGAGCCGCCAGTCCGATGACTAGGGTCACCGGTCGGGAGTAACCGATGAGCAGGAAGGCGTTCAGCCAGGCGGTCATGAACAGGAAATACAGGACCCCGGAGGCGAAAACGAAGGATCCGACCAGCAGCCAGGCCTTCCTGCGGTCCTTCAATATGAGTATCAGTGAAATGAGATAGGCCAGCACCCACATGGCGCAGGGATTGAACCCGTCCACGAGGCCCAGCGTCACCGCCAGGCCGGCAAGAGAATAGTCGGAAAGCCGTATCTCTCCGATGATGGGTATGGTCTGGACGTCGGAGGGCTCTTCCACTTCCGCTGCCGGGCGGACTCCCTGCAGCCACTGCTGTAGGGCCTCTTCGATCTTGCTGCCGGTCGTCTCCTCTGATTGCCAGCCGATGAAGACCTGGTCGCCGACAATCGTCAGGGGGAAGTCCAGTTGCTCCTCCGTTACCCCCGTTCCCTCCAGCATTTCCACCAGCCTTGCGTACTCTCCGGGGTTGGCGCCGTCGTGGTAGACGAAGGAGACGGAGGGGTAGGCCCGGGCTAGGCTCTCGTTGAATGGCTCCTGGTCCTTACAGTGCGGGCAGCCGGCGTGATAGAAGAAGTGCAGCTCAACGGTGTCGCCTTCGGCCGGACCGGCGGGCTGCGCTGGCTCGTGGCCCAGCGACAGCAGGACTACGCCCAGTACCGCCAGGCCTATGACCAGGTATCTCTTGAAGGCGTCCCGGTAGACTCCCGCTAAGAGACTCGCAAGCTTGCTACTCATCGGGTGCCACAGTCAATAGAGCGGTTGAGTGCCGTCGGGCAGAACCGCCGGCGAGAGCGCCATTCGCCCTCAATTGAAAGCACATTTGCAGGTCTCGACCTTGAACTGCGTGCTCTTGGCGGCCATATTGCCCGCAGTGTCGTACACTACCACGGTGATGGTGATGGTGCCACGCTCTTCGGGAGCGGTCCAGGTCACCGTGCGGCCCTGTCCCTCGAATGCGTCGCAGGCGCCACAGTCGCTGGGTTCGACGTAGGTGTCGTGACCGTCGGACCATTCATAGGTCAGTCCCTCGCCCGGGTCCCTGACTATGCACGTGATTTCACAGCGGCGGTCCCTAAGGATCATATACCCGACTTCGTGCTCCTTGAAGTACTCAGGCTCTTCGGGAGTGACAAGCAAGGCCTCGATGACCGGCGGCGGGGTAGAGGCCACGCTCATGGTCAGCCAGCTTGTCGCCTCTTCGCCGAACTCATCGCTGACCACTACCCCTATGTCGTACAGGCCGTCTTCCACTGGAGCCGTCCAGGTGATTACCGGCCCCGAGCCGGTCACATTGCCTCCCTCGAACCACCACTCGTACGTGAGCTCGTCGTCGTCGAGGTCTTCGGCCCTGCATTCGATGCGGCAGGCGCCTGACGGGGTAACCCAGTCCTTGTTGGCTACCAGTGCCTCTACGGTCGGCGGGTAGTTGTCCTTCACGTTCACGGTCACCGAATCGATAGCTTCTCCCTCCCTGCCGTCGCTCACCGTGACCATGATGTGGTAGATGCCCGGCGTATCGGGAGCTGTCCAGGCTACGCTGGACATTCCGCCGATTATGTCGCCACGGCTGGCCCACCACTCGTAGCTGAGCTCATCGCCGTCCTCATCCGAGGCGTTGCAGGTGATAATGCAGCTGTCCACAGGAGTGACTTTCTCCGGGTTGACCTCCAGGCCGTTGATAAGCGGAGGGTGGTTCGGAGAGCAGCCACCTGCCAGGAGGCCGCCGGCCATCAGGACGGCGGTGATCAGGACGGCGGTGATCGATTGGCTCCTGAGCATTCTGCCCAGGTGTGTGCCCAAATGCGTGCCCAGATGTGTGCCCAGATGTGGGACCGCCCCGGTCTCTATTTGTTTCCTGAAAAAAGATTGCGCAGTATCCATCATCACGGCGGCTTCACGGTGCAGCATTGTCGGCATCTCTCTGTTCACAGTGCCGAGCCCTCTTCCTTGACAGGCAGGTCATACGGCCAAGCTGAGATGCTGCCGTCCAGGAATTTTGCGTCTTTGAAGCCAGCGGCGTCAAGTATCCGCTGTGCCTGGTAGGCGCGCACGCTTGCTTTGCAGTAGGTGACGATTTCCCCGTCCGTCGGGAGCTCGCCGAGCCTTGAACGGAGCTCCTTGAGAGGCAGCGGCCTTGTCTGGGGCGCTTCTATGTGACCGGCCTCCCATTCCTCTGGGGTGCGGACATCCAGGAGTATGAAGTCGGCTCGGCTCTCGATCCGCTCTCTGACCTCTGCGGGGTTCAGTGCCCTGGCATCTCCCGATTGCTTGTTGCGGATGACGTTGGCGGCGTGGTGCAACGGGTCCATGGCGTTGTTGTACGGGGGTGCGTAGGCCAGGTCTATGTTTGCCAAGTCTTCGGCGGTGGCGCCGAAGCTGAGAGCGGTGGCCAGCACATCCACTCGCTTGGCCGTCTCCCCCAGTCCCACCACCTGTCCGCCCAGCAGCCTGAGGCTATCCCTGTCGGCAACCAGCTTCACCAGGACCTGTCTCGCGCCGGGGTAGTAGACCGCGTGTTCGTCTTCGGGGATGAGGCAAGTTAGTACGTCGAGTCCGGACTCCCGTGCCTGAAATTCGCTGAGTCCGACCCGCGCTACGTTGTAGTCGAATACCTTGACCACGGCGGTGCCCAGCACGCCGGGGAAGGTATCGCATCCGCCGGTGATATTGGTCCCGATAATCCTGCCATGCTTGTTGGCGGTGGAGCCCATCGGAGCCAGCACCTTCCGATGTGTC
>Ga0209635_10001666_pt1 | contig 16667 bp, 22 predicted proteins | sample DeeMarSWOR230_32_FD_187463 | JGI IMG/M metagenome (GOLD analysis project Ga0209635, IMG submission 187463) | Marine sediment microbial communities from White Oak River estuary, North Carolina - WOR-2-30_32 (SPAdes) (version 2) | ecosystem: Environmental > Aquatic > Marine > Intertidal zone >... | reverse complement strand
TAGAGGAACACAAGAATGAAATCGTTAAAGCATGGCGCAAGCACTTTAAAGCCTGAGATTACGAATATTTCGGAGCATGGCTTTTGGATTTTTTTCAAACGTAAGGAATACTTTCTGCCGTTTGAGCAGTTTCCCTGGTTCAAAAATGCAACCGTTAAGCAAATAAGCCAAGTCCAGTTGTGGCACAACAAGCACTTATATTGGCCAAGCCTCGATGTGGACCTTTCATTTAGTATAATTGAACATCCAGAAAAATATAATCTTATAGCTAAATAGGATTGTCCCTTTTCCCTTCTCCCTTCTGCCATCTGCCCTCCTCTCACCCGCCATTGGCGTAATCCCATAGGGGATCCCTATCGGGAGCCATCCCCAACGGCACTCCCATCTGTTCATAGTGTGACTGAGCTAAAAGAATTACACTTTTCTTTGGCGGATTTTGGGCGTAAAATGGATTTGGAAATTGGATTGCGGGTTTATGGTATTATTAACCAAGGATTAAGCAGATTTGGCAGAAGAATTTGCTCTAAGATAGTCTGTTAATGCAAAAGCTGCCCTGCGGATTGAGAAGGCTCGAAAGAGAAAGTCAAATTATGAAAGCGAGGACTTTTGCTCGTAAACAAGTCGAGCCTGCCGATATCTTATCAGCTGGACGAACAATACCCGCCAGCGATGTGCAAACATGCACGTGGTTTGAGCATCAATGGGTGCCGCCAGAAATATATCTGGAGTGGGCCAAGCGAGGTTTGCAACAACCTGAAGACGATTATAGCTTGGATAGTGCTGTTTGTTATGCAAAACGGACAGTTTGCCGTATAATCGACGCGCTAATACTGAGTAACCATCTACGGTATTTTATCGATAAAAGTTATCCTACGAAGATGCAAGGCCTTTCTGATATTGATATATCTATTCCACCTATTGTTCATGAACTTATTATCGACCCTAGGAACCAATTGGAACACGATTACAAAAAGCCAGAACGCAAAAAGGCAGAGCATTCAGTTCAAGTATCGGAACTATTTCTAAACGCAACACACAAGGAATTAGGACAAAAGCCAATCATTGCTTTGGCATGGAATGTTTTAGCTGCTCATAGTGTTAGTATGAAGGACAACAATGCTAGAGAAGGCGTGAAGTTTCATGGGTTTTCACAAAACCCCATGCTATTCATAGATGTATTCATTGATCCGGTCGAGGTTAAGATTGTCCATCCTGAATGTGACGAAATATGCTTTGCCAGGCTAGACCGTTTCACAAAAGAGGAATCAATTGAATTTGCGAAGAAAGTGCGGGAGCACTACACGAAGACTTGGAAATCATCCGGTGAATCAGGGGCAAGTGCATTTTTCTACAACGAAATAAAGCGGCAAGCTGGCATCTGAGAACAAGGCACAACCTTGATCATATCACCTGTATTCCCCTTGACTTAATCTCATCGCCGTTTATCCCGACGTAGGCCGGGGCTCGGAATGACAATTTGCGCCTTTTGCCTTTATCCTGAGCAGAGCTTGCCCTGAGCGTAGTCGAATGGGCTCAGGACGGCCAAAAAAAGCGATTTTTTGGCCTTTTTTCGTTGATTATTGTTTGAAATTGTGTTAAAATACTTGCATGTTTGCTTGCCCCTACCTGATGGGGGGCCAGCCCCTTAGGGGGCGATAGAGAAACATGAAGCGCCGAAGCTTGCCCCGACCTAATTGGGGAGCTTGCCCCTTACGGGGGCGCAAGACATGGCGGAGAACCGCACGTCTTAGTATCAGCAGATACACGCAAGATTTTATCGTGCCGTCAGGCATCCTGTGGAGAGAATTGGTATTTCGAACATTCGAATTTGTTTCGCATTTCGTGCTTCGAATTTCGGATTTCGCCAGTCGTCGGTCCTCTACATCTGTCGAGAACCCTCTACAAATCGCCCTAATTATGCAAAACAAACCCAATTTCCGAAAAAGTCAAATTAACGTAAATAAAGTATTAACAATGAATTATGAAAAAAAGGACACTTGGTGGACTGGGAAAAAACGAACCCAAACGAACCCAAACAAACCCAATTTCCGAAAAGCCAAAAATGAACGCAAACTTATTTGCCGCAAAGGATTATGAAAATAAACCACGCCTTCCGGCTCCGGAAAACAAACCCAAACAAACCCAAAGTCGAATCAGAGGCTAAATATTTAAGGTGTTGACAAGGACGGTGGCAGCAGTCAAATTTATATGCTGATTTAAGGTGCGATTATTGCTTGCGATCTCTGACATTGCTTTTTGGGAGGATCAATAATGAAATTAGAAGTGTCTCGTGTTGATGTGTGGGCTGCCAGTATCAAGGACCGGCCTGGTGGGTTAGCGCAGAAACTTGACGCTCTTGCCAAGGCAGGCGTCCTTCTTGATTTTGTGATCGCTCGGCGTGCGCCCGAGAAACGTGGAACAGGCGTGGTGTTTGTTACTCCCATCAAGGGCGCCAGTCAGGTAAAGGCTGCCAAGCGAGCCGGCTTCAAGAAAACAGCTTCACTACATGGTGTTCGTATCGCCGCTGCGGACACGCCCGGCCTCGGAGCCAAGCTCACGCAGCAGCTTGCCGATGCAGGTATCAACCTTCGTGGGTTTTCCGGAGCCGCCGTCGGTAGGCGTGCCGTCTTTAACCTGGCCTTTGACTCGAGCGCCGATGCGGGCAAGGCCATCCGTTGCCTCAAGGCTCTTGGTGCGAGGCCCTGAACGCTTATTCCTTGAGCGGGAGAATCTCGGAGAGGATACGGCAAAGCGTCTGGACCGCCTGGCTTACTTGCGGAGATAGAGATTCGCCCAGTTGTGTTTGTGCGGGCTGAATCCCAATAAAATATACATCAACCTCGATGTCTTGGCAGACCATCTCCACAAATAAGCGAGGCGAGAGCATATGTGTCGAGATGGCAGTCGAGTCTAACTGCTCAGGCTCGAATACGCTTATCGTCCCAGGGGAGGCTCCAAAGTCAATAGCATCAATGACAAGCAAATTCTCAGGAGCCTTTTGCACTATAGGCTGGATGTAATTTTCCGGCACGGTGCCGGCATCTATCAGCTCAGCGCAGACGCCTGCGCGCTGGAGCTGCTCACAGACAAGCGGGCCTGCACCGTCATCGCCCTTTAGTGTGTTTCCGACTCCGACAATAACCGTCCGAGAGCCGCGAAGTCTGTTTAGCTGCTCGAGAGGTTGTTTATCAGTGTCCACAGAAGTTTGGCCCCGTGAGAAATCGTGTAAGAAACGCAAAGCCCAAAAAAGAAGGATAGTTTCTGCCAGGATTCACAGTTGGATGTTCAGTTCACATTTGCACTTAGGGCACAAGATTCGCATAAAATCGCTCGTTTGAAGCTCTTTTTGTTTCTTCGGTTGTTGAATATCCTGTGGCTTCGTAGAGAGTTCGCCGCTTTTAGCAATCAAAATGGAAGGGTTTGTATAGGCCAACGGGCCAAGTTTTTCATAAAGCCAGACGAGATGTTTCTTCGTACCTATTAGAGCACCACACTTCTCGCACAGCTGAAGCTCAAATTCGTGAGTCTCGACGGCGCTTTCCTTATCGAGGGTAGCCAGGTCCCACTCATTTGAGAGCCTGATACCGTTTTCTGTCGTACAATTCTCCGCGCAATTGCCACAAAAGATGCACGTATAGTATTGAAGGGTGATTCTCCTGACTGGCGGATCAGCATCAAGATCGTCCACCTGGCTCAAACACACCCGGCTCGGGCAGACATTGACGCACGCTCCGCAGCCGATACAGGTATCGAGGTCAAACTCGGGCTTTCCTCTGTACTTCTCCGGCACAACACAAGGCTCGGCTGGAAAGCGAGTTGTGAATCGCGGCGACAAGACGGCGATGACGGCTTCCTTTAGCTCTCTTAACTTCGGCAAACGCAATTTCAAGCTCCTTCAGCTTAGTTCGAGGTCGACAGACTATGAACTCTTCTTGCCAACTTCGTCTGCGTACTTATCAACGACACTGTTCTGCCACAACTGCACACCAGAAGCATAAGCACCCTTGGCAATCGCATGTGCGGCGGTAGGCGAAGTCAGCAGTATAAACACGGCACAGATTATCGCTTTGGCACTTGTAGCACACAGACCACTAACGACAGCAACGCCGACCAAAAGCAAAATCGTGCCAAGAGTCACACATTTCGTTGAGGCTTGCAGGCGATTGTAGACGTCGGGAAAGCGAACCAGGCCTATACAGCCAAATATATCGAACAGAATTCCAATTACTACAAATATGTATCCTATAATAATCTCAGTCATCGAAGCTTCGGCCCTCCAAAAACTTCGCCAGCGCGATTGTTCCAATAAAGCTCAGCAATGCCCAAGCGAGCGCTACGTTCAGATAGAAATCCTTTTTCGTAGCAAGCCCGATGAGGGCACAGAAACCCACTATGACGATGCCTAAAATATCAATGGCCACCGTCCTGTCTGGAGCGCTCGGACCGCGACCTATTCGGTATAGGCATAAGAAACAACACACGAGTAAGCCAATGTAGAATATGTAAAACAACGGTGTCATACCTACCTCTTTCTATTCAAAGATCCTTTGCAAAAACCACTCAAACCTTCGAGCAATAAGTTCAGTTGCCTGCTCGATATCGTCAGACTTAACGTTAATCCAGTGGATATACAAAAAGGTCTGGCGGGAAGCGGGACTCCCTTCGTCAGTCAGATCCACAGTCAAAGTGCCGGGAGTCAAAGTAATAGAGTTTGCAAGAGCAGTGATGCCAGCTTCAGTTTTCAGGTTCGTCTTGATTTTCACGATTCCGGGCTTTATTGGCATCTTGGGGTGAAGCGCCCGATAAACAACATCCAAGTTGGCTCTTATCACGTAATAGAAGAATGCCGGCAAATAGACCAACAGCCAGAACAGCCTCGCAGGCGAAACAAAGATGTAATGTTCCTTGGGCAAGATTTCTTGGAATAAAAGTGCCACGATTAGTGAGACCACCAAACCGGCTATTATCACTTGCGCGTCAATTTGCCAGGTCAGCAGCATCCATATAATAAATGCTAAAATAAAATAGACAAGTCGTCTCATTGCTCTTACACCTTACCAGCTATCTGAATTACATCGCTCGAATATGAGAGTCCGTCAGTCAGTACCTTCACGGCAGGGTCAAGTATGTTGGCTCTCAAGGACGGCACGATCACAAGTAAACTCATAAGCACACATAAGCAGGCCAAGAATACCATTGCAGCAAGCATAGAGCTCCCATGTTCCCTGGTTTGCTGGCCATCTTCCGGCAATTCCCCGAGGAAGACATATCTCTGCACCTTCAGATACATAATCAACGTACACAGACTTACGAAGACAATTATTGCCGCCACCCAGTAGAAGCCTGCTTGGACTGCAGCCCATACAAGAATTAGCTTGCTCCAAAATCCGCTGAACGGCGGAATACCGACGATCGATGCCGACGCCACGGTACACGTTACACGTGTTACGGGCATCGTCTCAGCAAGTCCCCCCATCTGCTTCAACTGCCTTGTGCCGGTCGACATTTGTACGGAGCCGCTGGTCAAAAACAACAAAGACTTGTAAACAGCATGATTGATCAGGTGAAACAATCCACCGAGAATAGCCAATGAAGCCCAGGCTATATTGCCATTTCTGGCGATTATGAGTCCACCAAGGCCGATACCCACAACTACATAACCTAACTGGCTTATGCTCGAATAAGCCAAAAGCCGCTTGAAATCCCACTGCCCTATCGCCAAAAACGCACCGGCAACCATACTAACAAGGCCAAGGGCCATTAGCAGCCAGCCCACTGACGCAGAAACGCCGAAGACATTGAAAACAACCCGGGCAAGGGCATAGACACCAAGGGTCTTTATTATTATGCCCGACAGCATCGCCGAAATCGGGGCCGGTGCCGATGGATGGGCGTCGGGTAGCCAGGCATGGAACGGCACCAGAGCGGCCTTCAAGCCAAACCCGGCAATAAACAGACCCAGAGCAAAGGTCAGGCCAGGATTCAAACCCGAGTGCTGGATAGCCTTTGCAATATACGCCATGTTAAGTGTGCCGGTGTTGCCATAAACAAGAGCGACCGCAAACAGGACAAACGTAGAACCGATACTGCCCATTACCATATACTTAAAGGCGGCCTCCAGCTCTTCGTGCTCACATCCAAAGGCAACGAGTGCGTAGGATGCGAGCGAGGCAATCTCCAGGAATACGAACAGATTGAAAATATCTCCAGAAAGGACCACACCGTTCATACCTGCAACCATGAGTAAGAACAGGCTCAAGTATTTTGCCTTGGCAGTATATTGCTCCATATATCGAACGCTAAAGAGCATTGCGGCAGCGCTAACGACACTAATTGCCAGAAGCAAGAGAGAGCTTAAGCCATCAAGGACAAGATTGATGCCAAGCGGGATGGGCCATCTGCCTACTTCATAAACGTGTGATCGGCCGATAGAAGCAACAGCCAACACAAGCAGTGATATGGTTGCCAAATTGGCTAATACAGTAGCAGCGCCTTTGCCTCTCTTACCGAAAATCGGGAGCAAGAATGCCGTTGCAAGAGGAATAGCAACAAAAACAGGCAGCGGTATGCTCATCCTTTCAGTCTCCTTATTTGAGTAATATCAAAGGTGCCGTATTTTTCGTAAGTTCTAATACATATTGAAATCATCAGGGCCAAAGAACCCAAGCTAATGACAATCGCAGTAAGCACAAGGGCCTGTGGCAGGGGGTCAACACTGCTGTTAACAAATAACTCGCTAAGCTGGCTGCCCGCGCCGGCCATATCTTCTGTACCGACGATAGGAGCCTTCCCGCCGATGCGGTAGCCAAGCATAATCAGGAAAAGATTGACGGCATATTCCATAATTAATATGCCAATCACAATCTTAACCATATTCTTTTTGGTGACTGCACAATACAGCCCGATCATGAACAGCAAAAAGCATAGGGCATAAAGCATTACTCTTGCTCCTTTACATCAGGTCTGAATATTGAGAGCGTGAGAATGACCAAAAACAGCGACGCCCCGACTTTCAGGCCAATGGCGATGTTGGACAGCGGGATAGTCCCCGCACTGACAAGGTTGAATTCATAATCCGTGCCCACCAAGTACTTCTGATGAATGAAATTCCAGAAGAAACTGGCTGCTCCGTAAAGCAGTCCACAAAGAGCGACAGCGGCAAACAGTAGGGCACCAACACAATCCAATTTCGATGCAACGGGCAGAGATAGGCTTTTTTCCGCATATTCTCTGCCGAATGCCAGCATAAGCAGCACATAACAAGCAGCCAAAATCACGCCACCCGAGAAGCCACCACCAGGAGTAAGATGCCCAAAAAGAACAATATACATGCCGAACAGCAAAATAAGCACTTTAACCCAACTGCTGATGGTCTTTACGATTATTGTCATACCTTTCATTAGTCTACGTCCTCCAGGAGCTTCTTAGCCTTCTTTCGCAGTACGACAGTCGCCCCGATAATTGCGGTAAACAGGACGGTTGCCTCGCCGAGTGTATCGTAAGCGCGGAAATCAAGAATAACCGAAGACACGAGATTCGCTGCTCCTGTCTGGCGCATCCCCCGATTGACGTAGGCTTTTGAAGCAGCATCAGGAGCAACACCGAAAATGGGCGTGCCGAAATCAGGCAAAGTGACGAACTCGGGCTGGCTCTCTTGGATTTGCCTGATGTCTTCGGCAGACTTCGTCTCCAAAATCCTTATGCCTGCCAGAAAGATAACGAAGATGATTACCACAGAAACAACTACGCCGAAGAATTCTCTGGGACCGCTGATGAAAGTCAGTTCGCGAGAAAGGCAGGCGCGAATCAGGATAATTAAACCTAAGACCTCCACGACAATCTGAGTTATTGCGATATCTGGTGCCTGCAAAAACAAGAACATTATGGAAGCACCGAACCCTACCGCGCCGATGCAGATCACAGAACTTAGCAAATCCTTTGTCTCCACCGCAACAACGGCGGCAATTATTATGAACAGCAGCAGAATGTAGAATATAGCCATTATCACTTCCTCACCAAATCCCGCAAATCATGAATAGGATTACCAGCAGTCCGAAAGTCACCCAGGTCAAATAGACCGGCAGGACCCCCGAATGCAGCCATCGCAGAAGACCTGTCACAACCAGACCGAGCCTTCCAGCTTGATCGTACAAATCGAAATAGCCCTTTTCCTGACCACCATAGAGTCGTTTGAGCCCACTCATGGAGGAAACGGTCTTGTAGAAGTGTGTTCCCGGCACAATCATTTGTTCATTAGGCTGTACTTCGCCGCACGTCCAGGTGGGCACGATTCTAACCTTTCTTGCCAGCAAACCAATCAGGAGAATAATCAAACCAAGTCCAATGCCAAGTGCTATCATGCCTGTGGCGAGAATCGACTGCCAGGTGCCGGTAAAAATCGCACTGCCGGTTTCTATATCCAACGCCTTCAAAGCGGGATAGATGAAAAACCTCAGCGGCACGTGATAGAAGACGCCGAAAAACACGCACAGCGAAGCAAGAACCACCATAGGACCGGTCATCAAAGGTGATACTTCTCTCACGCCTTTAAATTTACTCGGCAGGCGAGAAAGGAATAACGAATGTATCAGTTTTACAAACGAAGCCAACGTCAGCGCGCTTCCGAACATAGCGCATGCCAGCCAGATAGGCCATAGCCTGGCTGCCCCATCAGCTTGTGATGTCCCCATCTGAATCACACCCTGATAGATCATCCATTTCGAAACGAAGCCGTTGAACGGTGGGATGCCCGAAATACTCAGAGCAGCAACCAGACAGGTAACGAAAGTCAGTGACATTTTCTTGCCGAGGCCACCCAACTCATCTAACTCAGCCGTTCCAGTGGCATGTTCAACCGCACCTCCGCACAAAAACAAGCAGCATTTGTATATTGCGTTGTTGAGCATATGGAACACTCCACCAGCAATGCCAACAGGTGTCATCGTCGCTATGCCAAGGACCATATAGCCGACCTGGCTGACTGCGTGGTAGGATAGCAGTTTTTTGAGATTGTGCTGTACCATTGCAACCATCACCGCAATAATAACCGTGGCTGCACCGATAAGTGCCAGCACGGCGCTCAAAGCCGCTGACTCGAGTACGAATATCTCCCCGACGATTATTACCAGTAGATAGATTCCCAAGAGTTTGTCCAGCGCAGCGGGCAAAAGCGCCATTACAGAGACAGGTGCATATTCACCACTGGTAGGCAGCCAAGTATGTAAGGGTAGTGCACCCGCTTTGGTAATGGCGGCTGTCATAAGCAATAGGAACGCTACAATCGGCAGAACCGAAGCGGTTGCCAGGCTAATATCCGAGATAACAAATGTCCTCGGCTCCGAAAGTGCCCATACCATAAACAGGCCGAGCATAAAAGCGGCATCGGATGCTCCTATCATTGCGAAGCTCTTCGTCGCTGCAAAGCCGGAATTCTTGCCTCCTGTCGTTATCAGAAGATATAGCGAGACAGTAACAATCTCCCAAAATATCAGCAAAAACACTAAGTGATCAGAAAGCAATACGCCCGCTGTGCCGCCTATTGCAAGCAGAATCGCGCTATAGTATTGGTTTAGGTGCCGTGCGCCGGCCATCGACCTTAGCGAATATAAGGTTATCAGCAGGCCGAAGCCCATAGCGAACAGCAATATAAACGCCCCCAGCGGCTTGACGCTCAGCAATAGCTCCAATTCCGCATCGCCGAGCCGCAGAATGGACCAGCTATATTCGGCCCGGCCAATAGTGAATATCCAAATGGCTAATACGAAGGTGACTATCGAAATGACCAGCGTCAACGCGCTTGACAGCGACTTTATTCTGTTCGGCAAGAACAGCAAAACAAAGCCTACAATCAACGGCAAAAAGACAGGGATAGAAAGAACATTTGTTTCCAACTTAGAAATCCTCCAGCTTTAATTCGGGCGCGCCGATTTCTTTCTTGATCCGTGCCGTTTTCTCACGACTCAATTTAAGCAGTGCTTCATAATCGTGTATGAGATTGTTGCGTCCGTCGACGACAGCCAATCTCTCAGTGCAACTGTAGCAGGGGTCGACCGCTGCAAGCGTAAGTGTAACATCAGCAATGTGCTGGCCAATGCACGACGCCTTGAATGAGGGGACATTTACATAGCTCGGTGCTCTGGCCTTGTGGCGAATTGGCCGGTTGCCACCGTCGCTACGAACATAATGGAACGTCTCGCCTCTCGGTGCTTCAGCACGTCCACATCCCTCTCCTGGCGGGATCTCCTTGACCTCTACCGCGACGGGACCATTGGGCAGCTTCTTAAGGGCCTGCCTCGCCATCTTAATAGATTCAAAGATCTCCAGCAAGCGAACAACAGCCTTGGCAAAGACGTCACCTTCAGTTTGCGTTATCACACTCCAGTCCAAATCACCGTAGGCAGCGTAGGGGTCATCACGCCGTACATCGACAGCAACGCCGCTACCTCTTGCCGTAGGACCAGTCACAGCGTAGTCAATAGCAGCTTCTTTGGTCAAGACGCCTACACCTTTGAGTCGAGCATGGATAATAGGGTCATCAAGTACGGCCTTGGTAAGCATCTCCGTTTTCTTTTCGATCTTGTCGAGCTCGTTCAATATCTTGGGTATAGTCTCGTCGGGGACGTCTTCTCTACAGCCACCGATCCTTACGTTTCCATAGTTGTTCCTGTTACCGGTGATTTCTTCAAGTAAGTCAAGCACGGGCTCACGGTATTTCCACGCCCACATAAAGACGGTGTCATAACCGATAAAATGCCCACCGAGGCCTACCCATAACAGATGGCTGTGAATACGCTCCAGCTCGTTAATGATCGTTCGTACGTACAAGGCGCGTTCCGGCGGCTTGACACCGGCAATTTCCTCCACAGCCTGCACATAAGCTAAAGGATGTGATGCCGAGCAAATTCCACAAATTCTTGAAACCAAAAATGGAATCTGGTCGAACTGCAAGGTTTCACTTATCCTCTCGATTCCACGATGATTGTAAGATATGCGCACATCTATATCGGTGACTATCTCTCCGTCCACGGTCAGTTGGTAAAACTCCATCTCTTCCTGTAACGGATGAAATGGCCCAATCGCAAGGACAGGTTTTCTGACTGACTTTCTCACTTTGGTACCCCCTTCCTTTCCGGATAAACACCATCGGGCCAATCATCAGCCAGAATCAAACGCCTCAGATTAGGATGGTTCTTGAAATTGATACCCATGATGTCGTGCATCTCTCTTTCAATCCACTCCGCCGCCGGCAAAAATGGCGTGATGGATTGAATCGCAGGGTTTTCACGATCGCGGATGAACGCCTTCACGGTAATCACCCAGCCAATCTCATCATACGAGAAGTGATAGAGAATTTCATAGCAGTCGTCAGAATCGATACAAGTAGCGATTACAAACCGTGCACGCACATCCTCAAGCAAGAACTTGTTGATTGCGTAAGCGTTCTCAGCCTCACATAGAAGGAATGTTCTGTTGTCCGTCGTTTGCTCTGTTGCTATGAGCTTATCCTCTATTTCTGATAGCTTGTTATTGAGCTCTTCTTGGTTCATATTTTATTCCTGTTATAAAGCCGACAGTGCCTTTACTACGCCGGATATAATAGCTTCCGGCTTTGGTGGGCAGCCCGGCACATAAGCGATAATTGCGTTAGGATCTTCTTCTCTGATTATTTTGTCTACGGGCCCTTCGACGTGATATCCTCCATGGAATATGCCTGTTCCACAGGGACAAGCGCCGATGAGGAAGACAGCGCAAGGTTTGGGAGTCTGGCGATAGACTTCTTTCAAACGTGGAACCGCCTGGCGAGTTCCCACGCCGGTCACAAGCAGAGCATCGGCATGGCGGGGAGAGCCGACCAGCTTGATGCCAAACCTTTCAACGTCAAACTTTGGGGTCAGCAGATTTACGATCTCAATATCGCAATTATTGCACGCTCCGACGTTTACGTGAAACACCCAAGGAGATTTCTTTAGTGACCATATTTTCCAGCTCATCAACTCACCTTACAACCAACCAATATCGTAATAACTACCTATTGTTGCCAAGATAATGGCTGCAACCAGAGCAATCCCGCAGTAGAACCAGAAGAACTTCATGGCCTGGTCAATCCGCACACGCGGGTTTGTATTCTTTATTAGAATAATCAGGACAAGTACCAAGACATACTTGCCGACGCCCTGGACCAAATCCATTCCGCCGGCGCCGAACCCGCCGAGGAACACTATGACCAAAAACAACGGCAAGGCTACCAGCATCATGGCCTGCATTACTTTCCAGATTGCAAGCAGAGCACCCGAATATTCCATTATCACGCCACCGGCAACTTCGGTCTCTGCCTCGGCTATATCGAATGGAACGAATCCGAGTTTTGCCTGAACACACAACAGCGCTGCCAAAAATGCCAGTAGGCCGGATATGCTGAGAACGGGAGCATGATCAGCAATCGCAGTTAAGCCAAGCTGGCCGCCACTTTTGATAATTACCACGATAAAGGCCAGCACAAGCGACAGCTCATAACCCATAACCAGCTTCATTTCCCTGCTTGTTCCAACCGCCGCATGGGGGCTGGCACTGGCGCTGCTGCCGAGAATCAATGCCAGCGAGGGCAGCACCATCAAGTAGATCACTACGATAATATCACCTACGAAGGTCTTCTCCGGCCAGAACGCAGATACTCCGAGTATTGTCGAAAGCAGCAGCACGCCCGTCAAACCAATAAGCGGCGCCGTCAGGAACAGGGTCCGTTGAGCCTCTTGCGGCACAAGTACTTCCTTGCCAAGTAGTTTCATAACGTCGTAGAAAGGCTGGCAAAGCGGTGGGCCCACGCGCCACTGCACCAGCGCACTAACCTTTCGGACTATCCATGAAGCAATCAAGCCCAATACAACGGTGAACAAAAAGCCCGGAAATATCAAAATCCAGAACAGATTCTGTAATGCTTCAATCATTTCTTCGCCTTTTCCTTAGGCCTCAAGAATGGCTCCCACGTAGTACCGCCTGCAACACGTACAACGATGTCTGGGAAGACCTCCACCAAGTCACCCTCGACTTTGACTTCTGCGTAGTCTATACTTCCATTCTCGCAGGTTTGAACGCACAACGGCTTCTCACCAGGTTCCAGCCTACCTTTGCACACATCGCATACGCTGCTCGGAAATGGAATCAAATCCGTGTAAATCGTTCCGAACGGGCAGGCAATCGCGCAGGTGCCGCAACCGGTGCATAGCATGTTGGCTCGTTTCAGCACGCCCGCATCATTGTTTTCGGCCGGCACCTTCTCCAAGGCCCCCTGAGGACAAGCACTGATACACGGCGCCGATTCACACCTGCGGCATATCAAAGCGAAACGAATCATCTCCAGCAATGCGTCGAATCCCCTGTTCTCAGGATGGTGCTTGTACGAACATCGCACATTAGATTCGCTCTGGAGTCTGCACTTCGCTAAATCAATTATCAACTTTGCGGTCATAATTACGTGTCTCGTATTTCGTTTTGCGCTCAGCACGCGACGCTTTTAATCCCAAATGTTTGGGTAGTCCTTTATCTGCTCGTAGGTAAAAACGGGGCCATCTTTACAAACGTAGTATTTACCGATCATGCAATGGCCGCACTTGCCCACTCCGCAGCTCATGTTCTTCTCCATTGAAAGGTAGATGTCTTTAGCCGGGAACCCAAACTCCAGAAGCTTCAAAGTGGTGAACTTCATCATAATCGGTGGACCGCATACTATCGCCACGGCATTTTTAACATTTACATCGTCGGACTTGAGTATCGTAGTCACGACGCCAACATTGTCTTTCCACTGGCCGGTTGCCTCGTCAACGGTGAGTTTGATATCCACACCCTGAATTTGTTGCCACGGTCCAAAAAGCGTCTTCTTATAAATGAAATCCTCAGGAGTTCTCGCCCCAAATCGGCAGACAACAGATTTAAAATCCTTTATTCTGTCCACCAATGTCAAGAATAGCGAGCGGATGGGTGCCAGGCCCACGCCACCGCCAACAATGTACACTTCTTTGCCGACGAAATCATCAATTGGATAACCGTTACCATAAGGTCCACGAATGCCAACGAGTTGTCCCTTTTTGCACTCATGTAATAGACGTGTCAGCCGCCCGGCTTTCATTATAGTGATTTCCATCTTCCCAGTCTCTCTGGGCGACGAGGACGGGGTAAACGGTGCCTCGCCCTCGCCGGGCAAAGTCAGCTCCACAAACTGCCCGGTCTCGAACTTGAATTCTGTCTCCGGCACAACAACAAAACTCTTGATCGTTGCGGATTCGTCTATGATGTCAACGATTTTGCTATTGATAGGTTGGTAGAGATTGCCGGTCATTTTGTAGCTTCCGCCTTTTTCTTGCCTTTATCCTTAAGCTCCTCGTTTAGCTTCTTAAGCACTACTCTTATATCCACGCCACCAGCCTCCGCGTCGACGCATCTGCCACAACCGACACACATGTCAATGCCGTACCTGTCAAGAAAATAGGAAAACTTGTGCATGAGTCGGTGTCTCAACCTGTCGCCAAGTGCTTTCCGCGGATTAGCACCGCCAGCGACCTGAGCATAGGCACGTCTCATGCAACTGTCCCACATCTTCATTTTGCCAAAATAGTCTTTTTGCTTGGTGTCATAGAGGTAGAAACAATGGCAGGTAGGACACACCCGCGTACAGGCCTGACACTCAACGCAGGTCTTTGCTTCTTCATCATACACATCCGAATCGTAGCTGGTTCGCACAACGTCCTTGGCTGGCACATCAAGCGCAAACTGAACGTTGTTTCGTTCCAGTTGCTTTTGGGCCTCGGCCCTGTTTTCGTCACGCTCGACTAACGCAGCATCCGGCATGGTTGTGAAAAGCTCGGCATGCTTCTCTACAAAATCTTTGCCCTTCTGTGTTCCGACTTGGATAATGAAGCCATCCTTCACCTGCGAAACGTTTAGATCAAAGCCGCCCTCGGCGAAGGGCTGTCCATCCAAGATGTTGCAGAAGCAACTTTCGCCAGGCTCGAAACAGTCAGAGGAGATTATGAACATTTTCTCTCGTCGGGCCGTGTAAAGTGGGTCTTCAAATTCCTCTTCCGTAAAAACCTTGTCCAGGATCTCGATCGAGCGCAAATCACAGTCTTTCAGTCCGAAGACAGCAAACGGTTTTACCTCTTCCGGCTCAAGAGGTTCCGGGAAAACCGCCGCGAGTTCGCGCAGTGGAAACAGGAACTCCTTCACCGGCGTACATGCGCGTATGTTATTGAATTCGACCGGGGCCTCAGCTGAAGGATCGTATCTAATATACACGTAATGCGACCCGGCATTCTTCGGAACATAAAGGTCCATCTGTCCAGCAACCGCATCCAAGAACGGCTTTAATTCACTTACGAAGACAGTTTCCATTTTTGGTGCTCGGATTCAACTATATCTTAGATTATCATTTACCAACTGCTAAAGATCCCAACAAGAAATACATATTTGTTTTCCAGCAGGCCTTGTTAGACCAACTTACAGTCTGCCAGATCAATGCGCTGGCATATAGTACGGCAAGCGAGCGAGATCCATGGCTATATCAATAGTCATCACCTTGACTTTCTTGGGGACCGTTATATAGCACGGGGAAAAATTCAGGATGCCCTTCACCCCCACCTTGACAAGCGCGTCGGCCGTATGTTGAGCAGCGTCTCGGGGAACGGCCATAATTGCAAGGCTGATTTTTCGTTTTTTCAGCGTCGGCAGATTTGAAACGTCTTCAACCACAATGTTACCTATTTTCTTACCGATCTTGCTATGGTTAATATCGAAAGCAGCGGCAATGTCGAAACCGTATATTTTGAAGCCTGGATATGCCAAAACTGCCACGCCCAGATTACCTACCCCAACTAAGGCTGCCTTGTGAGCAACATCCAGTTTGAGGATCTTTTTGATTTGCTTGACGAGCTTTTCAACGTTATAGCCTACCCCCGGGGTGCCAAAGTCGCCAAAGTAGGAAAAATCCTTTCTTATTTGCCACGGATTAACACCGACGAAATCAGCCAAATCTTGACTGGATATACTCTCCTGGCCTTGTTCCAATGGAAACAATAGCCCCCTAAGGTAGATCGGCAATCGGCGGACTGTCTCATCTGGAATTCTACGGTACCTCATAAGGTACAATACGAAGACTTAGTGCTTGAGTTCACATTCACAAAACTTTTCTGTTACGCGCAATGGCTGGGCTTGTCAAGAAAATCTGCCTCAAACTTGGGGATTTAGGGGTTCTTTCATAAGGGTCTGCTTGGTAAATCCTTGTGAAGCCAAAAGCGGGTATTCATTGCTTCAGTCAGGTCCATTAACATACGGCATGGAAGAAAATCAGGTTTTTCAGGCAATGGCTTGACAATGATGCTTGATGAACTTAGACCATCGATGCACAGTGGGGATTTGTTCTGGCGACTGACGGGCTTCAAAGGGTGTGCATTGGCCAGTCTGCGGGGGCTTAGAATCACCGCAGAACCGCAATAAATGGCGATTACACACCAACTGAGCCATAAAAGGATACGTGTTGTGCAGGCTACGTCTGAGCGGACGTGCGCTAGCCGAAGTTCGCCAGTTATGAAGCTGTTTTTCATGTGTCAGGCCTGTGGAAGGCTTTTGGCACAGAAGTCTATACTACATTTCGTGCAGAGTTTTGGGCTTTCGGACCC
>Ga0209635_10001665_pt1 | contig 16672 bp, 7 predicted proteins | sample DeeMarSWOR230_32_FD_187463 | JGI IMG/M metagenome (GOLD analysis project Ga0209635, IMG submission 187463) | Marine sediment microbial communities from White Oak River estuary, North Carolina - WOR-2-30_32 (SPAdes) (version 2) | ecosystem: Environmental > Aquatic > Marine > Intertidal zone >... | reverse complement strand
TAAATCATAATGTGTAAAGAAATAGTCGATGAGATTGCCATATCCTGGATCAGGTGCGTATTCATCCCAGTACCACAAGAGCATCGATGCCGCGGTTGGCGAACATCCGTAGACCCAGTCAATGAATGGTACATTGGGAATATATCCTGAATCCTGGCGCGTTGCGAAATCTGTTGTCTGAAAGTATTTTTCCCATTTGGTTCTGGTCAACGACTCAAGTCCCGGATTTGGTTCGGGCCTGCTCTGGACAAGCACTGCCTTTTCCACGGTCATGAGATTACAGGCGTTTATCAGAATATCTCTTCCTTCGATATTGAAGGCGCAATACTCTTCACCTGGACCGAAGTAGTAAATCCTTTGGACCTCAGGCCCACTATTGCCCAGTGTTTGTGCTTTTTGTTCAACCTTTTCGTAAGCCGCCTGGGAACGAGGTAGCGTCTTTGAGATTTCACTGACCGGAGATATCGTATAACGACCACCCATTACAATGGTCAGAGGTTCGTTTTCCATATTTCGATAGATCATCGCATAGGCATTGGGTTGTTCATCGATTCCGTAGTAGGTAACAACATCGTCTAATCGATATTGCCCGTACCGCTGCTGAACAAATCTATTAGCAACCTCTTTTACCTGTTGCAATGGTATGAGTTCAGAACCGAAAGCAACGGTAATGATTGTGAGTAAAATAATAAGTTTCTTCATTTTTCGGTTATTTAACGAGCACCAGTTTCTGGATGCTCTGATAATCATCTGCGGCAACCTGCATGAAATAAATACCGGCCGGTAAATGACGAGGACGCCACTGCAAATCACTCACACCCTCAACCAACCGACCACGATATACATCCTCAACATGACGACCAACACAATCAAATAAACGCACCGACACATCGGCCGCATGACTAACACTCAACGAAACCGTAAACAAATCACTCACCCGACCAAACGACGGCACCACACCAAACGAACACGACAACTCCGCAACCTCATGCTCAACCACACCCAAACCATCACGATCAATCACTAACACACCAGTCAAACCATCCGCTAAATACAATAACGAATCCCCCGGTAACCACAAATTACCCGCCGCACCCTTCGAAAGAATATAGCCTAACTCCGACAAACTACCCGGATCCGAAACATCAATCACCCGCACACCAGCCATCGAACCATCCGCAACATATAAACCAGTACCCAATACCTGCACCTTCGTCGCCGCCGTCGGCGTATCAAATGAATCTAACAAAATTAATGTGTCCGGACTCGAAGCATCAAACGACTTCACACCCTGCGTACCATCCGCACAATACACATAACTACCCGACTTCGTCACCCCATAACTGATACCATTCGTATCATAACCACCCGTCTCATCAAGATTATACGGATCCGAAACATCAATCACCCGCACACCCTTGGTCGCATCCGCCACATAAGCATAATCACCAGACACATAAACATCATACGAAAAACCCGCGGTGTTAAAGGTATCCATAATACTCGGCAGCGAAGGCGTAGACACATCAACCGACACTAAACCCACACCACGCGCCGCAACAAAAACATTCGTCCCAACCACACAAACATCCAATGCCTCATCACCAACCGGACACTTGCCCACCTCAGACGGATTCTCCGGATCAACCACCGATATCACCCGCAATGTATCTTCCTTATCACCAATGTAAACATACGAACCAAACACATCAATACTGTACGCATGCCCCGGTAATGCAAGATGACCAACCACCTCCGGTAACCCAGGATCCGTCACATCCGCAACCACTAAACCATTATCACCATCCGCAATATAAAGATAATCACCCGCAAGCCGCATATCACGAGTAAGACCCGCCGCCGTAGGAATATGACCAACTAAATCAAGACCCGATGTATGCTCCAAAATCGTCGGCACAAGACGACCAAACGTACCATCCGCCGCAAGCCGCACATTCGAACTGTTAAGCCCAATGATATTGATACGCAATGTATCATCATCCGGCACAGTCCATAAATACTCACCCGTATTCGCCGCATTGGCATCAATCAATGTCCACTGTAAAGTATCATATCCTTCACCATCCCGACCCGTAGAATACATAATCTTCACATGATCAATATTACTACCCTGAGTATGCCACTGCAACGGATAATCAAGACCCGTGAAAACAACCGAACGCGGCGACAAAACACCACCCACTAACATGTCACCCACCGGGTAATCAAGAAAGATGTTGTCGGTTATCGCACCACCCGGGACAAAAGTAGACACATAGTCCCAAGAATATACTCCACCGTAGTAGGTCCATAATGGCCACAGGGGCTCATCACCATCCCACGTATTATGGATCTGCACAAAGGTATCGGGCAGTATAATATGATAACCGATAGCGGTCACCGAATGGTTGATACGATCGGCCTGCGATGGTTCATAGTACTGTATTACACTCCAGTTAAAGGGCCGGCCGGCATCGATTTCGTTTTTTATCAAAGCAAATTGATACTGATTCCCGGCATTTCCCTGGGGTGAAGTCGAGCTGCCAATTGAGTAATTATGCCACACGTTTGCCACGACGAGCTGCCCCGATGTAATGGCCCCGACACTCGTGGAACCGCTCAAGGTATCCGTACCCATAGCGAGTGCAAGCTCGCGGTTGACATTGGCACAATCATTCCACTCACTTTCGGGTGTATCGTAGTGAGTAAAGAAATAATCGACGAGCTTGCCATAGCCGGCGTTAGGTGCGTACTCATCCCAGTACCAGAATACCATTGAAGACGCAGTGGGCGTACAGCCGTACACCCAATCGATAAACGGCACATTAGGAATATAGGCACTATCCTGACGCGTACCGAAATTTACACCATTCAAATATCCGTCCCACTTCTGTCGGAGTATTGTCTCTAGCTCTCCATTCGGTTCCGGAGCGGCGGTGAATAAAGATGATTTGTCCATCGCCTGGAAATTGCACGCATTGACCAAGATATCTTCACCATCGGCATCGAAATAACAATATTCCTCGCCCGGACCGAAGTAGTAGATTTTCTGAAATACGGGTTCGGCACTTGCCTTACCACGTGCCTTTTGCAGAACTATGTCATATTCTGACCGAAAGCGGGGTAGCATGTTGGAAATCTGACCGATCGGTGAGGTCGTGTAACGTGCTCCCATGACAATAGTCAAAGGTTCGTTTTCCATATTTCGATAGATCATCGCATAGGCATTGGGCAACTCATCAAGCCCGTAGTAAGTGATTGTTTCCTCGAGATGATAGAAACCAAAATTCTGATTGACAACTTTTTGTGAAATTGTCTCGAGCCTCTCAAGCGGAATGAAATCCGATGCAAAGGCAAACAAAATTGTGCAAAAAAGCACGCATACCTTCTTCATTAATTACCTCGTGTCTTAAGGGGTGTGATGCAGCTGCATCACACCCCTTGGTTTCTTAGAACAATATGGATAGCCCGAAACGGTGCGTGTGGAGAAGAATTCCCTTGTTCATGTAAGCGTAGTCGATCTTGAGCGACGTGTTTCCGGTCTTCAACTTGAAGCCAACGCCGGCCGTGAGATTGTTGAGCAGCCACTCGGTCTTGTCACCCCAAGTGTATGTAGTATCGCCGCTCACTGGATCAATCTCCCTTTCACCGCCGGTCATCAGTTTCATATATTCTAGATTCAGGTAAGTCTTGTATCCGGCTCGCAAGAAGAACGTGTTGAGATAGCCATATTCCAATCCGAGATTGATTGTTTCATAGTTGTCATTGGGATGGTTCAGATCGAGCGCGACCGTGAGTCGTGAGGCTTCACTCGCGATAGGATCAAAGGCCACACCGAACCTGAATGTCAACGGCAACGCGTACGGAGTGGTCGTGTATCTGGCCGGTACCGGCTCGTAGGGAATTCCTGTGCCATAGTCAGGTACCGGCAGAAAATCTAGATCGCGACCAGTGAACATGATATCGGCACCAAAATTGCTTATCGCTGCCGCAAGACGTAATCCTTTCAATCCAGTATTGTAGTGGATACCGAAATCAAGCGCGATACCGGATGCCGACATGTTCCAAACATTCTCCTGAACTGCTTTGATACCAAAACCTGCCGCAAGATGGTCAGTGAACATCCGGCCGAAGGATATGCCGACCGCGAAATCGGAGGCACTGAAATACTCACCGGTCCCAGTATCTTCACGGATAATGGTATTGGGATCATCAACTGTGAGGATCTCCATTTCGCCCATTGAGAGTGCGGTTAGACTCAAGCCAATAGTGCCAAAACCACCTAGCGGTAAGGCCGCTGACAGATACTCGTGTCTAATGTCCGCAATCCACTCGTTATGCATAAAGACAATCTCACGGGCGGTTACCGTACCGAGTCCTGATGGATTCCAGAATGTTGCTGAGGCATCGTCAGCAATCGCCACAAATGCTTCACCCATAGCCACACCCCTTCCGACGCCGATCTTCAAGAATTGGGCACCAGATGTTCCCAATTTTGCAAAATCTGCGCGAAGAGGGAGCAATGCTATTAACAAGAGTAAAGAGATGTATTTTGCTATTCTCATCATTGCCTCCTATCGAATCACGACAAATTTGCCGACCTGTTCACCCACGTCAGATTGAATATGGAAGATATAGACTCCGCTCGCAACAAGCTGACTATTGTCGCTCAACAAATTCCACCACTCGTCACCACCAAGATCACCTAGTACATCACTGTCCTCAGAAGTACTCTGATGGTCGATCATGCGCACCAACTCACCGTTGAGATTGAAGATCCGAATCGTACAGTCATCCGGCAGATTGATGAACTTCAACTGACGATTCCGCAAATTCAACTGCCACTCGTTGGTGATAATATACGGATTCGGCACGACCTTCACGTTCAAGGTAATATCAGTATCCGTGTCCACAAACGCAGGCGTCGATAGAATCGCTAAACGCGCATTCGCCGGCGCCGGTAAGTAATCGGTACGTGCCTGTACCAACCACACATCACTAGCCGAAGGCACCGGATCACCAGGCACCAAACCACCGGCCGGCTTAAACCGGAATTCACCACCGCAAATATACAGGGTACGCGTCGCCAGCGGCACCGAAGTACTGTAGACCAGAGTATCCGTCCTCTGAGACAAGGACTGGAAACACCAACCATCGGCCAAGGTATCGGTCGTACCCGACTTGAATGGTATCGTGTCACCACTGTAAACATCAACCACGGTAACCGTATTCACCGGACTACCCGCAGTCAGCGCACGCCAGTAAACCCGAAAATCATTACCACGATAAGCCCAGTTCGTCGGCATCGCCACCGGCGCAAGCAAGGTCTCCGGATACGTACCCGACTCAACCACCACCGCATCGAAAATCGAAACACTGGTCGGAATATCCTCACGCACCATAACCGGCGCAATACTCAAACCCTGCTGCACCATAAACTCATTCATCACGCTCTGATCAACCGCCAACGTCACCGCAAAACCATCCAGCACATTGTAGCCAAGATCCAACAAGGTCGCACTGTAGCGCGGATCACCACCATCGTAAACGATCGGACCAAAATCCAAATACATCGGATCCGCAGTCATCTCCAATGGATAAGTAATCGACACCTCAATGTTGTTGTCGACTAGCATCGGATTACCATAAACCGCACTCACGTCGTAATCACCCGGCACCAGATTCGCCGGATCACGACGCGCCATCGCCGTCACACCAACCCGACCACTCTCAAACCAGACCGGCTGACCATACTCAACACCCGACGTCTCGGCCGCCACATAGTTGTAGTCAAACGCGGTCACCGCATAGTAATACGTGAAACCATTACGCACCTCATCATCGATCCACGAATGCACTAAACCCGTGTTGCGCGCATAAATACCCGTCACCTCATCCTCAAACGCAATATCATCCGCAATATCAACCCGCGCCAATAACTCGTAATCCTGTCCATCCGTACTCTTCCAGACACCATAACCCTGAAAATCATACTGCAGGTAGAACGAATCATACAGCGCCGACGCCGGATCCCCAACAACATCATAATAAGGATCCGGATAGGTCTCGGCAGAGGTATCCCAGAGCAACGTAATCTGCGCATCGCCCGGAATCAACGTCACCGTCGGCGGCGGCGGCGGACCCGGCAATAACCAGTTCTGATCAAAGATGAACTGCGCCGTCTGATCCACCAAGGCTAGAGCCGAATCCGGAGTATCGAAGGTATAGTATCCAGGCGGCGCACCCGGAGCTTCGTCACTCCACGCAGTCACCATCACACCAACCAAGACCGTCACGATTGAATCGGGCAACAGCTCAAACGGACCACTACACTGGCCAAAACGCTGATCTGCCGGATCTGGTGCTATAGTGTCGTACGGGTCATACTGACCAGTCACAAAGTTGTACCCAGCCATCGTCATGTAACGCTGATTGTCCTGAGCCGGCTCAAGGGCTAAGGTGAAACGCTTAAAGGATGTCAAACCCAACTGCGGAATCTGTGAGGGATCGCGCCAGTCTGGGATACCGTCAAAATCCACATCCCATTTGTAAGGCGGCCAGAAACTTACGTAATAAACGCTATCTCTTTCGAACTGGTCAGGAATCGTGTCGCCGTCCTTATCCGCACCTTCTTCGAGATCATAAGGACTCTGCAGATAATCAATGCCAATCGTCCCCGGAAAGATCGGCCACGTCCCCTCGGGTTCTTCCTGCCACTGATAACCAAGATCATCAACATGAATAGAGTCACCGTTCGGATATACATACCAGCGTTCGATAATGCCTGAGCACCTATCATTGGCTGCAGCTCCAACCTCATCACCAATGTCACAATCGGCCATCACCCCAAAATAACAATCATTCAGTACTTCACCACTAACATTCTTACAGTCAAACTTCAAAAAGATGATGTCTGCGGTTGTACTGGAGTTCCAGGCATAGACCGTCTGATATACCTCTAGTCCAATCGGCCGAGTGTCGCCAGGCATGTGATATTGAATGCCGCTATCATTATAACAACACCAGGAATCCTGTGAGGACAAAGTAACCTGAGGCGCCATCGGAAACGTATCGGACAACGGCGGCCAGTTAGCCGGATACATGTATATTATGGCCGCAGGATGGCTGGCAGACCAGCCCGAAAGCCCGGGTGCAAATTCATGTTGCCCGCCAAGAGGTTCATAGCCGACCGTGACTAATGTGTCGTAGGTCAGCGAACTGATAGCCCCAAACCAGATACCGGCGCCATAGATGTAAAAATTGAAGTAATCCCAGCCCGAAGGTGCCCACCAGCAGCCGCCAGAATAACCGGACTCACTTTGACCGAAGGTGCCATAATTGCTAATTACCATCTGAATATTATTGGTATCGTGCCTGGCGTTCTGGAATTCACGAAAAGCAGGGTTATTGAATTTTGTCCTTGCTAAAAGGCAACACACTAAACACAGGGCAACAATATATCTTCTCATATCTCCTCACGTTGCGTACTTCATAATAACAGTCGGTGCAGCGGTGTCGTTGAGATGTTATGAGAAGTAAAGCTATCGATCAAGCTAACGCACCACAACAAACGACTGCGATGTACTCTGCTCTGGTGTCTCGAGCACTAAGAAATAGGTACCATGGGCAAGGTTCGACACATCAAGACGAAGTTCATGTTCACCAACAGATGTTAGCCCCTCAAATAGCGTCGTAACGAACTGACCCAATATATTGTATAATTTCAAGGTAATATAGCTTGGCTGATCCAATGAGAAGCGAACATTTTCATTGTACGTAACAGGATTCGGCGTTATCTTCATTTCGCAATTCGAAATCCGCAATTCGTAATTCTTTTCTATCCCTGTATATGTAAACCAGTACAAATCATAATGCAGCTGGACCCGCTGATCGACTAGAACCACGGCAGTATCCGGAGTTTCGTAAATGTCATGCCAAGCTGCGATCATAATGGCAAATACGAGAGTCGCAACAGAATCAGGGGCAAGATCAAAAGGTCCACTCGACATCAAGAACCTCTGGTCATTCGGGTCAGGAATGACTGTGTCGTAAGGTTCATACTGGCCAGTCACAAAGTTATAACCAGCTAAGGTCGCATAACGGTCGGCATCAATAGTGGGCTCGAGATCAAGAGTAAACCTCTTTAGCGCAGACATTCCATACTGTGGCCATTGCGATGGATCCCGCCAATCAGGAACACCATCCAAATCAACATCCCACATCGAGGGTGGAAAGTGGGTGACATAATACGCGCTGTCTCTCTCATATTGATCTAGTATTCCATCACCATCTTTATCCTGTCCTGATACTAAATCGAAGGGGGTCTGCAACAGGTCGAAACCTATGACGCCAGGAAAATCAGGCCAGCCGTATTCTGGCTCCTCCTGCCACTGATAACCCACGTCGTCTACGTTGATCGTATCATTATTGATTAAATACGTTCGTTCAACAATCCCTGTGTACATATCGTTTGCGTTTGTACCCGCTTCATTACCGACATCGCAGTCAGTACATACTCCAAAATAGCAGTCCGTCAGATTATGGCCAGACACGTTCTTCACATCACACGTCAGATAGATAATATCGTCAGCGAAGGGATAAGACCAGGCGTATCCAGTCTGATACACCTCAATACCAATCGGTCGTGTATCACCAATCATATGATATTGAATGTCGCTGTCGTTGTAACAACACCAGGAATCCTGATAGGAAATCGTATCCTGAGGCGCCATGGGAAGAGTGTCCGCTGGCGGCGGCCAGTTGTCTGGATACATATAAATTACGGCTGCGGGATGATCAACTGGCCAGCCTGAAAGACCAGGCGCAAATTCGAATTGTCCGCCACTAGGTCCATAGCCGATCGTGACCAGTGTGTCGCCAGTCAGCGAATCGATCGTACCAAACCATATACCGGCACCGTATATATAATAATTTAAAGCACCCCAACCCGTTGGCAACCACCAGCAACCGCCCAAATTCCCCGATTCATCTTGACCGAATGTGCCGAAATTACTAATAACCATTTGAATATTGTTGGTATCATGCCGAGCTTGTTGGAATTCGCGAAGGTTTGAGTTAGGGTACCTTGTGTTTGCCAAAAGGCACCCTATTGCACACATTACTATGACATATTTTCTCATATTTCCCCCTATCTACATACTTCATTATAATAGCGGTCGCAAATCTGTCAAGGCATCAAAGAGCACGCACAGCTGCATTCACATCATATAATAAGTGATGTTCTTAGTGCACCACAACGAATTTGCCGACCTGTTCACCTACTTCTGACTGCACATGGAAGACATAAACACCGCTCGCCACAAGTTGACGAAACAAATTCAATCCATCCCACCACTCATCACCACCAAGATCGCCCTCCAGCCCACCCTCAGAAGTATGATGATGCTCAATCAATTTCACGAGCTCACCATTGATATTAAAGACCCGTATGGTGCACTGCGACGGCAGGTTGATGAACCTCAATCTCCGCTTAAACATATGTCGCTGCCACTCATTAGTAACAACATATGGATTCGGACAAACCTTGACATTCAGACTGACTTCACCGGTCGTGAGCTGGGCCGGTGTCGGCGTTATCTTTAAACGCGTATTTGCCGGCGCCGGCAAGTAATCGGCACATGCCCGTACCAACCACACATCATTCTCCGAAGGCACGGGGTCACCAGGCACTAAACCACCGGCCGGTTTCAACCGGAACTTACCACCGCAGATATACATGTAACGTGTCGCTATGGCCACCCAATTACTGTAAACCAAAGTGTCCGTGGTCTGTGATACTGATTCGAAACACCAACCATCAGCCAGAGTATCAGTCGTACCCGGCTTGAACGGAATCGTATCCCCACTGTACACATCAACCACCGTTACCGTATTCACCGGACCACCCGCATTCAGCGCACGCCAGTAAACCCGAAAATCATTACCACGATAGGCCCAGTTCGTCCCACCCGACGACGGGACTAATAGACTCTCTGGATAAGTCCCCGACTCAACCATCACATCCTCGAAGATCGAAACACCGGTCGGAATATCCTCACGCCACAATAAGACACTAATATTCAACCCATTACGCGTGCCAAAATCTCGAAAAATCCGCTCCCCCCTCAAGAACACGACACGCACACTATCAATCAAATCACCGAGATGATCTAATAATGATGCAGTGTAACACGCTTCACTATTTGCATACTCGATGGGACCAAAAACAAGATAATACGGATCTTCAGTCATCTGCAACGGATGAGTGATTACCAAATCCACACCAGAGTCAGCCAACACCGGATTACCATACACCGCCTCAACGTGATAACATCCAGGCTGATAATTCGCTGGGTCACGCCGCGCGATTGCTGAAACGCTCACCTTTTCACTCTCAAGCCAAAAAGGCACCACATACTGATTGCCCAGACTATCTTGACCGGCATGATAGTTACAGTCATACGAAGTCAGCGCATAGTGATAAGTAAAACCGTTACGCACATCCTCGTCGATAAAATAGTGTCTCAATCCAGAATTGGTAGCATAGATATCCGTTGCCGTGTCTTCGAACATGATATCGTTATGCAAATCATAACGTGTCAAAAGCTCATAAGTCTCACCATCCAGACTCTTCCATACCCCATAGCCTTCAAAGTCATACTGGCGATAAAACGGATCAAAGTAGGTTGAACCGGAATCACCAACTATGTCAAAGAAAGGGTCTGGCGTGGTCTCGGGGGCACTCTGCCAAATAAGTGTGATTCGCGCATCACCCGGCACACACGTCAAACTCGGCGCAGGCGGTGGTCCGGGCAGTAGCCAGTTCATATCCGCCGTAAGCTGACAGTAGTAATCGATTATCGCAATTGCAGTATCGGGTGTTTGGTATACACCAAACCATTCGGCCAACATAATGCCAAGTACTAACGTGGCTGTTGAATCTGGTCCGAGGTCGAATGGACCACTGGACATAAGAAATCTCCGATCTCCAGGATTTGTCAATGCAGAATCAAACGGCTCATACTGGCCGGTTACAAAGTTGTGGCCAGCCATTGTCATATAACGTTGATTATCGCGGCTCGGCTCAAGATCCAAAGTGAACAGCTTAAAGGATGTCAAGCCAAGTTGTGGATTTTCTGAAGCATCACGCCAATCCGGTACGCCATCATGGTCAACGTCCCATTGATTTTGTGGCACGCTGTGCCGGTAGTACACACTGTCACGTTCACGTTGGTCGGGAATCTCATCCCCATCTTTATCCTGGCCCCACTCTAAATCAAACGGTGTCTGTACCAAGTCAAATCCTATCACTCCAGGGAATTCCGGCCAGCCTCCTTCAGGTACTTGCTGCCACTGATAAACAAGGTCATCAACGTGAATTGTATCTCCTGCGATAACGTAGGTTTGATCGAGTATATAATCACACAAATCATTTGCAAAATATCCTGCCTCATTTCCAATGTCGCTATCCATACCGATGCTAAAATAGCAATCGTAAAGGTTATTTCCTGAAACATTCTTCACTTGAAAAACAAGAAAAACAGCGTCCTCCAGCACAGGAAAATCCCAAGCGTACCCTGTCTGGTATATTTCGATGCCAATCGGTCGCGTATCCTCAGCCATATGATACAAAGAATCACAGTCATTATAGACACACCAGGAATCCTGACGGGAGATCGGCTCCAACGGCGCCATTGGCAATCTAGCCTGATTCGGCGGCCAAGGGTTCGGATACAGATAGATAATCGCATCCGGGTCGGTTACCGACCAACCACCAAGGCCTGGACTGAACTCAAATTGCCCGCCACTCGGACCATAACCGATGGTCACAAGCGTATCAGCGGTTGAATCAATTGTACCAAACCACACGCCGGCACCATATATGTATGTGTTTGTCAGTCCGTAGCCACTGAATTGCCACCAAAGACCTCCACTGTTACCGCTTTCGCTCTGCCCGAACGTACCAAAATTGCTGATTACTAGTGTTAGATTGTTGATGTCGTGCCGCGCATTTTGGAATTCGCGACCCGAACACTGATTAGTTGCTTGTCGTGCCCAAAGGCAGGTCACCAAGATCAATAATGACCAGTGTTTCATGACTCCTCTTTTTTTTACACTTGCACAACCCTCATTCACATATGACCGCCAAAGAATATTCCTACATTTTTCAGGTGCCTCAAGAACAAGATAATTTCCTTTTCTTTCACCGATTCCTTGGCGGTCATATATTCCATCGGTGCATCCACCAAAGATAGCCTGCCAACTGTATCGCAGAATCTATCTGATTATATTGTAATATTTACTTGTGAAAAACTTGTGATAAGATTGTAAAAGTAAGACGTTAACGCCGACCCTTGATGGGTCGAAGTAGTGAATTGTAGAGCTCAATGGTTGCGGTCTGCGGCCTTGCCTTGAGTTCTTTGTCCAAAGTCTCTTCGAGTTTTTTGAACTGCTCTTCGATTTCCTTATACTTCTGCAACTTGGCAAGCGATACCATTACTCCACGGTGGTACCTCTCGTCATAAGAATTCAACGATATCAGCTCCTTGTAGATCGTCACGGAATCACTGTAATCAGCCTTTTTGTAATGAAAATCGGCTAGCAAAGATAAGCATTCTTCATAACGGGCTTGATAGTAAAGACGCATATCTTCCACCCAATGATCATACCATCCATAGGCAAAACCTCTTTTGTACAGGTTAATCGCTTTGTGCAGCAAGGTAATCTTGTGATCGTCATCCTGCGTACTTTTCGCCTGCTTCAGAAAACCTTCAAACGTCTCCACATCAAGCCAAACAGAAACACTGGGAAAGACCTGATAAGAACCCTTTGAAACCAATAACACGTTTTCGGCGCCGGAAGCTTTCTTCATGGTCTCCCTGACGTATTGTACTGCTTTACGTAAGCTATCGCAACCCTTCCTATGTGATACATTACGCCACAGCGTATCGATTAGTGTATCACTAGTTGTTTTTTCGGTGTGATGTAACAGAAGATAGCAGAAAAGCTTCTTTGCCTTCATCGTCCTCCAACTGCCATCTTCTATTTCTTGGCCATCGACAATGACCTTAGGTACACCAAACAGTAAGGCATCCACCCAGTGAACATCAAGTTTTGATTTTTTGATGGTACTCATCACATATTGCCTATCAATATCATTTTCCCTTGTTGCCTTAAGCATCCAGCTATCACTCATTAATTCCTTAACTAGCAAATATTCATAACCCTTGAGCCGGCTAATTCCCACAGCATGTCTCAAAGCCACTATACTGTCTACATCATTTTTCTGTAAGTGATAAAGTCTACTCAACTCAATATTAATTTGAAACAAATCGAATGCCCTATTGAAATTCTGCGCCAAATGCAAGGTTTTATCAAGAATCTCATCGGCTCGCTGCAACCTTCCCTGTGCAATCCTAAGCTTGCCTTCAACGAAGTGAACAGGAATGTATATGGTATCGTCATGCTCTTTCTTAAGCAACCAGATTGATGAGAGATTTTTTTCGGCTTCTTCGAAGTTCCGATTCGCGATATTTATTTTACAGAGTTCGGTATGCGCAATAATGACCAATCGATCGATACCTAATTTCTTACTTATCTCCAAGGATTTTGATCCTGACTGCTGCGCTTTATTAAGATCACCGAATTCTTGATACAACAAAGCGTACCCTGCCCATAGACTACCCATTGACCATTGGTCATTATACGTACTACATGTCCTCATACCAATATCGAGAATTTCCTTTGCTTCTTTCTTGCGTCCCAACAGTAGACTCAACCTGGCCGCATTAAAAAACCCTGCACCGCAACCCGGAGAAAAATGTTTCTCCAGAATATCGGTTATTTTAACGAGTTTTGCATACGCCTCATTCAGGTTTCCCATTTTCCATTCGCTCATCGCCCAATTGTTCAGGATGCTCGCTTCAAGCTCCCGGTAAGCATGTCGCTCGGTCACACTTAATGCCTGGGCAAAATAGCCAATTGCCTTAGGCAGAAACTTGCTGCCCATCTCATTATACAAAGAACCCAGTGAGTTCATGATTGATGCCCGGGCAAGACTCGAACCCTTTGGACAAGCTCTCAGCGCCCGGTTATACCACTTCTTTGCTGCTTGGAAATTGCCCAGATTAAGACTTATACCGCCTAATCCATATAATGATTCGGCATACGGCCGGCGTTTGCTCTTCTTATCTTTTAGAAGATAGGCAGCCCGTAGAGCATGTTTCTTGGCCTCGGGCTGACGTCCTTCTTGAATCAATGCCTGAGCATAAACCGTCAGTAGGTCGGGCAGTCTATCTCGCATGGAGACCGGTATCTGTTCAACATATGAACATAATGCATTACTTCGACCCTGCCCAATCAGACTTGGCCCAATTCTCACGATGATTGAAATACCCTTCCTGAAATTACGAGATCGTAAATAGAAACCTAAGGCATCCTCTAATTTGCCCTTCTTAGATAAATGATTAGCGGCACGAAAATAGACATTTCTTCGTCTACTTACATCGGTGAATTTGCTAAACAAGAAATCTCTGAAAAGATGGTGAAATCGGTAACCATTTTCCGGTATTTCAACAATAAATGCATTTCGTTTCGTCAAATCTGACAACAACCTGGCCGAACTCCTGCGCCCGGTGGCCGCATTACACAAACTCGGACTTAACCACTCAAATACTGAACAATCCAAAAGGAAATCACGTATTCGTGTTGGTTCCTGGAAGTAAATTTCCTGAGCGAAGTAGTTGAAAAGACTCGCTTGAGATTGTAAATAATTACCTATCACTTTCCTTACATGATCTGAAGACCGAATGCCTTCAAGATAATTTGTGGATTGCAACATCAATCGCAAACTCACGGGCCAACCCTCCGAATATCTCTCGACCCAATCAAGATCCTTACCCTTGAGTGAAATCGAATATGTTTTCTTGAAGAGTCTCCGAATTTCTTCTTTTGTGAACCTCAGCTGATTAGTGCCCAATTCGAATAATTCATCACGGGCAGTCATCTGCGAAAGGGAAATCGCAGGCTTTGATCGTGAGGTGATTATGAAATGCAAATTCGAAGGCATGTGGTCGAAAAGATAATCTAGTATCTTATCAACCGAGTCAGACGGAGCCAGTATGTGATAGTCTTCCAGAATTAGGTACAAATCACCTTTCACCGTTTCCAAGGCTTCATTAACGAAAGTCCCCACGATAATCCCCAAATACTTCTCCGGATAATTGAAGAGATGCCGCAAACCCTCAAACTTGTAGCCAAAATTCGGAAATAATCTGCGAATTCCATTGATGAGATAAGAAAAGAAAACGGCTGGTTCGGCGTCTGTTTTCTCTAGATGATAGTATACAAAGCGTAACTTCTGTTCAGACAACATATGAGATAAAAGAGTCGTCTTCCCATATCCTGCTCCCGCAAAAAGTAGAACAAGTTTCTTATCCAAGTTTCTTGAAATAACATTCAGCAAGCGCCTGCGTCGCAAAGTCTTGGTCTTTATTCCTGGTGGTTGGAGTTTGTTCAACAATATTATACCGTAATGTTTCCCTTCCATGAAAAATTATATACCGTGACATACTGGTGTCAAGGCCACCAAACAAATTTTCTAAGAAGCGTAAAATATTTGATTAACGTGGTTGAATCAAGATAGAACAAGAAGCGGAATTACCAAGATTGCACTTATATTGACACTGGACAAACAAGATGTTATAATGGCGAAGTGAAAGTCGATGTTGCAATCCCGAGGACAAAATTCGATTTCTTAACTTATTTCACCGAGGAAAACCTCGCGTCCGGTGATCTAATCATGGTTCCAATCAGAAATAAGGTGAAATATGGCATCGTTATCAACAAGAATTCTCAAAGAGAGGTCGCAGGTATAAAAAAAGTACAGGAGCTCGTCGAGAAAAACTTCATTCCCGACAACCTGCTGCGACTATACAAATGGATGGCCGAGTATTACTTGGCATCATTAGGCGAAGTGCTGAGACTTGCTCTGCCTTCAAAGATATTGAGGAAGTATGAAATGGTCGAGAGGCAGGTACGAGCACCATTACTGGCAAAAGCACCGAAGCCGAATTATCAGCAGGGCATCGCCATCAGCAAAATTTCTGGAGCACTGCAAGCCAATCGCTATGCAGCATTCTTGTTGTACGGCATAACTGGCAGTGGCAAGACCGAGGTCTATCTTAGATGCGTTGAGAAAGTGCTACGCACTGACGGACGTGCTCTGGTTCTCGTACCCGAGATATCGATGACACCATTGCTTTTCGAGCGATTCGAAGAGCGTTTTCACGACGACGTTGCTACGATCCACTCGACCTTAACCGACAAGGAACGAAGGCGGCTTTGGTATGCCATCAAGGAAGGCAAGTATAGTGTTGTTATCGGACCTCGCTCCACGGTATTCATTCCTATCCCGGATTTGAAGATAATCATTGTCGATGAAGAACATGACCAGTCGTACAAGGAACATACACGCATGCCACACTATAACGCGCGCGACGTCGCCGTGACGCGGAGCAAACTTGAAAACATCGTTGCGGTCTTGGGAAGTGCTACACCACAAATTGAATCGTATCATAATACCGAAATAGGCAAATACGAATTACTCGACCTGAAGGAACGTATCGACGCTCGGCCGCTGCCCGAGATTGAAATTATCGACATAAGGCAAGAA
>Ga0209635_10001664_pt1 | contig 16675 bp, 23 predicted proteins | sample DeeMarSWOR230_32_FD_187463 | JGI IMG/M metagenome (GOLD analysis project Ga0209635, IMG submission 187463) | Marine sediment microbial communities from White Oak River estuary, North Carolina - WOR-2-30_32 (SPAdes) (version 2) | ecosystem: Environmental > Aquatic > Marine > Intertidal zone >... | reverse complement strand
TAAGACCAATACTTTCTTAACAATATTTTTTTGCATATTTTTTCTATATTATAATATATTAAATATAATATGTTTGATTAAAGGATGAATTAACAGAGCGGAAAAATATCCCAACAGGAAAAAATTTCTTAGATTTATTTTTTATTGTTGTGGTTAGTTGAGTTGGTATGGTTTGTTGGTTTTTATGTGGTGTTGGGTCTTCAATATAATCGTATGCATCCTTCCCAGCAATGTCGTAAGCAATTGCTTTTATGATATGAAATGGAATAATGGTCCATAGAATTATCCATTGGTATATTGGTCCAGGTCCTGTTACGGTTTTCTGTAATACATTGTTGAGGGTGAACTCTACGCGTTCCATGCCACTCATATTATCTGTCGCTATTGCTGTGAATGTGAGCTCCCATCCTTCTAGGAAATTACCGCCAGTTACCTTATAAGTTAAGTTTATTACAGGTTTTGTTTTATCTAACTTGAATCGTACAACTTCATTTGGTTGTTCAACATTACCTGCTTTGTCAACTGCATAATAAGTAATCCTATGATAACCATCGGATTCTATAATCAATGGACTTGTATAAATCGTCCAATCATTATCATCAAGTAAATATTTTATATAATCTACACCTGATAAATCATCAGTAGCCTCTAAAGTTATCACAATATTGGTTACATACCAATCATTTAAACCATTTGGCTCTGGTGGATTAAAATAAATGGTTGTAACAGGTGGTGTAGTGTCGTTTTCATTACGGTTATCGAATTTATAATAAAGTTCTTTTGTTAAAATATTTTTTTCCACAGATAAACTTTCAATTACAGGTATAATACTCATACCAATAAAAAAAAGTATTACAGCAAAAACCAAACCCTTTTTAATCAAATTTTTTTCCATTTTTTCTCCCTTAAATTAATATATTAAAAATCATATCTTACAAATAAAACTTTGCTTTAATAAAGAATTTACCAATGTATCCTTCATAATCATTTGGTAATGTAAAATTTTTAAACAAAACCAAACCATTTTTATTAGTAAAAACAATTAAAGCAAAAAAAGAAACATTTTCTTCAGATATTTCTGGTTTGCGAATAAGTCCAGTAACCGATGTTCCAAAAAAAGGAATATCTATATAAACCTCTGAGCTGTCAAAATTCTCTGCTTCATCATATGCTATACCACATGCTTTATGAACTCCTGAAATATTTGGAGTCCAAATCCACTCAAATATCGGATCATAGGATGTATGCATCAATTTATCATCAATGTAGAACTCAACCTTGTAAACACCGCTTCCTTCGTCAAATATAAAAGTTTCAAAAACGATACTATTATTTTCTGATAGATAACAATATAGTTCTATATAAGGTGGTATCAAATCAATTTGAATATTTGCAAATTTAGTTTTTTCCACGTTTCCAGCATTATCGACTGACCAATAGGCAAGGGGGTGCCATCCATGTCCCGTTACAATAAACGGTTCAATATATATGTTAAGTTTACCAGCATCTAATCGATAATATGTTACGTTTACTCCTGATAGATCATCAGTTGCATTTAATGTAACTTCAACGTCGCTGGTAAAAATACCGTGTGTGCTCATATTTCCTTTGAGTGAAATGTTAGTTACAGGCGGTGTTGTATCATTTTCATTTAGTAAGATGTATTTTTTATTTTGATTATCTGATAAAAGGTTTTCTTGTATTTGAGTACTAACCATTGCTGGAGTAAAAACCATAACAACAAACAAAACAATAATACCCATAGTAAAGGTTTTTACCAACCACTCTTTCTTCATACTACCTCCCTCTTATAAAATAATCATCTTATATCCAGTATTTAAAATCTATGCTAAGAATTATCACAGAATATCGAAATAATATTAATAAAGCATTTGTCATGCTTGAGATTCGCTCAATTCACTAAAAAAGATTATTTTAAGTTTGTTTTTTATTAAAATCCATCATTGTTACATTACCAGTTTTAAGATCAACAATAGGCATTTTAGCAGAGTCAGGCACAAAATTCAACATTTTTTGATAGCTGGTTTGTGCCTGCCAGCTTGAAGCATTTATAAGAGTCACACCGCGGTAGTCGCTTATCTGTGCAAGATGTACATGACCTGTTACAAATATATCTGGTATTTTATCTATAACCATGTAATCAAAATGTTCAGGTGCTAATGGTGTATATCCTCCATAGGTGGGAGCAAGATGATGTTTTCTAAGCATTACCTTCATAATTTCTACAGGTTCATTGTACTTTAAATGCTGTATATTTGTTGCATAATCTAAAAGACTCTGCCCATGATATGATAAAATCTCAACCCCATGAATAGAAAAGTAACAAGGGTTTCCTACAAACTTGATATTCATCCCAGAAAAAAGAGATTGAATTTCTTTTTCAAAAGTTGGTTGTGGCTCAGCTGGTCTTACTGCATCATGATTTCCTGGTTGCATAATCATAGTGATATGAGAAGGTATGAGTCGTAGCTGTTCAGCAAGTGCTTCATACTGTCTATACACATCAACAATAGAAAGCTCTTTATCCTGTTCAGGATAAATGCCAATTCCATCTACAACATCACCTGGTATTATTAAATATTTGATTTTACCAGCTACATCTTTTTGCCTGGAATTACCCATCTGACCGTTTATCCATCTTAAAAAAGATTGCCATTCATCTATCATGAACTGTTTACTTCCAACATGTATATCAGATAGAAAAGCAGCATACAAAGGAACTTCTGCCTTATGTATTGAATTTTGCATACTAATGTCAGGATGAACTATATTATGAATAACTATTAAATCACGATTTCTACTTAATTGGCCTCTAATTCCAATTATTTCATCTAAAACAACCTCATTTGCTAAATGCAAAGTTTCATGATTATTTTTTAAAGCAATGCAAGTAAAAATTCCAGTTTCATCCTCAAGTTCAATAAGCCTATGACCATTTGTAGTTGTTCTAACATCTTTTACAATCCCAACCATTTGTATTTCTTTAACACCACTTTTTTTAATCCTGTCTATTGGAATTACATTAGCAAGCTCTCTTCTTTGATTTCTCAAAATTTTTCTTAAAGAATTGTATCTGTTTACAAAAAGTTTAGTAAAATCAGAAGTAGTTCCTTCACATGTACTATTACCTGTAACATCTTTTATTATTCTAATTTCATCTTCATATTCACTAGCTTTAGGTTTCCATCCTTTAAGTTTTTTTATATCTAATACCTGTGGAACAGCTGCTTCAGACTCTTCTTCAGATAAACTAATTTGGTCATCTTTATCAGGGTCATCATATTCAAATTCAGTTTCTTCAGAGTTATTATAATCTATCTCTCCAATTTTGTAAATTTCTGAAAGTATTTTACTCTGAAATTTTTTAATTTCAGGAGAACTTGTAACAGGTTTTGGTGTTTCATCAATTTTTAAAGATAGTTTTTCTATCTCTTTTATATGATTAAGAGTTAAAACAAGTGGGAATTCCTTTATGTTTTTAGTTAAAAATGAGGTAAACTCTTCAGGGTTATCCTTAGATAAAATATAATTTAATGTATCAGGCTGAACAAATGTCCCATGTTCCGAGAATGATTTGATTATTGAATTCATGTCTTTTTCCCATCAAAAAATGATTACAAAAAGGTGTATGTAGTAATTAGTTTTTAGAATTACGGTTAAAAAATCAGTGTTCCTACGGATTGTAAATAAGTTATATATATATTTTTCTAAAAAAATTAATTTTTTTGCTATAAAAATAATATTTATTTTAATGAAAATTTTGGTAAAACAATTTTAGGGCAAAAGTAATAATATTTATAGAAAGAAATATAAAATAGGATAAACAACTATTAAAATATACAAGCAATAAAAGAACAGGTAAATATCATATGATTAGCATAAAAATATACAAACAGGGAAAAGATCTATTAATAGGAGCATGCGACGAAAAACTCCTTGGTAAAAAATTCGAAGAAGGTAAGTTTCAGATAGAGGTAAAAAAAGAATTTTATGGTGGGAAGAAAGTAAGTCCAGAAGTTCTAAAAACTTATCTTGAAAATGCAACTATTGCAAATCTAGTAGGCAAAGAAACAATAAAATGTGCAATAAAAGCAGGAATAATAGATCCGGCTTGTGTAATAAAAATTAAAGGAATACCGCATGCACAAATGGTTAGAATGTTATCTTAGATTTTTTAAATCATTTATTTTCTCAATCATGTTTTCATAATGACTTCCTTTCCAGTATATTTTTTTACATTTTGGGCAAAACCAAAATTTTTCATTGGTGTCAAAAACTCGTTTTGGAACCATTTTCTTAACTTCATCTTTTTTAATTTCTTCAATTTTAGTATTACATAAAATACATCTAGAAAGAACTTGATTTGTATTAATTTTTTCTTTCCTTATAACTTTGTTTATTTGTTGATTAATATCTGTTGTATTAATCTCTATAACTTTAAGTTTATTTTTTCGTGCTGTTTGTAAAAGATTTTTATCTCTTGTAATAAGAATACGCTTTTCATTTTTCGAAATATTAATTAGTTCTTTATCATCCATCTCAGAATTAGCATAAAAAGTATCAAAACCATATATGCGCAACCATTTAGCAAGTGTACCTAACATTTGATCGCAGAGGTATTTCATTTTATCAATCTATAATGCAATAAAATTCCTTGTCCAATTCTTTTTGTTTCAACAAGCTTTAATTTTATGTTTTTACAATCATTATTTACTAATTTTGGAGTATTTTTCCCTCCAATAAGAATGGGACCAACATATATGTAAAAATCATCAACTAAACCTTCTTTTAAAAAATTACTAATGACTGTAGTTCCACCTTCAACCATCAATCTTCTAATACCACGTTTGAATAAAAAATCCAGAAGATATTCTAAATTAATTAGATTTTCTTTAGTGGTTTTACATTTTATAACTTCTACATTATTACCAAATTTTTTATTGCAATCAGACCCAACAAAAATTATAGTTTTTGTTACATCATTTACTACTTCAGCATCCTTTGGTGTTCTACAATTAGTGTCTAAAACCAATCTTATTGGTTGTTTTGGGTTTTTAACATATTTTTCTTTTACAGTAAGTTTTGGATCATCGGATAAAATAGTACCAACTCCAACTAAAACCGCATCTGATGTACTCCTTAAGCTATACATTCTTTTTAGATCTTCCTCACCTGAAATTTTCATTTGTTTTCCAGATGGTTGTGCAATTTTTCCATCAGCACTCATTGCACAGTTAATAAAAACATAAGGGCGGCTCATCTACTCTCACTTTGGATAAAAAGGACAGTCTTTTTTATTTTCAGGGCATATTTTTTTAGTTTTACAAGCAGGTCCTGCATCCTTAAAAATATTTGGCGCAACTTTTTTTACTACTGCTAGCATTTTATTTGCAAGATTTCGTATTTCCCACTGAGCATGCAGACAACATCTTAGTTCAAAAAAATTAAGTAAAGAACGCGCGTTCATTGTAACCATTATATTTGTACATGCGCCATTAGGGAGGATGAATCTAGCGTCTTCTGCAGGAATTCCCATTTCCAATAAATTGTTGTATTGATCCCAAATATTTTTCATTGTTTCATCATATGCTTTTTTCATAATCTTGTTTTTAGCAATCTTGGGTGGTGTTACATAATTAGGTTGGTTTAGATTAACATATCTTTGGCTCTGTTGTGCGTAACTAGCAATACGATGCCTAACAAGTTGATGTGTAAGAGAGCGGCTAACATCACTTATTGCAAAGGTGAAACAAGTATGTTCAATAACACTTGTATGACCAAAGCTCATAACTTGTTTTAGAATATTTTTTAACTCTTTATCAGATGTTTTTTCTAAATCCTCAGGTTTAGTTTTACTATGTGTAAGTTTTGCTGCCATTGCAGGTATTTTCTCAGGGTTAGGAGTAAAACCTATGAGCTTAACATTCATAAAACTTCCTTTACCTAAATATGTAACTCCGTTTTTATTGTTTTTTGAATAAAAACCACAAGCTTTTAAAAAAGAAATGAAATTACCCCAAGCAAATAAACACTATTTAAGGGAGGTAGAAAATGATCGGATTTATAATAACAACAATCCTATGTTTTATAATATATCTACTATTTACGACAGGAAGCGGAACCGAAGTTTTAGGATTATGGAGTTATATAGAAATTATTTTTGGCGCTATTTTATCAGTTATTATTGGGTTTATTGCGAAAAAAATTTTTGTAAAAGATAGTTACAGGATGCTAAATCCTGTTAGATGGTTTTTATTCCTTGGATATCTAATAGGACCATTTTTTATTGCTCTTGCAAAAGCAAATCTAGATGTTGCTTACCGTGTTATAACAGGTAAAATAAATCCAGGTATAGTAAAAATCTCACCGGAGTTAAAAACAGATTTTGGTGTAACTATGCTTGCAAACTCTATAACACTTACACCTGGTACTTTAAGTGTTGATATTGATGAAAATACTAATGATTTATATATTCATTGGATAAGAGTTGATGAGAAAGCTTTAGAAAAAAAACCTGTTGATTGCAAATACGTCTGTGGTAATTTTCCAAAATGGGTGAGGAGGATAGCTGAATGATAGAGTTTTTTAATCAATATTTAATCGTGCTAATAGCTCTTTTACTTTGTATTATAATGTCTATATTAAGGGTTGTGTTTGGACCCACTATTCCCGATAGAGTAGTTGGTATAGATACGATAAACACGATTGTTATTGTTGGAATGGTTATTTTTGGTGCAGCATATGAAGAGGTCATCTATATTGATGTAGCAATTGTTTATGCCTTACTTTCTTTTGTATCGACTTTATTTATAGCAAAGTATCTAGAAGGAGGTGAGTTCTAGATGATTTTTGATATAATTATATATATTTTTTTAGGAATAGGCGTATTTTTTAATGTTCTGGCAGGTGTTGGATTACTGCGTTTTCCTGATGTTTACACAAGGCTTCATGCTGGAACTAAATGTACTACATTTGGCTCAATTTTTTTAATTGGTTCTGTTATTCTAATAGGTCTTAAGATGTGGTGGGATGGTAATGTTAATGGTTCTGTTTTGTCGATTCATTCTATATTTGCTTTGATTGCAATACTATTAACAAACCCTGTTGGTGCACATGCAATTGCCCGTGCTGCTCACCGTAGTGGAGTTATGCCAGCAAAAGCAGTTGTTGATGATTTAAAAGAAAAACCTGTTAAAAAAAGTGTTAGGAGAAAAACAAGTACTAAAACCACTATAAATAAAGAAGTTGGAGGGCAATAATATGTTGTTTGAAATTATTAATATTTTACTACTTGTTTTAACTGTTTCTTCTTGTGTTCTTGCTGTTATTTTTAAGGATCTACTTGCCGCTGCAATTGCTATGGGAATTATGAGTTTACTTTTATCTTTAGAGTTTTATGTGCTTCAGGCACCCGATGTTGCAATAGCTCAAGCAGGAGTGGGAGCTTGTCTATCAACCGCGATTTTGATCGTTGCAATAAAAGGTACAAAAAGAATGGAGGAGGAGTAATAAATGTCTTTAAGAACAATTGTTGCCGCAGTTACCTTTACTATTCTAGCTATGTTTTTTGTATTTACTGCTTTATATCTTTCCTTTGGTGTACCAAAGGCAACCCAGATGGATGATTATATTATTTTAAATACGCAAAAGGAAACTGGTACCAACAGTGGTGTTACTTCTGTTGTTTTTGATTTTAGAGGTTTTGATACTATTGGTGAAGCTACAATCTTGTTTGCTGCTGTATCTGGTGTAATAATGATTTTTAGGAGGTTAAAAAAATGAGTGAAATGTCAAAGATTGTCAGAACGATTTCTAACATTATTTTTCCATTTATCATGATTTTTGGCTTATATGTGATTGCTCATGGACATTTAACCCCTGGTGGAGGCTTTCAGGGTGGTGCTGTTGTTGCTTCAGGCTGTGTATTGTTAATTGTAGCATATGGCTCGATTTGGGTATTTGATAGAATAGGAATTGGTAAACTCTCAGTTTTTGAAAGTACAGGTGCAGTTGGTTTTATAGGACTCGCATTCTTAGGATTAATCCTCGCAGGAGTATTTTTCAAAAACTTCTTAGTTGGTTCAAATATTATTTTTGGTAATATTCCTCAAACTCTTTCTACAGATTCAAATTTTAACACAGCAGGTGTTTTACCTTTAATGAATTTTGCAGTTGGTGTAAAGGTTATTGCAGGTTTATTTGTGATTGTACTGGTGATGGCATATGCAAGTTGTTCAAAGGAGTGGAAAAAATGATTTTTAATATCCCATTTATTGCTGTTGTTGCAATGATTTTTATAGGTTTATATGCACTACTTTTTAAGCGTAACCTGGTTAAAATGGTTATAGGTATTATAATTATTGAAAGCGGGGTTAACCTATTTTTAATTTCCTTAGGATACCGATGGTTTGGCGAAAATGGTGGTGTTGTACCTATCTTTACAAATGCTCCTTCTGAAGTAGTAAATAATGCTCCACAGAGCATGGTTCTTCCTGTTCCTCAAGCATTAACTCTTACTAGTATTGTAATTGGTGTTGCCGTTCTTGCTCTTATGCTTACTTTAGTCATGCATATTTACAGACATTACGGAACTTTGGATGTTAGAAAAATAAGGAGGTTAAAAGAATGAACTTTTTAGATTATACTCCTGCCTTAATTGTTGCAATTCCATTATTTGGTGCATTTCTAACACCGATTATTAGTAAAGTTAATGAAAAAATAAGAAATATTTTTGTAATAATAATTCTATTAATTACCGCTGGTTTAGTTTTTTTACTTACCCAAGATGTTTTTGCAAATGGACCTAGAACATATATTTTCGGTGATGCAAATCTGACAATCCCAGTTGTTCGTATTCTTTTTGAAGTTGATGGAATAAGCATGTTCATGGCTATTATCAGTATCACTTTAGCACTTCTAGGCGCCATATATTCCTGGTCTTTTATGAAAGAAAATGATGGATTGGACAAGTATTACACATTAGTATTACTTTTAGTAACAAGTATGCTGGGTATGGAACTTACTGGAGATATGTTTAACTTTTTTGTATTTCTTGAAATATCATGTATTACATCCTGTGCATTGATTGCATTTTATATTAATAAAGGAGAATCACTTGAGGCTGCGTTTAAATATATAGTAATCAGCGCAATTGGTGCATTGTTTGTTTTATTTGCAGTAGGGTTGTTTTATGCCCAATATAATGCCTTAAATATGGCTACTATTGCAAGTGTTTTACAATTTGGTTTTTTAGATAAAATTGCACTTGTATTATTAATTGTTGCACTTGGGATGAAAGCAGGTCTTGCACCTATGCATATGTGGTTACCAGATTCTTATGGCGAAGCTCCAGTATCAGTAACATTTATACTAGTTGCTGCAACCCAAGCAAGTCTATATGGAGTTTTAAGAATTCTTTTTACAGTTTATGGAAATGCATTTACAAATATAGCATCTGTTATATCTTCTGCAATTATCCATTGGTTCATAATAGGTTTGGCTTTAGCAACAATACTAATCGGAGTCATAATGGCTCTTATACAAACTGATTTTAAACGATTAATTGCATTTGCTGCGGTAGCAGAAATCGGATATATATTTTTAGGAATTGGTGTTGGTTTAACATCCCTGGGGGTAGGCTATGGTAAAACTGCTTTAGAAGGCGGTGTTTTCCATATAATGAATGATGCTTTTGATATCGGTCTTTTATTCCTTATTGCAGGAGCGGTTTATTATGCCACAAAAGAAACTTCTTTAAATAAAATAGGTGGACTTGCAAGAAACATGAAATATACTGCAGTTTTTTTTATTGTTGGCTTATTTGCTGTTTCTGGTTTGCCGCCTTTTAATGGTTTTGTTTCTAAACTACTAATTTATGAATCAACATATCAACTTAATCCAATAATTGCTATCATTGCAATACTAGCAAGTATATTACTTTTAGCAGTTTTTGTAAAAGTTTTTTACTCTGTTTTTATGGGACCTGAATTACCAAATTTAAAAGATGTAAAAGAAGTACCAAAAAGCATGCTTGTAGCAATGGGTGCTATTGTGGTAATAATAATTATTTTCGGATTATTCCCAAATCTAATAATAAATAACGTTGTTCAACCTGCGACAAATGCGCTTGTTAACAGTTCAAGCTACATATCAAAGGTTATATCGGTGGTGATGTAAAAATGGAAATTATAGATCAATTGATTGAGACATTACAAACTGGTAGTGGTTTTTGGAGTCCTATTATATGGATTTTAATTATTATGATTGCTTTTCTATTAATTTATGTAATAAGAAGTTTTGGAAAAAAACAATACAAAGAAAAAACAGGGCAAACCCAGTCTTTTTTATCAGGAAATCCTGAATATGAAAAAGAACAAATGAGAATTAAAAGTAGCAATGTCTACTGGGGTTTCACTGAGGCAATGAAATGGGTATATGATTTGCTACGTAAAATGCATAATGGTAATGCAAGTGATTATGTTCTATGGTTTGTTATTGTTATGAGTATACTAAGTGTTGTTTTATTTCTAGTAGGGGCGGTGGGTTAAATGGATTTTATTGAAATTTCAAAAACCTTAATCACACTCATACTTGGAACTATAGGACTTGCTTTATTTGGGATTATCTTTGGTTTGTTTTATAAAGGTATAGACCGCAAATTATCGGCTCATATGCAGGGTAGAATAGGACCACCTTTAAGACAACCATTTAGAGATGTAGCTAAACTATTTTCAAAAGAAAATATAATACCAGAAAATTCTATTCCATGGATTTTCAACCTCACACCACTAATTGGGCTTGTGGCTACTACATCGATTCTGCTGTATTTACCAATAGGTGGATTTGAACCACTTTTTTCACAAAAAGGCGATCTTATTCTAATTCTTTATTTACTAATCATCCCGTCCTTGGCATTAGTTATAGGAGGTTTTTCATCAGGTTCCCCTTATGCAACAGTTGGTGCACAAAGAGAAATGGCTACAATGATAGCATATGAATTTCCACTTGCAATAATCATTGTAACAATAGCATGGAAACTAAGTAGTACAACTGTTGGAGGATTAGGACTTACCAATGCATTTTCTTTAACTACTATAACTGCAAATCCAATATGGAACACAGCTGGTCCATTTGCCTTTATTGGTCTTATAATATTATTACTAGTTTTAATAATTGTAACACCTGCAGAGTTATCGAAAATTCCATTTGATGCACCTGAGGCCGAAACAGAAATAGGTGGAGGATTACTGGTTGAATACTCGGGTAGAAACCTTGCTATGTTTTATCTTATGGATGGAGTAAAAACATTGGTAATGGCATCAATAATTGTTGCATTATTCTTTCCTTATAATCTTTCACCAATACTTGGGTTGGAAAGTTATCCAGCTTATGTAATAGATATAATTTTTTATCTTTTAAAGGTGCTAATTATTATAATTTTTTCAGTAACATTAATCAGAGTTGCATTGGCACGTTTAAAGATAGACCAGATAGTTTACACCTACTGGGTTTGGTTGACATTGCTTGCTCTAATTGGACTAATATGTATTATGTGGGACGGGCAACTAGGCTTACCAAAAATTGCTGAAATATTAGGTTTAGGTTAATAAAAATCAAGAACTAATATTATCTAAATAATTTAAATAATCTTTATTTTCTTTAATTATTTTTTTTATTAAATGTCTAAAATAAAGTGTTTCAAAACTATAAAAAAATTCTCCTTTTCTAATATGTTTAATAGTTTTTGAAGTTGAATAGAAATCATCAAAAGCAGAAATAACTCCATCTTGTAGTTCATACGGTGTCATATTTTTAGGATAAATTACTACATGTGCTCCATCATAATAATCCCAATTATTTGTAAATATTCGATTATTTTCTTCCAATTCTTTTCTAATATCTGTTCCAACATAAGGTGTTAATGGAAAAAAACCTGGGAAATCAATCTCTGTATCTTGACAAAAATCAACAGTTTTTTTAAACGCTGATTTATCATCATAATCAGAGCCAAAAATAAACGAACCTTGTACTTTTATACCATAGTCATGTAGTTTTTTTATTGATTTCCTAATCGTTTCGGGTGTATTTTTTTTATTATAGGCTTTCAAAACTTCAATGTTTATTGATTCTAATCCTATTAAAAAATTAAATTCTGAAATATCACTACATAAACTTAAAAGTTCATCATTTTCAGCAACATCAATACTTACACTTGGCCATGCATATTTTGGATAAATATTATTTTTTTTCATTTCTTTTAAAATTTCTATTGTTCTTTCCTTATTTGCAGAAAAGTTTGGTTCATCAAAACACAAGTTCTTAATTTTTTTAAATTTCTTTAGATATTCTATCAGTTTTTTTGTAGAAATATACCTATATTTTCTTCCAAACATATTTTTTAATGAACAAAATTTGCAGTTGAAAGGACAACCTCTTGAGCTACAAACAGAAACGATGTTTGGATTTTTTGAAATACCTTCAACTAGAGAATAATCCGGCATTGGGATAGAATTTAAATCTGCAACTGAAGTTCCTTTGACAATACTTTTTTTATATTTTGAATCCATAATATCAAATAGAACATTTTCTCCTTCACCAATAACTACTGTATCACAATGTTGCAATGCTTCTTCTGCTTTAAAAGAAACATGTAATCCACCCATAATAATTTGCGTTTTTGGTGAGTTTTGTTTAATTTTATCTGCTATTTCATAACCCTTATTTACTGTTGCACTCATTGAGCTTATTAAAACATAATCAGATTCAATATTTTCATATTCGGGAGTCTTAAATGATTCGTCAAAAAATTTAACCAAATATCCTTTTTCATGTAACATTGTAGCAAGTATTAAAATACCCGATAAAGGCGTTGTTAAAACAGAAATATCTGAAGCACCTCTGTTTTTCGCTCTTGGAGCAATTAGTGTTACTGACTTCACAAATACCAATAATAAAAATATTATTATAAGGTTTCTATTTAATATATAATAAATCTCTTAAATCATACTATTATTCCATCAACGATTCTTAATGAAACATATTGATAATAAAAACAAAGAGAACAACATCGCATTTCTTTTCTTAATCATACCAACTATTTTGCTAATTTTTGGGTATATTATTTATCCTTATATGTTAACAGTTAGAGCTTCACAGATTATACAGATACCGATTTTTCTAGGATTGATACTTCTAGGAATAGGTTTTTTAATAAAAAAAGGACAAATTTCAAATAAAATAAAAATAATGGGATGGATGATTTTTGCATTTTTTTGGTCAACCCAACCTATGCTTTTATATTTAGGTGAAGATGGAGATATATTCAATGCTGTTGTTTGCATAATTGGTGTTTATGTTCTTTCATATTTTGCTTATCATGAATGGTTATCATTAAAACGAAAAGAAAACATAGAATGTTTAAATTGGATTGCTGGTGCATCATTTATCTCAGGAATAATATATTACATTATTGAAAGAACGTCTTTGGCACCTTGGATGATAAAATTAACAGCCCAACAGAGTGCTTGGGTGCTTGATCTAATAGTAGGAAATGCAGAAGCAAGAGGAGTAAATATCTATTTAAATGGATCGTATGTAGTTACAATTATCTTCGCATGTACGGCAATACAAGCAATGGTAATTTTTATTGGAATGATTGGAGCAATACCAAAGATTAATTTGAAAAGGAGAGTTTTTGGTTTACTTGTAACACTTGTTCCAATATATATTTTGAATTTGTTTAGAAATGCCATGGTTGTATTTCTTGTTGGTAATAATATAACTGATTTCAATATGGCACATAATATAATATCAAAATCCGGGGCATTAATAACATTAATCGTTTTATTATTAATTGTTATTAAAATTATACCAGAAATTTTTAATGAAATATTTTGCTTAACAGATTTACATAAAAGAAATGGGCCGTTGGAAAAAAACATTAAAAAAATTTTTAGGAGAAAAAAAATACAATGAAATTAACCAAAACCTTGATGTTCTGGATTTTATGCATATAAAAAATAATGATAAAGTTGGGAGAGAAAATAATTGCAAAAATCAATGATTAAACTACTTTCATATGCTGACTTAATTTCTATATCAAATGCTATTTTTGGCATTTTATCAATTATTTTTCTTTTTTCAAATCTGATTGTTTCTCCAGATTTACGTTTTCGTGTTTCTTTTTCATTTATTTTAATTGCTATTCTTGCAGATGGGCTGGACGGAATTGTTGCAAGAAAAATAGGTAAAAGTGAACTAGGTGAATATTTAGAGGCAATGGCAGATATGACCTCTTTAACTATTGCACCTGCTATTTTTATTTATTTTATTTATTCTGATATTACTGCTTATTTTATTTATAAAAATATTTACCTTTTTTTTGCATTAATTCTTTTTTTATCTTTTGGAATTATTAGACTTGCTTCTTTTCATATATTGAAAAACGACAAGTTTTTTATTGGTTTTCCTGCTCCTGCAAGTACTATATTACTTTTAATATTAGCTTATCTTAAGATAGATTTTATTTACATCTTACCAGCAGTAGTTATTATAGGTGCAGCAATGGTTTCAAATTTAAAATTTCCAAAACTTGGGCTAAAAATAAACTTTATTGCTGCAGTTCTAATTATTCTTACCCTTGCTATTGATAAAAGTTATTACAGTATTGCTCCTATTGTTCTTTTTACAGCAGTTTTAACATATACTATAGGAGGAGCAATTTATATAAAATTTTTAGTAAAAAATAAATAAAAACATTTCTAAACAGAAAATGCATTACATCCTGCTATTATGGATGATATACCAAAGATTGGTATTACTGGTATGCCTAATGTTGGTAAAACCGATACTTTATTAAAAATCATTAAATCACTCGAAGAACATGGCTATGTTGTCCAAGGGATGATTACTGAACCAATTGTTGAAAAGAAAAAACGCGTAGGTTTTTATGTTACCAACTGGCAAACAAAAGAAAGAGAGGTTTTTGCACATATTGATTATGAAACAAAAGAAAAAATTGGTAAATATGGTGTGGACATTAATGCTTTAGAAAGAGTTGGTATTCCTGCAATTGAAAAAGCAATAACTGACTCTGAGGTTAATATTATTGTTATTGATGAAATTGGTAAAATGGAGATGCTTTCTGAGAAGTTTTGTACAATGGTTGTTGAGGCTTTGGATTCAGATAAACCTATTATTGTTACACTTCATAAGAAATCAAGAACACCACTTCTTCAGGACGTTCGTCGTCGTGATGATATAAGGATTTTAGAAGTAACCCTAGTTAATCGTAATTTGTTACCTTACAAAATTGAAAAAATAATGGAAGAAAAATTACCGCCCTTATTTTAATATGAAAAAAGTTCAAGGACTAGAATCAATAACTGAGGGTGTAACAGATATTTTGGTTTATAAAGTAAAAAAAACCAAAAAAGGACCTGGTGCTAAAAATAAATTACCTTTTTATAATCCTTCTATGGAACTCAATCGTGATTTTTCTGTTCTTGTAAGTCAATGGCTTATAAATAATAGTGAAAAACATATACGGATTCTGGACAGTCTTGCTGCTTCAGGTCTTCGGGGACTTAGACTAGCAAATGAGTTATCTGGAGATTTTGATGTAACCATTAATGACTGGGATAAAAATGCTTATGATTTAATTATAAAAAATATTGAAAAACTTAAACTAAAAAATATTACTGTCTTAAATTGTAATCTTAATTCTTTGTTTTTTGAAAAAAAATTTAACTACATTGATATTGACCCATTTGGCTCCCCTGCTTATTTTATTGATTCCTCAATGCAAAATATTTCTCATGAAGGTGTTATTGCTTGTACAGCAACTGACACTGCAGCTCTATGTGGTGTATACCCAAATGTTTGTTTTAGAAGATACGGTGCATTACCTTATCATTCCGTGGTTATGAAAGAATTAGGTATACGTATTCTGCTAGGATTTGTATGTAGGGAAGCAGGCAAGTTTGATAAAGGAATAAAACCAATACTTGCTTATTCAACCGATCATTATTTCAGGATTTATGTTCAGATAATTAATAGTGTAAAGGCATCAAATGACTCTATGAGTTTTTATAATATTATAACACCTGGTGAATATATTGGTTATGAAAAGACAAAAAAGTTTATTGGATCACTTTGGACTGGTAAATTAAACAGTAAAAAGATATTAGGAGAATTAAGAACAATTCTTTTTGAAAAACAACTAAAAACAAAAAATTCTCTTTGGAAACTAATAGATTTACTTGAGGAAGAAGCAGATGCGCCTATGTTTTTTTACACAGCTGATAATCTTGCATCTGTTCTAAAAAAAGCTCAACCAAAAATGAAAACAATCTTTAATGAGCTTAGAAAAAAAAGTTATGAAGTAACTAGAACGCATTTTAATATAAAAGGTTTTAAAACAAATGCACCTGTGACTGAAATAGAAAAAGTGTTTAAATAAAACTAGATATTTGGTTTGTGAATCTATGACCAAATTAAGAGTAGGTGTTTTAGCATCAGGTGGAGGAACAGATCTTCAGAGTATCATTAATACATCAGAAAAAAACATGATTGATGCAGAGGTAGTTGTGGTAATTAGTGATAAAAAAGAAGCATTTGCGTTAAAAAGAGCAAAAAAACACAAAATAAAAACTTT
>Ga0209635_10001657_pt1 | contig 16701 bp, 12 predicted proteins | sample DeeMarSWOR230_32_FD_187463 | JGI IMG/M metagenome (GOLD analysis project Ga0209635, IMG submission 187463) | Marine sediment microbial communities from White Oak River estuary, North Carolina - WOR-2-30_32 (SPAdes) (version 2) | ecosystem: Environmental > Aquatic > Marine > Intertidal zone >... | reverse complement strand
CTTTCAGCGTAGATAATACCACCCGCCGTAGACACATTACGCCCCCAGCAGCCCAGAAGATAAACCGGCACCTGCCCCTGCACCGCCGACTCCACATCCTCTACCATCAACCCAGAGCTATCTTCTACTACCAGGACCTTTCCGATACGCGAAGCAGCCTCTTTGATGGCCTCACTGGGAAATGGCCAGAGGGTTATCGGCCGGAGCAACCCCACCTTGAGGCCTTGGGCTCGTGCCATGCTCACAGCCTCTTGAGCCATCCTGGCCACATAACCGTAAGCTACCAACAAGAGCCGGGCATCCTCAACCTGGTAGGTTCTATACCTTATCTCGCTGTCTTTTATCCTCTGGTATTTCTCGATTTGCTCCTGGTGAAAGCCGACATAACTGATCCATATTTTGGATAGGGGCATGGTCTGTTTTTTCCCTTCCCTCTGGAACCGTCCTCGCACGGCCCAATCTTTCTCAGGAAGAGGGCCAAAGTCCAATGTCCTTAGCTCCACAGGCTCCAATGATTGTCCCACTGCTGCTTCAGTTAGCACTATGGTCACTATGCGATACTTATCCGCCAAGTGGAAGGCGAGTTGGGTAAGGTCAAAGCACTCCTGGACCGAGGCTGGAGCCAGAACGATGCAGCGGTAACCCCCATGACCTCCACCCTTGGTCGCCTGGTGATAGTCGGTTTGGGCAGCGGTGATCCCCCCAGTGCCGGGGCCACCCCGCACCACATTGACCATCACTGCCGGGCACTCAAATGATGTCATGAAGGAAATGAATTCTTGCATCAAGCTGAAACCAGGGCCGGAGGTAGAGGTCATGGCCCTGACCCCGGTCAGAGCTGCTCCATAGACCATGCCAGAGGCTGCAAGCTCGCACTCCGTCTGGAGAAAGATTCGCCCCAGCTTGGGCATTTCCCGGGACATGAATTCCGGGATTTCACTCTGAGGGGTGATGGGGTAGCCAAAGTAAGCCTGGCAATCGGCATGAATTGCTCCCCAACCTATCGCTTCCATGCCACTGATTAAAACAGTTTCCGTTTTCGCCATGTTTTCTCCCTCTTCCCTCCTGAGACCTGGCTTAGCCCTGGTAGTTTGCCCTGAGTTTATTTAAGCCTTTGCCATCTCGCATTGAACCTTTCCCTGACTTCAGGATTTACCAGGTTGTGAGGCCATTCCCCCCGTAAAACCCGAAATACCTCGTCCTCAGTCTGCCTAAGAGCCTGGGCAAAAGCCTGCTGTGAGTAATATGCCGTATGGGCAGTGATAATAATGTTATCCATCTTGAGCAAAGGGTTATCGGGAGCGGGTGGCTCAGTATCCATAACATCCAGTGCAGCACCGGCAATATAGCCGCGAGAAAGAGCGGTATACAATGCCGCCTCATCGATGATGGCGCCGCGTGCCGCGTTAACCAAGTAGGCCGTGGGCTTCATCTTTTTGAATTGCTCCTCTCCCAGTAAATGGTAAGTTTGAGAATTAAGCGAAGTGTGTATACTCACGAAGTCGGATTCGCTGAGCAACTCGTCAAGCGCTACTAGCTTAACCCCTATCTTTTCCACCTCTGCAGAGGATAGATAAGGGTCATAAGCAATGACTTTTAACCCAAAGCCCTGGGCCTTGGGAACAAGGGAGCGGCCGATACGCCCCAGGCCGATAATTCCCAGGCACTGGCCACGCAGCCGGCTTATTGGCGGCAATAACTGCATTATCTTTGGCTTCTCCAGCGAGTCCCACCACCCTTTCTTAACAGCGTCATTCAAAAGGCTGATCTTGCGAGCGCAGGCAAGAAGCAGAGCCATAGCATGATCGGAAACCTCCTCTGGGTTGGGCACATTAGTAACGCAGATACCATGCTCAGTAGCCGCGTCGACGTCAACCCATTCGTAACCTGCGCTGGGAACGCTGATCAACCGACATCGGCTCAGGTTTTCGATTACCCTCTGGGTATAAGGGCAACGAAGGGCAATCACTGCGTCAGCATCACCAGCCTCGGCTATCACTTCCTCTTCTGTGGAACAAGGCACCTTTTTGACGAATTGGGCTCCCAGGCGGCGATACTCTTCCTCATTGGCAGGGAGCCGCGGCAAGTCCATCTTACCCGTGAAAACTACTTTAAGCATTTTAACTTGTTGCTATCTAATGTTCAGGAACAACCGCCCTGGCCAATTAACTTCTCTTTGTTTGAGGCCACCACCTCCATGAAATCGTCTATCTTCCGCTTCATGTCAGCCTCGGAGTAATCTCGCTCGTCCACTATGTCGCTTTCAATAAAGAGCACTGGCACTTTGCTGTGCTCTTGGATGACATTCTTAAAGAATATTTGGCCCAGAGTGCTGGCACGGCACGACGTGCTGCCATGCATTATAATGCCATCGATATGGTAGTCATCTATCCATTCCAAGAGACGCTGAGCAATAGGATGGCCACAGCCCCTAGCTGCTCGGGTATGCCACTCGGTAAAACGGTGAAACATCCACCTCACGATGCGCTCTAGAGGGTCAGCGTAATCAGCAACCTCTGGGCAAGGTGAGCCGGGATAATAAGTGATATCCATGACCACAACCGCCCCCAGGCTCTCAAAATAATTGAAAATCCCCATGCTGTGCCATGGTGGTATACCACCGCCCCACAGTAGCCGGTACTTTTCATCGGGTATCACCCCTATCTTGTTATCCACTCTGTATTTTAGTTCATCGTACAACCTTTCATAGAAAGCCAGTGACTCTCTATCGGCAGGATCTAAGTCATGGGGGACCAGACAGCTAAAAGCATCCTGAGTGGGCATGGGGCAAGGTATCACCTTGCGTAATTCATAGCATTCCCACCACTTGGTGCGGGTTTGCTCGGCCGTGTGAACACATTCCATCAGGACGTCCTGATTCAGCTTCTTGCCTAGATGACTTTCTAAGAAAGATTGGAGTCCTCTTAGCTCAGTTACCATATAGTCAATATAATACTGCTTGACTGCTTCAAAATCGGCATCAATAGGCGGCTCTAGTATCTCAACAGAGTAGTAAGGCACATCCATGTATCTCCCCAGGGCTTGATACCATTTATACCTGGGGTCGCACACATGGCTGCCACCGATCAAGACAGAGGGATAAGCCATACCCCCCGCAGGAGCCTCCGGAGGTATCATCCCCAGCTCTTTTTGCTGAACGACATACCCTATCCCATTTCGAGCATAACTACAGAGGTGTCTAGAAAAGCCATGTGCTTCGGCTGAGTGAAGAAATGGCTCAGCCGCTTTCTTGGCGGCACAAACGGCGCCAAAGTTCTCAGTGTAAACCGGCACTACTCCCATTGCCTTGAGCATTTCCTCACAGCAAGTGCTCACCATTACCCAGGCCACAGGCGCTCCTTGCTCTACTGCTTCTCGAGCTCGGGCATACTGTGCCTTGACTACCTTGTATGCCTCATTGGCAGTCTGGGTTGACTTAATGGCAGTGGTCTTCTGTTTAGGTCTTTCCTCCGACATGCTAGTTTTATCCTCTCCCATTTGCCCCTTTAACTTCGCACTGTCTTTGCAGCCACTGACTCTAGGAACGCTTCTATCCTGGTCCGCAGTTGTTCCATGCTGCTTAGGTTGTACTCAAGCTCGAGATTAAAGAACGGCAGTCCCTGCTTCGTCAGGTAATCATCAAGGTTGGGAACATCAAACTCAAAGGTATCACAGAGTCTCATGGTATATGCGATGGCGCAGGTAGCCTTGAATTCGGCTGCATAGCTGTTCAAGTAGCCAAATCGATTCTCCAACTCGGAGGCATGATTTTTGCCCTGCCTGAGAGTGCGGGGGCACATGATGTTGTCCAAATAATGCCTGCAGAGATTGTGTATAGGGTCGCCATCCAGTTCTACCTCACGCCAGAACCATCGGGCAGTGGTACACAGGTCATCCAAAACTACATTGGCACCACAGTCTTCTATTATATCCACAAAGGCGGCATCGTCTATCTGCCCACCATAAAGGAGCACCCTTATCCCGCTTGGCAGAGGCTCCTCCCGGTCATTAACTTCAGAAATTATGTCTCTTAGCATCTCGTTGCATTCGGGTACCGGCAGCGCCGTTGCTGCTAGTGATACCTTTATCGCCTCACTGCCGGACATGAGCGGCGGGTCTGGCACCCGCAATCTGTATAAGCTACGGAGTAAGGCCCTATTCTCATTATGGAGTCGAATAGCACTAGCAAGGTCTTCAGTTTGCAGCTTCTTCCCAGCTAGTCCTTCCAAGCTTTGTCCAAGGCGAAGTAACTCCGCATGGAAAAACGAATATGACCCTTGGTGTATTATGTGAGGCACGTTGAGAAAATACGTGGGAGTCGATTTCTGATAGTATCTCCAGATGTCATATAGCTTCTCAATGGCATCGCAACTGTGAGGTATGATGACGCCATCAAGAAAGTCATATCTGCCCTTGAATGAGAGCTCAAAGCAATTCCGCACAAAGCTGCATATATTGGTCTCTATGTAACCATCGGCTCTGCTTATAGGCTCCCTTATGTCACCGATAATGCGGTAAGGAACTAAATCCAAGGCAGTCATGAGCTCCACAGGGGGATAACAGCAAAAATAACCAATGATCTTCTTGCCCCGTGCCTTGAGCTCTTTGACCCTCTTGTCACGAGCACGGTAAATTTCTAGAGCAAATGCGAGATCATCACCTGCCATTTATTTACTCCCTAACTATATAAGATTCAGAGTACCCCTTGTTCTCTCAGCTTGGCAATCTCATCCCAGGTATAACCACCGACCTCGATCAACACTTCCTCTGTGTGCTCGCCAAACTGGGGAGCAGCGCGCCTCACTTTCCCCGGGGTAGCCCTCAGACTAAATGGAATGCCTGGCAGCTTAACCTTGCCCATACTAGAATGGTCAAAATCAACGATATAGTCGTTCTCCAGCATCTGGGTATCGCTACAAACGTCCGGGATAGAGTTGACTGGCGCACAGACGAAATCCCCCGCTTCATCAAAGAGTTTTAACAATTCGTCACAGGTCTTGGTGGCGAATATCTCGTCCAGGATGGTGACTATCTCCTCAGCATTTTGGGCTCTGGCCTTGGCATCTCGGAAGCGGGGATCGTCTCGAAGGTCCTCTCTTCCCAGCGCCTTACAAAAGGCAGGCCAGTATCTATCACCCTGGAGCATGCCGAAGGCAATACCCTTGCCGTCGGCGCAGAAGTAATGATTGGACAGGGGATTTGCTGCCTTAGCTCTCGATACCCTAGGAAGCTCCTTTCCAAGTACCAGTACTGACATCAAGGTCAAAGTTTGCAGGGCACTTACCCCACCTAGTAACGACACGTCTACTTCCTGCCCAACCCCAAACCTCTCCCTGGCGACTATGGCAGCCAGTATGGCATACGCTAACATTATAGCACCCATCTGGTCAGCCAGCCCCGGGCTCAGCCTCAGGGGTGGCATATCAGCTTCACCTATGGTGCTCATTATTCCCGACCTTGCCAGAGCCGTATTATCGGTCACCGGTCTATCAGCCTCGGGGCCTCTGGGGCCGAGCCCGGAAGCCGAGGCGTAGATAAGCTTAGAGTTATACTGGACCAGGTTACGATAAGCTACCCCCAGCCTATCAGCTACCCCACGACGGAAATTCTGAACAAAGACGTCAGACCTCTCCACCAGTCGGTAGAGAACTTGTCTGCCCGCCTCACTCTTCATATCAAGGGTGATGCCCCTCTTGTTACGGTTTTGGCCCTCGAAATACAGGTTTCGACCCCCAGGTAAGGTGGTATCCAGGCCAAGGAGCCTTTGCATACCTCGCCCAGGGTCGCCACGTATCGGGTCTTCTATCTTGATCACATCGGCACCAAGGTCACCAAGCATGGTAGTTGCTACCGGACCTTGTTGCCATATTGTGCAGTCCAGTATCCTGATTCCCTCTAGAGCTCCGTTTGCCATCTTTCTCCCCTATTGCTCGTTACTTATGTTGCCACCTTCTTGCCTCGTAATTATAGGTTGCGCTGGCGTTTTGGTCAAGGAAATCGATTTGCGGCTTAATCCATGAGTGAAGTTGGCCAGGGCAGCTCTCCTTAGACCAAGGTCGTGCTTTACTTTCTCCTTTGAAGACAGCCACTGGGTTAAATCCTGGGCAGCTTTATCCCTTGCCAGGCGACTACGTTCTTTCGTACTTCGGTAGTGCCTCCGGCAAGGGCGAGGCCGCAACCCCATTGGCAAAGGTCTTGAAACCTCCCGGAAAGGGGAGCCCATTTAGGTCCTTGTTTCAATGTGCCATAAAGGCCCATAATCTCTACAGCGAAGTTGGCGAGACGAAGATTCAGTTCGTTTGCAAAATACCCGCAGCCCGCGGCCTCACCGGCAACATCCTGCCCCTGGCTCTGAAGCCAGCCCACATAGTAGTGGAACTTCAAGCTTGCTTCATACTCAATAGCAAATTCCGCCAGTCTCTGGCGGATCAATGGTTTTTTGGACAGAATGTCACCATTGCCTTGCGTCTCTCTGCAATATTTGATCAGGTCTTCTAGGTCCCGTTTGCCCCAGGCCGGCATCATTATATTGGCCCGCGCAAAATTCCTCGCCGCCATCATGACATACCATCCCTGATTTACCTCACCAATCATATTCCGCTTGGGGACACGGAAGTTGTCAAAAAAAGTCTCATTATATGGGTGGGTGCGACTCATGTAAATCAAGGGGCGAAACTCCATTCCTGGACCACCAATCTTGTGGATGAAGAACCCCAACCCTTTGTGTTTTTTCGATAGGTCAGGGTCCGTTCTTGCCAAAATGAAGACATGGTTGGCATGGTGAGCGCCGCTGGTCCAGATCTTCTGGCCATTGAAGACATAATCATCGCCATCCGCTACCGCGCTGGTCTTGAGGGAAGCAAGGTCTGAGCCAGCATCAGACTCACTCAGACACTCAGTCCAACATATTTCCCCTCTGGATATTTTTGGTAACCACTCTCTCTTCTGCTCGTCAGTCCCATAAGCCAAAATAGCAGCAGCCACAGCCATAAAATGCATGGGGACTGCGGGAATTCTGTAATATGCTGTTACGTCCGAGAAGATGAGTTGCTCGACAGGGCCATAGCCTTGTCCCCCGTATTCTTTGGGCCACGGCAGGCGCAGCCAGCCCTTCTCAGCCACCTTCTGTACTATAGAGCGGTGGTAAGCCCACGCCTCGTCTGATTCCTCTTCAACACCAGGGCCACCCCTCCACTCCCCGGGGGCTCTCTTAGCCTCCTCCTTGCAAAATTTCTCAAACTCCTTCCTCAAAGCTTCTTGCTCAAGTGTGAATTTGAAGTCCATTTTTGCTGCTCCGTTCCATTCGGACTAACCCGTCCGAAGTTGTTATTATGGGCGTCTTTTTGCTCCCTTGTCAAGAAGGTGGGCTCGGTATTGTCCAGTAACAATCATTCTCTTGACGGTGGCCCCTCCTTCGGATATCATTCTACGAATACATAGGTCGAAAGGAGAATTTCATGTCACTGTTCAAGACAAGAGTAACCGAGTATTTAGGCATCGAATATCCCATAATTGGTGGGGCTATGGGCTATGTATCCTTGTCTGATTTCACGGCGGCGGTCTCCGACGCCGGAGGCCTTGGACTGCTTCCTGCTACCACCTATACTGATATGGAGGAACTACGCCAAGAGATCAGAAAGGTGAGGAGCTTGACTGATAAACCCTTTGGGATAAATATCGGCCTTCTCGCAAGACAGCCTGGGAGGGTCGAACAGGAGATGGAAGTAGCGATCGAGGAGAGAGTCCCTGTGGTAGAGACGGCTGCTCGTAGCCCTGAGCCCTTCATTCCCTATGTGGAGCGGCTAAAAAAGGCTGGCATAAAGGTCATGCACAAGTGCGCTACGGTAAGGCATGCCTTGTCGGCGGAGCGGTATGGAGCTGAGGTGGTGACCATCGTGGGCTTTGAAGCTGGTGGTCGTCCCAGCGCTGATGAAGTCACCACCATGATCCTTATTCCGCGAGCGGTAGATTTGTTGAAGATACCGGTGATCGCTGGAGGGGGGATTGGGGACGCCCGTGGTTTCGTGGCCGCCAGGGCTCTGGGGGCGGAAGGTGTGGTGATCGGCACTCGTTTCATGGCCACTCATGAAATTGTTGTTCACCCTAGGGTGCAGGAACTTCTGATTCAAGCTAAGGAGACGGATACCATGCTCGCTCAGCGCCCCACTCGAGGCCCCCTCAGGGTGCTGCGTAACCCCCATGCGGAGAAGGTCGTGGAGATGGAAAACAAGGGCGCCTCCCTCGAAGAGCTCCTACCGTTGTACAGTGGCCAAAGGGCCAGACGTGTCTGTGAGACTGGAGAGGGCCTGGATGAAGCGTTCATCAGTTGTGGAGAGGTGGTGGGGCTTATCCACAATGTGGTCAGCGTGAAGGAACTGATTGATGAGATCGTCACTGGGGCACGCGCTATCTATGAAGGGTTGAAGCCTGATTAAAGGATGAGCATGACTTTGGGTACTCATTACATGCTGGAACTAGTACGTAAATCCCCGGAGGTTACCAAGTTGCCGAAGGTCTCCACTGTGGCATAAGCTCTTATGATTCACCGAAAATACGTCTTTGATTTGAATCCGACTGGAAGGAAATGACCAGAAAAGTATCCCCAGAACCCCCTTTGCCATTGTTCCCTCCTACTCAGCGTTGCATGCTCGCCACTACCTTCGCCCATCCCTTTGGTGTCTTGATGCATGTTTATAACTGTGGCCAGGTTCGTCCCTGAAGTGCGACGGCTATTAATTGTAGCCTTCACTGGTATCTTCGCTAAACTGGTGTAAGGTTCTGTTGTTGTCAATAGCTAGAGGGTAAGAATCCCAGGTGGCTGTCAATCTTGTGGCTCCCGAACTTCTGTGGACTATTGCCGGGGGACATGAGCCGAGGTGACAAAGCACGGCGAAAGTTGCCTATCTAAGACTGATAAGCTTGCTCTTTATCTATAGGGGTGTAGATTGTTTGTCTTTCCTGAAAAGTCCTCTGCTCTTTCTTGCAGAGAGGAAATTCGCGCCTTTTCTTGTCCCCGCTGACATCATATCTCCGTAGGAACGGTCTTCTGAATGTCAGCCCAGGCGTCTAGCGCATCCATTATGCTCAACAGCCTCATCTTTGGTCCATCAACTACGTAGCGTGGGTCCATAAACGCCTGCATGTTGGTCATTTCCCCACGAAAAAGACCAGCCAGTACCTTATAGTCAGACGTATTCCTATAGTCAAGTTCTTTTTTATCAAAAGGCTCGGCCCTAAAGTCGCTGGGGGCTGGCTTCTCTTCGAATGTGACGCTCAGGCACTTCCCTTTTTCAATAATCCAGACTTCCTTCCGGTCCGTTCCACCAGGACAATCGGTTAACACATTGCACCACCTTATCTTGAGTTTCCCTGCCTTCTTCATATAATCGTGATCGCCGCTATTCATCTTCTCTTCGCAAGCATTTAACCACTCTTCTGAATGAAATTGCATCTCTTACATCCTTATTTATGTTTTACAGAAGGCAGTTTATGGCATATTACTTAGGATTGAACTGCCCTTGTAGTTTACTGTATTAACTGAATTTTATCCCTCAAAAATTCTGTTGTCAACGTAGCTTCGTTCAAAAGTTGCTTATTTTTCGGCCTTCACCTTATTTCAGCTTTCTTGTAACAGGTCACCCCACTGGCATGTGGTGTGGTTTGCTAAACTCATACTGAAACAGATGAAAGCCTACATACCGATATTTAACCTTTTCTACTTCCTCCTATACCAGATAAACTTGTGCTCATCAAATTCCACGTAATTTTCCGGCGGAATAACCAAAGTCGTCATAGTATGTTCGATAATGGCCGGCCCATCAATCCTATTCCCCGCCTCCAACAAATCCATCTCCCAGAGGTCGAATGGCAACCACTTCCCATCCATATAGGCGTCCCTCCGCCCCTTAGAAGCCTCCTTGGGAGGCTTCTTATCTTTAAGGGCATATTTGGGTATGCCGGGCCTGATTTTGTCCGCTATCGCCTCCACGGAAACCTCGGTGATTTGATAGCCTGTATCAGGGAAGCGAGCGGCCACAGGATAAATCGTGGTATACACCCTCTCAAAACTGTCGATGACTTTGTAGAAATCCTCAATGCTTTCTACCCTTCCCTTCTCCACCGGAGCCTCCCAAGTAGTCAACTGCCCTATATAGCGGGCAGATATCCAGTGTCTGAAGCGCACCTCCTCCCGTGGGATACCCTCTGCCTCCATCTCCTCGTAAGCCCGCTCCTCCAGCTCTTGCCATACCTCGCTCAAAACCATGCCCATGTAGATTCTCGCACCTTCTTCCATCTCCGGAGCTTCAAAGAAGGTAACCGCCTTCTCGTAGCGATGGAAATACTCAGCCGCAGCACAGCCAAAAGCGGAAAAAGCCGCTGCCCAGGGGACCATCATCACCTTGTCGAGTGTAAGACCCCGCTCCAGTCCCCACACATGCAGGGGACCGCTACCTCCATAGGCCATTAAGGTAAACTCAGCCGGATTGAGCCCTTTTGACAGCATCATGGCGCTAATATGGTCACACATTTCGGAGTGCAGCAGGTCCAAGACCTTACTCGATATCTCGTATACATCTTGGCCCAAGGGCTTGGCCAGCCTCTCTTGCAACATCTCCAGTGCCCTCTCCTTATTGAGCTTTACCTTGCCTCCGAGGAAGTAGTCTGGATTTAGATAGCCCAGAATAAGGTCTATATCTCCAATGGTAATGTCCGGGTAAATATAGGAGGTACCCACATCGCTCCCAGCACTCTCTGGTCCCAATGTAATTCGCCTGGTCGCTTCATCAACGTGAATCACCGTGCCCGTGCCAGCACCGATAGAATCTATGCTGACCATTGGCAACCTCAACTGGTGACCGGCAAAATCCGGTTGCTTCTTTACCGGTATTAGTCCTGCGGCAATAAGGCCGGCATCAAAAGTGGTGCCACCTAAGTCGCAGCAAATAACATTAGGCTGTCCCAATAGGTCAGCAATCACCTTGCCGCCGAGTAAGCCCCCTACTGGTCCCGAGACAATAGCTTCTACAAGTTTGGGGTAGCGAATATTCGCTGCTGCTCCATAAGCAAGCAGGGTTAGCAACTCATAAGGATATCCATCCTTTTTTGCTGCCTCCTCCACCGCAAACAACTGCCTCCTGCCAACCTCAGCCATGTAACATTGCAGGAGAAGGGTCTTCAACCTGTCGGTTTCGTTCATTACCGGACAGATCTCATGAGAGGCGACTACGAGGACATGAAGGCCACGTTCCTTCACTATATCACGGGCAATCTCCGCTATCCTCATTTCATGCTCCGGGTTAGCGTAGGATGCAAGAGTCAAAATCCCTATCGCCTCTACTCCCTCATCCAGAAGCTCATTTACCCCCTTTACCACATCCTCTTCCACCAGGTCAATGACCAGCTGACCAGGCTTATAATGGTGCTCCATATAGAAGCTACCACAAGAAATGCGCTCCGTCACTTCCTTTATATGCTCTGGCTGCACGATCCAAGGGGTATGCTCATGTAACTGCTGGTGCAATACATCCTCGAACTCCTGCCCGAGCCAAGTCAAGGCCCTTTCCAAAATCGGCAGGTGGGCAAATCCTCTGGTTATCAACAAACCCACTTTGCTTCCCCTTCGAGTAAGCAGAATATTGAGCATTGTCGTGCCAGTATAGGTACAAGATACCGCCCTCTTGTGAATGTCAGTAGAGCTTGTTCCCCAATAGCTAGCCGCATCCGCAACTGAGCCGAGGTAACTAACAGCTTCGTTTTCTTTATTGGTGAGGTACTTGCCCAGGACAAACCTTCCTTCTTCGTCTACCAGGAAGGTATCGGTCATCGTCCCGCCGGCGTCCAGAGCCAACAAATATCTCTTGTCTGCCATTCTATTCCTCCTTGGCCCATTCTGAGGTCAACTCTAGGGTCTTGTCCTGAAACCAATCGGGTTGCTCATCCTCCAGCGGTTTGCCCAACCATTCCTGATAGAAGGTATCCAGGTCCGGCAGCATCTCAAATACCACCGGATAACCTCGGGGGACAATCTCCACCCCAAGCTGGGCAAGGCATCCCGGGCAATAGAATTCCCTCAGCTCCACCAAATCCATATCAGGCACTGCTTCCTCTATGGAGAACACCTCCATCATCTCTTCGCGCGTCTTCCTGACGTATACCCTGCAGTTGAGCTTCCAGTTAGCTCGGTAATCTCCAAATTCCTGCCCGCAGTCGCACTTCACCACCCTACCCCCACCTTTCTTGGCTACAATGTAAAGGTGGTCTGAGATGCGGAGCAGTATCTTGTCCTTCCAGGGGACTCTTTGCTGTAGCACCTCCAGATACTTCCAGAAGCGGTCCTCATCTTTGGGGGATAAACGAATGAGCTTCTTTACTTCCTCCCAAGCAAGCTTGCCTTCAACCAGGAGCCTTACATTTTCCTTGCTAACAATTTCCTCTGGCATTTTCCCTCCCTTTTACAATTTGTAGTCTCCAGGTAGCTGCCATATCCCCGTAAATTGACGGCGGAACTTCTCATATTGCAGACAATCAGCATACATATTGTAAACGTCCTCGGAGAACTCCTTCCTCAACACCTTACCCCTCTCTTTTCTCCACCACTCCTTGGCATCAACCGACCTCTCTTTCCTCCTATTTCGCATCTTTTGCCGCAGTTCTTCACTCTCCTTCACCTTTACCTTCCCCTCCTTGTCAGCCACCGCTCCATAAACTCGTTCAGCTACATCGGGAGTGACCCACCCATAATGCAGATCATTCTCCACCAGGCTGAATTCCCTCTCTAGAGGATCCCCCCAGCCACCCTTGGCACCGGCGGCAACGGCAAATATATCGCCGTCCTTGCAATCAACATTGGGTGTTGCCAGGTTGTAAAGCTCGGAACTACCGACCTTCAGTTTTCCCTCCTTGATCCACTCTTTGATCTGAACGAAGTCGGTAGGATAGGGCAAGCCTCCATCTAAAATTTCCCTCATGTTGGTGTCATGCCCGAAGTAAACGAGGTCGCATTGTCCAGGGTAGCCACCAGCCATTCCTATAGCCGTGTTGCCTACTCCAGACTCGCCAATGAAAGCAGCTTGGGTTAACTTCCGCCCCGGGTCAAGGACAACCTGGGTTATACCCATCCCCAGCGCGCCCCTGTACCTGCCGTGGCCGCAATAATTGGGTATAAGCTTTCTGCCTATATTCAGATTAGTCGGCTGTGTGAATTCGCTTGCCTCCGTCTCACCCATGTCTGAAGCCGGGTTGGGAAAAGCCCACAAAGCAACAACGCCGTCCTTGTAAGGACACGCATTGCTACCCGTGGAGGCGATGAGTAGCATGTCACCACCAGTCCAGTCGTATCCATCGTCCAGTATACCTTCCATCCCATAAGCCATGGACCCACCCTCCTGCGGGAAACCTTCCTCCAGGAACCCCCTGGCAAAATATGCGTGGGTGAAGCAGTTAAAAAACGCAAACATGGTTTTGCTAGCGTTGGTTAGACCCATAATCGTCGCCGCATACTCGTCTTGCGGGTTAAACATACTGCCTGGTGGTAGGTTCCAATCATTTATGTACCTCAGTCCGGTATTAATGGTTTTGGTATGGGCGAACATTGGCCACATACCCATCGAGGCCGTCATCCGCAGTCCAGGCTCGTAGATATTACAATGGAACTCGTCTTCAGTGGTCAGCCCTTCCATGTCCAGAAATATCCTGCCATCAGGGAGGATGTGAAGTTCCACTGGGATGTGGAGCATCCAATCCCTGTTAGCGCTGGCAAATAGCTTACCGACCATCCCTTTGTACTTCACACGGTCGAACTTAAGATAGTTGTATATCCCCGGGACTGACTGAGCTTTGATCCTCTGTAGTAAATGCCTCCTCTCCCTCTCCACGATTTCCTTTAACCCCTTCCTGAAATAGTCCACACCAAACTCCTCCACAATCTCCAAAACCCTGTCATGTATTGCTACCGCCCCGGCAACACGCATCTTGTCATCCATAATATTGAACTCCTCAGCCCGCGTCCTCCTCTTCCAGAATAACTCCCACCACTTATGCTGCCTGAAATTGTCACCCGTTTTCATAGGGGGGTACATAAACCCGTCGGTGAAGGTATTGGGCGACACTGAGCTAAGCGTTGATGGCTGGAGTGCTCCCACATCTAGGATATGGTTTATCCCCACTGACCAGGCAATCAGTTCCCCGTTATGGAAGACTGGAACCCAAGTGTAATTGTCTATGTTGTGTGGGGCGCCATACATAGGGTCATTGGTGGCAAAGATGTCCCCCTCCCTGATTCCGGGGTCGTCTTCAAAATCTAGCTCAGCTATGGACTTGATAATGTAGGGGAAACACTGGATATGGCCATAGAGTCCGAAGGAAGCGGAGATGCAGTCCCCCTCTGGGTTCGCCAGCATAAATATCAACTCGCCCATCAGCAAACCCATGGGGTTGGCAGTTATCAGCTTCGCCGTCTCCCTGGCATTCACACAGGCAGACACAAGCCTCAACTGGAATCTCATAAACCTGGCCGGATCCTCTTCTGCTAATTCAAGTTTCTCCAGCCCATAACAATAACCGGTCTCCTTGAAGAGCCTGTCCCTTTCCTCCACGACTTCCTTGAACGTCTTACCTTGATAACAAATGCCCATCTTGCCTCCTATTCTCAATAATGCCTCAAATTATGGCATAAAGCTAAATCACAACAACTTGTTATTGAATTCTGAATGTTATTCAAAAGTATGATTCTCAAATAGCCGCCGCATCTCATGAACTGGCGGTGGGACTTGTCATATTCTAAACTGTCTCGTATTTTAGGCTGTCGGCATAAATATTGCAAATACCCTCGGAAAACACCCGCGTTAATATCTGCTTTCTCTCTTTCCTCCGCTCGCGCATCTTTTGCCGTAGCTCTTCGCGTTCCTTTATTTTTGCTTTCCCCTCACCACATGCGGGTTAAGCCATCAGTAATAAGTATCCTTCTCCACCAGGCTATGATTCGTCACTGAAGACAATGCCCGTCTATATGCGAACCTCCCACTGGCAAGCGACCTCATCAGGGCTCTGCCTGGGGGGTAGCTTTAAAGGTATCACCTTCATGTCGGAGTGGAAGGGCTTGGCCGCTTCTTCGAAGCTGGGGGGTTCTAGCTCCTGGCAGCAGAATCGGATAAGCTTGGTGTTCCCTTCTTTTTCCCAGATATCCAGGGCTGGGCAGCGGGTTATGGTGAGAATCCCCAGGTTGGGATTCTTGATCTCCATGGTGTAGCGGAATCGATCCAGGGGTAGGGTGGGATTCAACTGGAGGCTCTTGAAGTAGCCGATAACGTTCTTGTCCTGAATGTTAAGTCCCTGGGCCAGCCTTTCGGACATGGGTGCAGCCACCTTTAGCCATACCTGGAGCCAGCACTGATTTTCCTCATCCTCGCCATGCCTTTCCTTAACAATATCGCGCCAACCCCAATGTAGAATCAAAGCACAAAGTGACTGCGTCTTCAGTAGCTTTATCAGCGCCTCCTTGGAGAAATCCTCGAACCGGATGTTGGGGATAAACTCGCCGCTGTAGTCGTTTAGCTCCTTCACATTCACCTCCTTATGAGCGCTCAGTGCTATCAGGCCCTATGGGCTATATTTAAATTTTTCTTTCCCCTGTTGAGGACTTTCGACAAAGTTCCCCCCTGGGTGAAGTTTTGCTGGGAGTCCTCTATCGAATGACGCCGGTCTCGGTGAGTGTTTTTATCTCCTCTTCAGAGATGCCGACTATTTCTTTGTAAATATATTCGTTATCCTCGCCAACCCTCCCATATCGTCCGACTTTAGTTGGTGTTTCCGAGAGGTCTATAGGTACATGACCAATGAGGGTAGTTTGAGGAGCCGTTTCCCATTCTATACCAGGCTTAAGGAAGTCTGGGATGTAATATTCTGTCTCCTGGTAGAAATCCCTTGCACTCAGGTGAGGATTTTCATACAGATCTTGCCCTTTTGCCACGACCCCGGCCGACACCCCTGCTTCTTGCATCTTCCCCATCACTTCCTCAGCCTCGTAATTGATAGTCCAGTTTCCAATCAGGTCATCCAGCTCATCTTCGTTTCTCTTCCTGTCCAATAAAGTGCTGAACTTGCCATCCTTTGTCCACGGTGGATTGCCAAGGACATCACAAAGAGCTTCCCACTCATTCTCAGTAAAGACAGAGATGGCGCACCATCTATCCTCGCCTTTGCAGGGGTAGATATTATGTGGGGAAGCATATGGGTCCCTGTTCCCCATGCGGCGGGGAAGGCGCTTATTAGCTTGGACATCCAGGAAAGCAGGCCCCACGGTCACCACTCCCGATTTCCATATGGAGGTCTCGATGGTTGATGGCTTCCACGTCCGCTTTCGCTTGAGGAAAGCAGCTATGGTCGCTATTGGCTGGAAAAGGGAGGCACGATAATCAGCAAGATCGAGTACACGGTAACATTCCAGGAGTTTTTGCTGACTTGGTCCCTTAGCCATTAGTACCTCTCATATAAAAAGAAAGAATAATTTGATATGAACATAAAGTTATCCTCAAGACCATCCCTGAGCCCCTTCCATTCCCAAAGTTAGTTTGACTTTGAGCTCCAAACTCGAAAACTAGAGCTCGAGTTTAAACACCTTTTGGGCGTTTTTATAATACATCTTTTCCAGTATTTCTGGCTTGAACCCCTCGGCCTCCCCTTCTGTAAATATCCTCTCATATG
>Ga0209635_10001656_pt1 | contig 16702 bp, 17 predicted proteins | sample DeeMarSWOR230_32_FD_187463 | JGI IMG/M metagenome (GOLD analysis project Ga0209635, IMG submission 187463) | Marine sediment microbial communities from White Oak River estuary, North Carolina - WOR-2-30_32 (SPAdes) (version 2) | ecosystem: Environmental > Aquatic > Marine > Intertidal zone >... | reverse complement strand
ATGAGCAGAGAGAGAAAAGGCGCGGGCAGGTAGTCGGCATAGAGCCTCTCGATGATGTTGTTCCCTTTGACCTTGATCTCCACAAAATGATGGAGCTGCTTCCGGAACGCTTCGAACAGCTCCTCGCAGGATCTGAACTCAGCAGGGTTTCCGGTCTCCAGCCCGATCTTCTTTCCGGTCCTGGGATCGAGTCCGTTGTTCAGAGTGATCTCCAAAACCTTGGTCAGATTGAAATAGCCGGTGAGGATATAGCATTCCTTACCGAAAGCCCCGGTCTCCACGCAGCCGCTGGCTCCACCGTTTCGGGCATCTTCGACCGATTTCCCCTGCCTCACCAGCTCCTGGATGATGGCGTCCGTGTTGAAGATCGACGGCTGCCCGAAGCCGGTCTTGACGATCTTCAAAGCTCTTTTCAGGAAGTTATCAGGTGTCTTTTTGCTGATCTGAACCATCGAGCTGGGCTGGATAAGCCGCATCTCCTCGATCACGTCAAGGATCAGGTAGGAGAGCTCGTTCACAGCATCCTGTCCGTCTGATCTGACTCCTCCTGTGTTGATCAGAGCGAAATCTGTGTAAGTCCCGCTCTCCTCGGCGGTGACACCGACCTTAGGAGGCGCAGGCTGGTTGTTGAATTTCACCCAGAAGGCCTGCAAAAGCTCCCTGGCCATCTCTGGAGTGAGGCTCCCCTCCTCCAGTCCCTTTTTGTAGAAAGGATAGAGGTGCTGGTCGAGCCTTCCCGGGTTGAATGAATCCCAGGTGTTGAATTCGATGATGACTCCGAGATGGACAAACCAGTAATACTGGAGAGCTTCCCAGAAATCCCGGGGCACATGGGCCGGGACACGGGAGCAGTTCTGGGCGATCCTCTCCAATTCCTTTCTTCTCTCAGGATTTTTTTCTTTTTTGGCCAGTTTTTTCACTTTCTCCGCGTGACGCCCGGCATACATGATCAGCGCATCGACACAGATGGCCATGGCTTTCAGCTCTTCCCTCTTCTTAAAAGCCTGGGGATCGTTGAGAAAATCGAGTCTTTCGATGCTCTCCTCAATGTCTTTTTTAAACTCCAGAAATCCTTTCCTGTAAATTTTATCATCCAAGACAGTATGTCCCGGCGCTCTCTGTTCCATGAATTCAGTGAAGATTCCCGCCTCAAAAGAATCTTTCCATTCCTGGGATATTTCCTCAAAGATCCTGTCCCGGATCGACTTTCCTCTCCAGAAAGGAATGAGCTCTTCTTTATAGAATGTCTTTGTATCTTCATCGACTGAGAAGGATGTCTTCTTCCTCGTATCCAGTATGTTTAGGTCCTGAAGGCTGTGGGCAGTGATCTCCGGATAAGTCGGCGTGGCCTTGGGAGCAGGACCGCGCTCACCCACGATGAGCTCACCCGGGTTGATGCAGATGGCTTTATTCTCCAGAATGTGCTTGAAGGCCAAAGCTCTCTGGGCAGGAGCAGAGACTCTGTTGGCGGTGTCGCTTTTATAGAATTCTGTGATCAGCCTGGCTCTCTCCGGGCTGATAGAGGGCTTGCTGCTCAGGCTCTGCTTTCTTAGTTTTTTTATCCGTTCGTTCATCCTAACCTCCAATCTTGACCGAAAAACCGGAATCCTCCAGGATTTTCTTGATCTCTCCGACCCTCTCTTTCGAAGGGGGGTTGAAAGTCTGGAGATGCTCTTCCTTTCTCAGTCTCCTGTATTTCTCGCATCCTCCTCTGTGATAGGCAAGGAGGCAGATATCCTTGATATTTTTTAACGTTCCCAGGTACTCAGCGAACATCTGAATGCTCCGGTCGTCATCATTGACCCCTGATATGAGAGGGATGCGGATGATGATGGCCTTGCCTTTGTCTGATATCCTCTCCAGGTTCCCGAGGATGATCCTGTTTGAAACGCCGGTGTATTTTTTATGCTTCTCGTCGTCCATGAGTTTAAGGTCGTAGAGAAACAGGTCCACTCTGTCGCTGATCTTTTCAAAGTCTTTATAAGGGACGTATCCCGAGGTGTCCAGAGTGACATGGATGTTATTCTTTTTCAGTTCTTCCAGAAGTCCGATTAAAAAATCCACCTGCAGCAAAGGCTCTCCTCCGGAAAAGGTGACTCCGCCGCCGGATTGATCGAAGAACACCCTGTCCTTTTCCACCTCTGCCATGACTTCCTTAACCGACACTTTCCGGCCGACGATCTCCAGCGCGTCATAGACGCAGGCATCCTCACAGCTCCGGCTTAACCTGCATCGTTCTTTATCCACCTTGACCTGAGCTCCATTCTTTGAGATCGCGCTGTGGGGACATGCCTCGACACAGGCACTGCATTCCTCCGGGCACCTGCTCTCTCTCCAGAAGAGTTCAGGTTCGAGCTCCAGTCCTTCCGGATTCTGGCACCATTGACAGCGCAGAGGACAGCCTTTGAGGAAAATCGTCGTCCGGATACCCGGCCCGTCATGGATGGCGTAGCGTTTGACGTCAAAAATCGTTCCTTCTGCCATTCAGGATTCCTTTTTTTTAAGATCGCGGATGGCCTGCCTGTAATAACCTTTTATGAATTTTACCTGGACATTATAAGACCAGTGAACATCTCTGATGAAATCCGCCGCTTCCTCCCGTTTTCCTCTTTCGATAAGATCTACCAACTGCTTGTGTTCTTTGATCGAGGCCACTTCCCAGGATTTTACGAATCCTTCCTGGCGGGGGAAATCATACAGCCGCTTCTTGAGATTATTGACGATCCTCACCAGGCTGCTGTTCTGGCAGAGATCTAAAAAAGTGTTATGGAATTTTAAATTCTTCCTGTAATACAGACTGAAATTATCATTCTGAATGGCCTCTTCCATCTCGCGGTTAAGGGCTTGTAATCTGTCGATATCTTCTTTTTTCAGCTTATCGAAAGCGGACAGGAGGGCCGTGCTCTCCAGCGCACCAATGATCTCATAATATTCTTTGATATCCTCCATGGTCAGAGGATTGACCACGACCCCGCGGCGGGGCAGGATGGAGATAAAACCTTCCATCTCGAGCTGAAGCAGGGCATCCCTTAAGGGAGTTTTGCTCACGCCCAGCTTCTTGCTGGTCTCATCCATGTTGATCGTGGAGCCAGGGCGAATCTTCCCCTTCTCCATCTGGCTTCTCAAATACTCATAAACCTGTTCTTTTAATGATTTGAGGTTAAGAATGCCTTTCTCCGCCATTTTAATCACCTTTTCTGATGTGTAATATATCAGATATCAGAGAATAAGTCAAAACAAAATTTGGGGTCAGCCTTCCAAAACTTCAGTAAATTAGGATTGGGGACCAAGCCCTGTCACTAAGGCATGACTCAAAATACTATTCCTTCACTATTGGCAACAAAAAGAACAAATGCTGGAAGCACTATTCAATTGTCGGATTGAATAAGGTCTGGTTTTGAAATTACTGAAGTTTTGGAAGCCTGACCCCGATTATTTCAAGGCTAAAATCGGGTTGCCCAACAGCTTTTCATCTACATGAATGGCAAGCCCTGGTCCTGAAGGAACATCAAGCCTCCCCTCTTTCCTTTGGGGAGCATCCTCTGCAAGATGGACATCGTTGTAGCTGTTGAAATCAGTTGAAGTGAAATAGAACTCTGAACGCGTGCTTCCCACCAGATGAGCGATAGCAGCGGTGGTGATATCACCGCCCCAGCTGTCCTCGAGAGTCATGGCTATACCAAGCGATTCGCACAGGTCCCTGATCAGCTTGGTCTTGGTCAATCCACCAAGCCTGGAAATCTTCAGGTTGACAGCATCCATGGCGTGATGATGATGAGCGCTCAACAGAGGCTCCACCCCTCTGATCACTTCGTCCAGGACCATTGGCTGCCGGGTATGCTCTCGAACCACAAGACACTCCTCTAATGTCGAACACGGCTGCTCCACGTAGAAGTCCTCCCCTGCCAAAGCGTTGACCACACGAATCGCTTTATGCGTCAGCCAGCCGGTATTGGCATCTGCAACGAGTATATCTCCGGGCCGTATGACTTTCAGGACAGTACTGATCCGGCGGATATCCTCATCAGGGTCGCCTCCAACCTTGAGCTGAAATCTCCGGTAGCCCTCTTTCCTGTAACGGGCCACGTCCTCTGCCATTTCTTCTGGAGACCGCTGGGAGATAGCTCTGTAGAGTGGGAAGTCATCGACATAGCGTCCTCCCATAAGAGTGCAAACAGGGGTCTTTGCAGCCTGGCCGAGTATATCCCAACAGGCAATGTCCAAAGGAGATTTGACATAATTATGTCCGGTCAAGGCGGAATCCATGAGGTGATTGATGATATTGAGCTGGCAGGGATCCTGGCCGATGAGCAAAGGGCCTATTTCCTGGATTCCGCCGGGCACTCCCCGCGCATAAGCATCCATGTAAGCCGAGCCCAAGGGACAGACTTCAGAAAAGCCGTTCAATCCCTCGTCAGTCGTTATCTTAACCACCGTGGAGACAAAGGTGGCCACCGATTGGCCTCTGGACCAGGCATATTTCTGGTCGAGGAGCTTATAGTCAACCTGGTAGACAGAAATCCCTGTGATCTTCATCCGAATCTCCTTTTAACCCGAAACCTGATTTCCTTAAAAACTCTCTAGCTTAAGGAGTTCCTCCCAATCTCTATCGACCTGCTTCTGGATTTCCTCAAGAACCGGAGCGTTCTCCTCTTTGAAAAGATGGCGGAATCTTCCCTGGGGCTTGAGCCATTCCAGGACCGGCTTCTTTTCTTTGGGCTTGTAGTTGACCTTATACTTCCCGTTTTCCACCTCGTACAGCGGCCAGACGCAGGTATCCGCAGCCAGCTGGGCCAAACGGATGCCCTGGGATTCGTCGTATTTCCATTCTGTGGGGCAAAAACAAAGAACATTCAGGAATGCCGGGCCTTCGGTCTCAAAAGCCTTCTTGGCTTTGTTGTACAGGTCCTGCCATCTATGAGGACTGGACTGGGCCGCATAGGGAATATTGTGAGCAACCAGGATCTTTGTCAAGTCCTTCCTCCATTGAAGCTTGCCTGGACTCTGGCTTCCTTCTGGAGAGGTCGTCGCCGATGCTCCCAGCGGTGTGGCTGAAGACCTCTGACCTCCCGTGTTGGCGTAGGCATTGTTGTCGTAACAGACATAGACAAAGTCATGCCCTCTCTCCACAGCTCCTGAAAGTGCCTGGAGCCCGATATCATAGGTGCCTCCGTCTCCGCCGACGCCCATAAACTTTATCCTTTTATCCTGGGGAATTTTTCCTCTTCTCTTCAAGGATTTGTACATGGCTTCGACTCCAGCGATGGTTGAGGCTGCATTCTCGAAGGCACTGTGAACCCAGGTCATATTCCAAGAGGTCCTGGGAAAGATGGTGGTGCAGACTTCCAGGCAACCTGTCGCGTTGGCAATGATCAGAGGATCTTCGGTCGCTCTTAAGATCATCTTGAAAATCAGCGGGATCCCACAGCCCAGACACATACCATGACCGGCAACCAATCTATCTTCCATGGAAGCTAAATCTTTTAGTTTTGCCATTTTATTCTCCTTCTTCCTTACTCTCTCAAATTGATATATCCGAACCACTCATCGACTTTTCCAGTTTCGGCGATCTTCTCCAGCTTCTGGGCCACATCCTTGAAATGCTCAACCATGATATCCCTTCCACCAAGGCCGTAAACATAGTTCACTATCGGAGGCCGCTCCTGATAATCATACAGCGCGGAGCGAATCTCAGTGAACAGCGGAGCCCCGAAAGCTCCCGGGCTTGAAGACCGGTCGAGCACGGCGACTGCCTTCATCTTCTTCAAGGCTTCGGCGATCTTCTGATGAGGAAAGGGACGAAAGACCCGTGGTTTGAGAAGTCCTATCTTCTTTCCTTCAGACCTCAGCTCGTCGATGGCATCCTTGCAGGTTCCGGCTGCAGAGCTCATGACCACTATACATGTCTCGGCATCGTCCATCCTGTATTTCTCGAAAAACCCGTATTCGCGGCCAAAGGTCTTGCCGAACTCCTTCCCTACCGCTTCGATGACCGGCGGCGCATTCTCAATGCCTTCGATCTGGCTTCTTTTGTGCTCAAAATAGTAATCGGTGAAGTCGATCGGGCCTACTGTCATTTTCCGGTCAGTATCAAAGAGAGGATAGACTGGCTTATATTCGCCAACGAATTTCTTGACATGAGCATCATCCTCGACCTGGATAACCTCCAAGGAATGACTGATGATGAATCCATCCAGCCCGACCAAAACAGGAGTCCTGACATCCAGGTGCTCGGCGATCCGGAAAGCCTGGATGAAATTGTCATAAGCCTCCTGGCATCCCTCGGAATAGATCTGGACCCACCCCGAGTCCCTGGCCCCCATGGTGTCGCTATGGTCACCGTGGATGTTTATCGGCGCACTCAAGGACCGGTTGACGATCGCGGCCACGATGGGAAGCCTCAAACCTGCTGCAATGTAGAGCATCTCCCACATCAGGGCCAATCCCTGGGAGGCAGTGGCGGTCATGACGCGTCCTCCTGCTGAAGCGGCTCCGATGCAGACACTCATGGCGCTGTGTTCGCTTTCCGGGCATACGAATTCTCCGCTGATCAGACCATCGGCCCTGAATTTGGCGATGGTCTCAACAATGGCCGTGGACGGAGTGATAGGATAGGCCGCAAGCACGTCAGGATCGATCTGCCTGACTGCCTCGGCGATTGTCTGATTACCATTCAATGTTTTCAGTGTACTCATTTCTCTTTCCCTCCTGCCAGCTCGATCTCCTCTTTAACCATGACTATGGATTTTTCCTTGGAGGGGCACTCCACGGAGCATATCCCGCAGCCGGTGCAGTAGTCATAATTGATGCCTTTTACTTCTCCATCCTCGACCAGAATGGCGAAATGAGGGCAGTAAAGCCAGCAAAAAAAGCACTGAATGCAGTTCTCTTCGATAAACTCAGGTCTCTGGCCTGAGCGCCAGGTCCCGGTCAGATTTTTCACAGAATTCCCGGCATCCAGATTGATGGTCCCGATGGTCAATTCTTTCCAGGTTTCCTTGCTCATCCTTCCTTTACCTCCTTGAAAGCCCTGTCAATGGTTTTCATGTTCATCTCCACGACCTCGCGCCGCAGCTTCTTGCCCAAAGAAATCTTTATCTTCTCCTTAAACTTTTTCAGGTCCATGAGCTCAGTGATTTTTACCAGGGCTGCTACCATGGGGACATTGGGAATGGCCCGTCCCAGCTCATCCGAAGCGATAGTGTAGGCATCCAGCGAATAAATTTTTTTGTCTACCAGAGAAAGCCTATGCCGGACGAGCGATATGTCAAAAGTCGTATTCATGATGAAGATCGCGTCGTCCTTCGCCCCACTGGTCACATCGACCATTCCCAGCAGGGAAGGATCGGTGACGATAACAATATCTGGGTAATAGACCTGGCTGTGGGAGCGAATAGGCTTTTTGCTGATGCGGTTAAAAGCCAAGACAGGAGCTCCTCGTTTTTCTGCTCCGAATTCCGGGAAGGCCTGAACATGCAAGTCCTTTTCAGAAGAGAGCACATCGGCTAGAGTCGCAGCGGCTGTCACAACACCTTGTCCTGCGCGGCCGTGCCAGCGTATCTCGATTGTGTCTTTCATTGAACCTCCTCAATTTAAAATGAACTCACCTCTTTCAAATACCCTTTTCGCTTGATGGAATGAAATAAGTATATATGAATTCCTTAAACGGAAATGAGGCCTCAGGTGACACAGGGTAGGTTCTGTTCTCTCCGGTATTTTTCATCGTCAGCCATCTGTTCAGTATTGCTCCCGCCTGCTCTGAAATCTACTCTTTTATCTCTGTCCTTCCCTCCAGAGCTTTCTTGATGGTGATCTGATCCGCATAATCCAGGTCAGAACCCACGGGCAAGCCCATGGCCAGCCTGGTCATTTTGATGTTAAAATCCTTGAGGATTCTGGCCACAAAATGAGCGGTCGACTCCCCATCCACAGTAGGGTTGGTGGCGATGATGATTTCTTTGAACTTTCCCTCTTTCACCCTTTTCACCAATTTCTCTGTTTTGAGCTCATCTGGACCGACACCTTTTAAGGGCGAAAGGGTTCCAAGAAGCACGTGATATCTTCCGTTATAAATTCCTGTTTTTTCGATGGAGGATATGTTGAATGGTTCTTCAACGATGCACAGGGCCTCGTCGTTTCGGTTTGAATCAGAGCAGTACTGACAGGGATCGATATTGGTCATGCTGTTGCAGACTGAACAGTAAAAAATGTTCTTTTTGGCTTCCTTTATGGCAGACGAAAGATTCTCCACTTCATCCTGGGGAAGCGTGGTCAGGTAAAAGGCGATTCTCTGGGCCGTTTTGGCTCCAATGCCAGGAATCTTCTTCAGTTCTTCAATAAGCTGGTTCAGAGGATTACTTTGCTCGATCATCAAAAAAGACCCGGGATCTTAAGACCCATTCCCAGACCTCCCATTTTCTGGGATAGCTCTTCATCGACCTTTGTCCCCGCATCATTGAATGCGGCAAGGATCAAATCCTGGAGCATCTCCACATCATCTTTGTTCACGACTTCGGGATCGATGCGGATTGACATCAGATTTTTCTGCCCGTCAAGAGTGACGGTCACCATCCCCCCACCGCTCGTGCCTTCAACTCTCATCTCTGCCAGCTCCTTCTGGAGTTTCTCCTGCATTTCTTTGGCAGCTTTGATCATTTTTTGCAGATTGGCCACACCTTTCATTTTCTTCTCCTTAAACGAGAAAACGATATTTTACTCTTTTTTCTCTATCCTTTCTACAGGCTTGATGGACAGCACACGGGCTTTGAATGTATTCATGAAGGATTGAACGGAAGGGTCCTTCATAGCCATCTCGATCTCTCTTTCTCTCTTGCCTTTTTCTTCTCCGATTCCAGGGGATAGCTTCCTTTCTCCTGCCGGAGGCACGCTCCCCGAGCCTTTTTTGTCCTGAGCCCTGTTTTCAAGCGGAGGAGTGTCGTTGGGAATGTTCCTGGAGAACGTCTTACCAGACGGAGCTTTGATTTCTTTCTTGATCTCCTCCAGATCACGCACGATGTCCTTCAAATCCGCGATCTTCTTGAAATGGCTCAACTTGACCAAGAAAACCTCCAGATAAATCCTGGGATGGGAAGAAAACTTCAGCTCCTGTTCTCCCTGCTGGAGGACGACAAGATAACGGAGCAGCTCCTCCCGGGATGCATGCTCCGCCTCTTTCATCAAATCATTGATGTCTTCTTCATTCAAAGGCAGGAGATCCTGAGGTTTCTTGATGGACCTGACCAGGAGTAGATTCCTGAAATGCTGAATCAGCTCTTTATAGAAAAACCGGAGGTCATAACCAAGCTCGATGACTTTTTCGACCAAAGGAAAAATTTCCTCGGGTTTCTGTCCCAGTACAGCTCCCGAGAAGGCAAAAAGAATGTCTTTGCTGATGGTCCCCAAAACCTCTTTTAAGTCCTCATCGCTGATGATCTCGCCGGAAAATGCCACAGCCTTATCCAGCAGGCTCTGGGCATCCCTCAAGCTGCCGTCCGCGGCTTCTGCAATGAGGTTCAGGCCATAGGAGGAAACCTTTATATTCTCCTTTTGAGTGATATCCACCAAATGGTTGATGATGTCTTTCTGAGAGATTTTTTTGAATTCAAAATGCTGGCACCGTGAGATGATGGTCGCCGGAACCTTGTGGAACTCGGTCGTGGCGAAAATGAAAACCGTATGGGGAGGGGGCTCTTCCAGAGTCTTGAGAAGGGCATTGAACGCTTCTCGTGTCAGCATATGAACTTCATCGATAATAATGACCTTATACCGGCTGTGGATGGGTCTGTACTTGACGCCCTCCCGGAGCGACCTCACCTCATCGATCCCCCTGTTCGAAGCCCCGTCAATCTCGAGCACATCCACGGAACGGTCTTCGTTAATCTCCTTGCAGAACTCACATTTGTTGCAGGGGGTGGCTGTGGGACCGGAGTGACAGTTCAAGGCCTTGGCCAGGATTCTGGCTGCGGTCGTTTTCCCGACGCCCCTCATCCCGGAAAAAATATAAGCTTGTGCGACCCTGTTGTTTTTGATAGCATTCTGAAGAGTCTGGACGATGGGCTTCTGGCCGATCATCTCCTCGAAAGTCTGAGGCCTGTACTTGCGGGCATAAATCAAATAGGTCATTTTTGACAGGTATTTGAAATCAGGTCAGGAAATTGAATTCCTTTTTTAAAGGATATATTATCACAATTTTCTCCTAATTTAAAAATAAATTTTGGAGAAGTGAGCATCTCTTTTCCGTGATGAGAGAAACATCTGACCTAATAGAAGTCAGGCGCCGGATCCCCTCCATCTTTGCCAAGACCCCCCCACCCACCGCCATGGGCTCCGGATGGAGGGGTAGCGATGCCTTGGCAAATTATACCTCCATAATTAACTGTCACAGAAAAAGAAATAAACTCAGCAGCACACCAGATAGAGGATAAAAGCGCCTTGACTAGGTATGAATCATGAATAAGCAGAGAAGCCTCGTTGAGATCCATCTTGCCGTGCTTCTGTTCGGATTGGCCGGGCTCTTTGGAAAATGGGTCACTCTTTCTCCTTTCATTATCGTCCTGGGACGGGTGTTCTTTGCCAGCATCACCCTTGCCCTCCTGCTTTGGGTCTCCAAACAAAGCCTGAGAATCCCCCAGGGAAAAAATTCCGTCTCTCTCGTTTTTCTCGGATTCATACTTGCTGTCCACTGGGTGGCTTTTTTTCAATCGATCCAGGTGTCCACGGTCGCTGTCGGCCTCCTCTCCTTCTCTACCTATCCGGTGTTCACCACCTTCCTTGAACCCCTCTTCTTCAGAGAGAGAGTCATCAATGTCAACATCCTTTTTTCCCTGTTCTGTTTTGCCGGAGTGTTCCTGATCATCCCCCGCTTCGACCTCAACAACTCCACTTTCGTGGGCGTGCTCTGGGGGATTTTTTCTGGACTCACTTTTGCCGTGCTCACCATCCTCAACAGAAAACTCACGCTTCAGTTTCCCAGTATGCTCATCGCCTTCTACCAGGACTTCTTCGCCACCCTGTTCCTCATCCCCTTTTTTTTCGTCATCCAACCATCTCTAAACACCAACAATCTTCTTCTCCTCATCATCCTTGGCGTAATCTGCACCGCGGGTTCACACACCCTTTTCATAAAAGGCATGAAGCAGGTAAAAGCGCAAACAGCCAGCATGGTCCATTTTCTGGAGCCAGTTTACGGAATCATCTTCGCCTTTCTCTTCCTCCGCGAGGTGCCATCTCTGCGCACCATCCTCGGAGGGACCATCATCCTGGTGGGCCAGGTATTCATAATCCTGAGTATAATCAAAGAAAGGAAACAAAATGTATAGTAAGTTCGATACCGAAATTGCAGTCCGGTCGAATGAAATCGATATCAACAGGCATGTCCATCAATCCGTCTACTTCGATTATGTCTTATTCGCCCGGTGGGACCAGATGAGCAGATGCTACAAGATGCCGATGGAAGAATTTTTCAAGAGAGGTTACTCCTGGGCGACGAAATCCGCATCATTCGAATTCCATAAGCCCCTGCATCTCGGAGACACGGCTGTAATCAGGACCTGGATAAAGGAAGTCAGACAGAAAAGCGTAAGAGTCTGCTTCCAGATCCTCAGAAAAGAGACAGGAGAGATCACGACAGAGGGCGAATTTATCTATGTTCTGATCGATGCCCGCACAGGAAGGCCTGAAGTCATTCCACAAGATGTGGTGAAAAAATACTCTGCCTAGAAAAAATCGAAGGCGTTACTTCTTTTTTTTCTTAACCGTCTTTGTTGTTTTCTTCTTTTCTGCTTCCTTTTTCTCTGGTTCTTTTTTCTTCACGGTGACTTCCTTCTCGTGCCTTTTCTTTATCTCCGTCTTTTCCTGGTCATGACTCTTTTTGAGCTGGAGAGTTTTCTGTCTGTATTCCGACTCGATCTTGGCTTTTTCAGCCTCGGTCCTGGCTGTCCTCTTCACCTCTTCCTTTTTCTGCTCGAGCTGTTTGATCTCTATCTGCTGGCTTTCCTCTATCATTTTGATCTCTTTCTCTTGAGCCTCTTTCAAGTTTCTCTCTCTTGCCGGAGCTACTTCTTCTTTTACTTCTCTTTGAATCGTGCCCTGGGATATTCTCTGTTTTACCTGTTCTTTCTGCAGGACTGTCTTGGGCTTGGCTGTCTGGTTCTGTTTTATCTGAGGCCTGTAGATCTCAAGCGTATCCTGACTGACCCTTCCCGGTCCCGCCTTCTGGACATCTTTGAGCGCGTGCTTGGCTATGTTTTTTTTCGTTATGCCGCGGGCTCGATCATAGCCGATCCCCTCGTTAACCACCCTGTTATTCCGGACATAGATGTTCGTCTGGTGGACGGTATAATTGATGATGGTCACGTTCCGCTCATAAGGGTAAACATATTGATAGAGGGAAGGGCTCAGGAAGAAAGGCCCTCTCACGAAGATCCAATGTCTATGCGGAATAGAAACCCTGATGTGTCCTATCCCCACTCCCGGAACAAAATGGACTCCAGGGGGAAGAGGCGCCCATCCGATGTATAAGTCGCTGGAACGCCAGGTCACCCAGCCAGGGCCCCAGACGGTCCCGGGCACCCAGTACCAGCCGAACTGCCCATCCCAGCCCCAACGGCCGTAGTGGAAAGGAGCCCAGCCCCAGGCAAACGAAGAATGCCAGGTCCAGCCGTAATCTGTCCACAGCCACTGACCCCGTGTATACGGACGCCAACCGCGGTACATGTTGTGCGGGACCCAAACATACCTGTAAGTCGGGTGGTAGACCCACATCCCATAGGAAGAAAGGGAATCATAGAAATAGGAAACATCCATGCTTAGTGCTGGCACAGGCGCTGGTGTGGGCGCTGGTTCGACAGGATATTCTTCAGGAGGAGGGGTTCCCTCACCGGAATAAGGGACATAAACCATACAGCTTGCGGTAAAAAGCAGACCCAATAAAACAATAAACGCGTTTTTTTTCATTATCAGCCCTCGCTCATTAAGATACTCACATGATAGAAGACTTTGAATATTTTTTCAACCCTAAAATTGGACGAGGTTCGCCCTCGAAAGATTAAACAGATTTTTTCCCGGTTAGACTCTCGACAAGGATTTTCACCAGAACGACATTCTTCAGCGATTCCTCAGAGAAGTCATAACTCCTGTTTGCATAATGATCTAGAATGATATGGAAAGCTTTTTTCTTCTCTTCTGGTGATTCGATAAAATCGGCTTTCCCAAACCCGATGACGCTCTTGTATCTCATTCCCCAATCACAACCTTTCTCTCCACTCATCAGTTCTGTGTCGATATCCACCTCTAAGCAGACCTTGTTGTTCTTCTTGAGGATATCAATCTTCTTCCCTTCCCGGGCAGAATGGAAATATAAAACGCTATCTTTATATCCAAAACAGACAGGAAAGACATACGGTGAATCGCCATCAGAAACAGCTATCCGGCAGACAATAGCTTTTCTGATGATTTCTTCTATCTCAGCTTGGCGCTTGATCTCTTTGTCGTTTCTTCTCATTTTTTTCAGACCAAAGAAGCCTCCAGGACAACATATCCGCGTTTCTTCTTGAGGTTCTCAATGATATACATGCTGAGACGATTTTTCTCCGCTTGCCCCGATATATGAGTAATCATTTTCATATTTAGCCGATAAGACCAGGCTTTATTCGGTCAGCTCAACTGAATCATCGAAGAACAGGTTGGATCAAGAGATTTCTTGCACTCAGGACTATGGCCTCAGGCAACCGCTTGAAACGATGAAAAAACCCAATCTCTCTATTAGGCTTTTTTAAAAACCTGATGGACACGCTTGAAGGCCCAGTTAAGGTCCTTCTGTTTAATGATCAACGGCGGGGCAAAACGGATGACATTCTCATGGGTCTCTTTGCAGAGAAGCCCCTCCTCCTTCAGGGCTTCACAAAAACGTCTCGCCCCCCCGGCTTCAGGCTTCAATTCGATCCCGAGGAGAAGGCCTTTCCCTCGTACATCCTCAATGTATCGGCTTTTAAGCGTCTTCAGTTTTTCCAGAAAGAACTTCCCTTGTTCAGCGGAATTCTCGATCAACTCTTCCTCCACCAGCACCCGAAGGGCTTCCCGCGCCACAGCGCAGGCCAAGGGATTGGCTCCGAATGTCGAACCGTGTTCTCCCGGCTTGAAAAGTCCGAGTATAGTCCGGGGAGAAAGCACGGCAGAGATAGCGTAACAACCTCCACCCAGAGATTTGCCGATGACGAGCACATCCGGCTTCACGCCCTCATGCTCGCAAGCGAAAAGCTTCCCGGTCCGGCCCAGACCGGTCTGAATCTCATCGGCGATGAATAAGACGTTGTGCCTCTCGCATATTTTTTTGGCTTCTTTAAGGTATCCCTCAGGGGGGATATTGATCCCCGCTTCCGCCTGGATGGGCTCCACCAGAAAGGCTGCTGTGTTGGGATTTATGGCGGCTTCCAGGGCAGCGGCATCGCCATAAGGGACCATCACAAACCCCGGAGTGAAGGGACCAAAATCATTCCTGTAAAGGGGCTCGGAGGAAAAGCTGATAATGGTTATGGTCCGGCCATGGAAATTGTTGGAACAGGCAATAATCTCAGCCCTGTCCTGAAGGATTCCCTTTTTCTGGTAAGCCCATTTGCGGGCTATCTTGATCGCCGTCTCGACTGCCTCTGCTCCGGAATTCATCGGAAGCGCCATCTCATAGCCGGTCAACTCGCAGAGTTCCTTGGCCAGCAACGGCCACTGGTCATTCCGGAAAGCGCGGGAGGTCAGAGTGAGCTTTTGGGCCTGGCTCTCCAAAGCCTTTATGATCCGGGGATGGCAGTGACCCTGGTTTACTGCGGAGTAGGCGCTCAAAAAATCAAGGTATTTCTCTCCCTCCACATCCCAGACCCATATGCCCTTTCCTCTGGTGAGAACGATATTCAGAGGGTGATAGTTATGAGTTCCGTAAAGATCCTCGACTACGATATAATCCTTGGTGTCCATCGCTTCTCCTTCTGGGCAGAGATTTCTTGGAATTCTAAAAATAAATCACAAATGGCGGAGAGGGTGGGATTCGAACCCACGGTACGGCATCTAGCCGCACACACGCTTTCCAAGCGTGCTCCTTAAGCCACTCGGACACCTCTCCACTCCTGCCTTTCTGCATCTGGTATGAATAAGAAGAAAGACTAAGTTATCAAAAAAAGCCTACCAGGTCAATTTGGGACATGGTAGGGGAAGTTCCCGAGGGGGACACCCTTTTCTACTTTTTTATATGCAGCGAAAAAAGAGTGGCCCCCCAGGGGACGCCCCCCTAATACGGCATCCAGCTCCGCTCATTAGAGGATATCAAACGAATGATTGGCTAATATTAGTTGATATGCGCACCGCCGGTTTCTCCTCCATCCGAAGCCCATGGCGGAGGGTGGGAGGATCTTGGCTTGGATGGAGGAGAAACCGGCGGCGTGAATAGAGTCTCCTCTAGATATCTCTTTGATAAATGGCAATGATATCCTTCAAAAGAGCGGCTCCGGCGCCTCTCGGGTCTGATTTCCCTCCGGTCACGGTCACAGCACCCATGGTATCCGTGTAAAAAGTGATTCCCTTGTCGATCCCGTCAACACCGAATAGCGGATGGGAGCTGTCTATGACCTCCAAAGCCACCTCCAGCTGGAACTTTCCAGCTTTTTTTGAAAGCTTTCCCAGCAGCTTTAAAGCCTGGCCTTCTTTTTTTCCCTGATCCAAGAGATCAGGAGGGATATTGTCGACACCCTGTATCTTCATATTTTCCACTGAAAATTCCGTTTCCAGGACAGCGCTGGAAATAATCAGGATCTTTGAAGCCGTATCCCAGCCGGTAATGTCGAGTGAAGGATCGGGCTCTGCAATCCCCTTGGACTGGGCCTCCGCCAGGGCTTCCGGATAGCCAGCTCCTTCTCTTATCCTGGTCAGGATGTAATTCGTCGTCCCGTTCAGGATTCCTTCGATCTGATAAATGTCGGTTCCAGCCAGAGAATGGAGAGCCACATCCAGGGTGGGAAGAGCGGCAGCGGTCGCGCCGCTGATCTTTAAGGACACCTGATGGCTTCTTGCCCTCTCGAATAACTCCCGAAAGCCGGCAACAAGAGGCCCTTTATCCGCTGTCACCACATGCCACCCCCGCTCCAAAGCCACGCTGATCAGACTGAGGCCGGGTTCTCCGCCTTTCTTATCAGATGAGATGCACTCGACCAACACTCCGGGATCGGTGGACTCCAGCACATGCTCGAGCCCGAGATCCTGGTACCAGTCGGGATCTTTCTGGAACGATGCTCTGGGGGCATACTCTTCAAGAATCTCTTTCACGGCCAAAGGCTGCGGGGAATAAAGAGCCCCTCCTTGCCTGAAAACGGAATGAAGCCGAAAATCCAGCCCGTACCGGGCCAGCATAATCTCTCTCTTCTCCTGCAGGACCTGAAGAAAGGCCCGGCCGACATTCCCGTATCCCAGCAGGACGATGTTGACTCCTTTCATATCTTTCTTACTTCCTCATCATGGTATTTACATCCTTAATCGATGGCAAAATCAAAAAGTTCTCCACAAGATTGCGTCGGCGAAATGCATGGAAAGAGAGGAACCGTCCCTGTATTTCATCGGCTTAGTATTCTCTCCCTAGAAGAGGAGCAAATTAAAAAACAAGCAATGCAGTGGCCTCTGAAAAACGAGCTCCCTGTCTATCTCATTTCTTCTTGGGAGCGGTGAA
>Ga0209635_10001655_pt1 | contig 16702 bp, 11 predicted proteins | sample DeeMarSWOR230_32_FD_187463 | JGI IMG/M metagenome (GOLD analysis project Ga0209635, IMG submission 187463) | Marine sediment microbial communities from White Oak River estuary, North Carolina - WOR-2-30_32 (SPAdes) (version 2) | ecosystem: Environmental > Aquatic > Marine > Intertidal zone >... | reverse complement strand
CAAGGCAGAAACTGCACAAAATGGAAATAGACTATGGATTCGAAAATGCCGAATTGAAGAAGAAACTGCTGCATGTCTAAAATCGCCACTGAAACGATTTCCCAGATCGATCTTCTGACGAGGATTTGAAATGACTCAGCCCCACTCTATCGCCTTAATATCTGCAGCCTATCCGCCATACTCCTGGGGCGGGATAGACACCCAGACGTTTGACTTAGCACATCAACTCTCAGCACTTGGCACAAAAGTAACAGTCTTTTGCGGAGGTGCAACCAGACCCACCATCACCAAAGAGAATGATAACCTGACAGTATGTCGACTACCAGTAGCGAATTTCCCTCCACGAGTTGCTTGGTTTCAAATCCAAAACCTCAGGTTTTTCTCCAAAAAGCTTCCAGCGTTTGACTTGGTTCACAGCCAGCACTCCTCGGGCTCTATCTACGGGTTAGTCAAAAGCAAAATCAGAAAACCATGGGTGGTTTCTTTTCATGATCATCATCTTAGGCGTCTGCTCACATTCTTCAACTTCAAACCATGGAAACTAAGTCTTGGAGACACGTTCTACTACACGTTGGGGTACCTGATTTTTGACGTCTTAACCAAACTGGAACTGAAGTGGGCAGACCATTACGTTGTGTGCGGCAGAGCCGGACTCGCCGACTATCTAAGTTTCAGCAGAATCGAATCCCCAAAGACAACTTTGATAGAGAACGGTATCGATCTAGAAAAAATCAACTCGTTAATCAAAGACCAGAAACTGGCAAATGAAAGCGAACATGAACAACGTAATGGTTTAACGCTGTTCACTTGTGGGAGACTGGTTGCAACCAAAGGAACGGAGTATCTCATATCTGCAATGCCCCAGGTCCTACAGGAAAACTGTGACGTCAAGCTGAAGATTTTTGGGAAAGGACCTATGGAACCGCGACTCAAGAATCTGATCAATTCTCTGCACCTAAAGGAACATGTCTCCCTTGAGGGCCACGTACCTTACAATCAACTGATAAAGGAAATGCATGAAAGCGACCTGGCGATCTTTCCATCAATGGTGGAAGTTGGCGCCAGCATCGCGATAATGGAGGCTATGGCGTGCCATAAAAGTGTCATCGCCTTCGGATATCCATTCAACATGGACATTATCAAACATCTAGAGACAGGCTTTCTAGTGCCTGAAAGAAACACTCAGGAGCTTGCTAGAGCCATATGTCTTTTGCTGCAGGACGCAGGCTTGAGAAAGAGGATTGGAGAGAACGCTTTCAACCACATAGTCCGCAACCATGACTATAGAAAGATAGCTAAGAAATACATAGAAGTATACTCAAACGTTGTCTCCAATGGGTGCAAATGAGTTTTGAGGCGCCAGAGTGGATTTCTAATATGTTTCACGGGCATTGATGGTTCTGGAAAGACAACCCACGCAAAATCACTTGTAGGCTTCTTGAACAAGAGGGGTTACGCTTGCATCTACGTTTGGGCTGCTTCAAGACCAATTCTATCCCTCATATTCTTCGCTATCACCCGAGTCCTTGGATATTGGAAAACAACCAAAAAAAACATGTACACAGACCCGCTTGAGTTCGCTCCCTATCGAATGCGCAGCAAACTTGGTCTCATATGGCGTCTTCTGCTGTTCACTGATTTTCAGATCAAAGTTCTTGCGACTACAAAACCTCTTCTAGCTCGAGGAAGAGTCGTCATATGCGACAGATACATTTACGACATTGTTATGGAGCTTCAGCAAAGCAAACTCTACACCACTCGCTTCGGAAGATGCCTCAGCAAAACCGTGCCGAGACCCCTAATAACGTTCTTAATGGACATACCGGAGAGTATTGCAGGCTTGAGGCGCGGAATCCCGGTTGAAGAGCTCTCGGCGCGGAGAGAACTGTTTCTGCGACTAGCGGAAACTTACGACTTCATCATTGTGGATTCAACCAAAGACTTCTCTGAGAACCAACGAAAAATTCGGAACAGATTATGGTCTCGACTTGAATCCGTGAAAGCTACTAGATGATGAGAAAGTGAAGTTCCTCTTCGTCTGTGAAGGACTCAGGGCCACTACGGCTCGGGCACAACCATGGAGGCATGTTATCGAAATATCCAAGAGAATCCAAAGCTTGGGACATGCTGTCGTAGTAATCTCTGATGGTTCAAAAGAAGCCCAAGCTGATGATGAAATACAAGGAGTGTCGATTAAGAGAGTTGAGAGAAAGCGTCTGCTTTTAGACATTAAAGAACTGATCAAGAACATTCGCGAGGAAGACGCTGATGTTCTTAACTGGCATGCAAGTGATTCATGGAGTTCTTACTACCTTTGGCGAATGGCGAAGGAAGTGACCGACGTCGTGTGGACTCTTCACTCGGGGCCCTTGCTAACAAGCGACCTGACGCATATAGGGATCCGCGAAGTAGTGGACCTGCCTAGATTTTGGAACAACTTCCTAAACGCTTTTGTGCCGTCATTCATCGTTCGCAAATGGGTAAAAGACTCAGGGATAAAACGGATAATTACACTAAGCAAGCGTCTCGCAACCCATTTGCAGGCGTTGCAGATCAGCGCAGCCCACGGCTACACTCATGTTATACCCTCTGGCGTTGACACGAACCAGTTCAGGCCAGCCAATCAGGAGGATGCACGCCAAGACCTAGGCCTGTGGAGTGAAGATCCGATAATACTGTATTATGGACCGATGTCATCCTTTCGCGGCGTCGATACATTGTTGAATGCAATTCCTTTTATACGAAGAGAGATTGCCTCGGCCAAGTTTCTGTTGTTGGGCCGTGGATCAGAAGGCAACATTCGGCTAGGTAAGTATCGTGATGAACCATCCACCGTGTTCGTCTCTCGAATTCTCACCCAAGACGAAATAGTTCAATATCTAGCCGCAGCAGACGTGGTTGTTCTTCCTTTCAAATTCTGGCCGCAAGTCGAATGCCCACTCACGATTCTTGAATCCATGGCTGTGGAAAAGGCAGTCGTCTCAACATCCACGGGGGCGATCCCGGAGATAATAAGCTCCGGAAAAAATGGCGTTCTGGTCCCTCCTGGAAACTCTGTGGCACTTGCCAAGGAGGTCACAACACTGCTGGAGTCCCCAGAAACGCGTAGACGAATTGAGCGAAACGCCCGAAAGCACGTCGAAGGTAACTATGACTGGGATGGAATCGTGAAACAGACAATCGACGTCTTCAAGGATGCCCTCTTGGACAAGTGAAACGATGGTAATCTCGGTTACCCTAGGGTTGTGCGTGAAGAATTCGGAGTCTACGATAAGGAACACAGTGGAGGCAATCATTAGACAGGATTTTCCTCACAAGTCCATGGAGACTACTGTCGTGGACGATGGTTGCACGGACAAGACTATACCGATTATCCGAGAGATTTTCTCCGGAACCAAGATTCCAATGAGGGTGTTCGTCACTGGCGGCAAAGGACTTGGGGCAGCTAGGCAGATGGTCGTCGACAATGCTAGGGGCAGGTACATTGTTTGGGTCGACGGCGACTTGACTCTGTCGAGAGATCATGTGCGGAGACAGGTTGAGTTTATGGAACGTCACCCTGAAGTAGGCAAAGCTCGGGGAAGATGGAAGCAGTGTGCTCCGCCGAATAGTTTGGTGGGTTCGGTTGAAAGCTTGGCATTGATAGGCTACGAGCATAGACATGCCAACACAAAGTTCGCTGGCTCCCAGCTAGTCGGCCTAGGAGGATCAATATGTCGTCTTCAAGCCCTTAGAGGAGTAGGCGGCTTCGATCCAGAAATCAAAGGAGCTGGCGAAGATGTTGACATCGCGGCCAGAATGTTGAAAACCGGTTGGTCTCTTCGGTTCAGCGAAGCTGAGTTCTGTCACAGATGCAAAGAGACTTGGAGGGAGCTGTGGAACCAGAGTTTCTGGTATGGGTACGGTGCTCATTACGTGAGTCACAAACATAGAGTCCTTACCCCGGTCTGGACGAGGACGCCTCCCGCGGCTTTCTTCTCGTGGCTTCTGCATTCGTTTGTCGCCTACAGGGCATCCCATCGCAAGGCCTCCTTCTTCTTGCCGCTTCAGAATGTTTTCAAACAGATAGCATGGTGTGCTGGTTTCGTCAGGGGACACTTGAAAAGCTATGGACACCGTCCTGCAAGAGGATCTGAGGTGAAGTTGTGATCCGAGAGAAGAGTAAGCGCCTTCTTCGCCTAGCTTCATCCATGAAATATGTTTTGTTTTTTCAGATTTTCACAGATTTGGTCATACTTCTCGACGTGGGAGTTGTGAGACAGATTGTTGCCTTCGTATACCTTACTTTCATCCCTGGAATCGTTGTTGTTAAAATCTTCAAGTGGGATCGAGAAGGTACTTCGACAACGATTCTTCTTTCAGTTGGGTTGAGCATCGCCCTTTTGATGTTTGTCGGATTCGCAATCAACGAGTTAGTCCCCCTAATGGGCGTCGCGACGCCTTTATCAATAGTTCCTCTTTTGGCAACAATGAACCTTTTTGTGGTTTTGGGCTGTATCCAAGGCTTCGTGAGACGAGTCGAATTTTCGACGCCAGAACGAGTGGTTCCCCGCTCTTTGCTGTTTCTTGTATTTCTCCCTCTCCTGAGTGTGTTAGGGGCTTTTGCTGTTAATGTTTCTGGGGACCCTACTATTCTGTACTTCATGATTATCGCAGTCTCCTTGCTAACAGTGGTGGTTGTAGTCCGCAGAGCTTTTCTTCCTGCGAACTATTTTCCTTGGGTGTTACTGGGGTTGGCGGTGACGCTCGTTTTTCATACTTCTCTCGTAACAAACTACATTGTTGGATGGGACGTTCACAGCGAGTATAATGTGTTCAAGATGACCGAGAGTGCGAATAGATGGAACGTGGGGTTGAGATCCTGGGATGATCGGATCGGCAAGGGCAATGCAATGCTAAGCACTACGGTGCTTCCGACGATTTATGCTCAGCTCCTCAGCATCGATGGGACGTGGGTGTTCAAGATTGTTTATCCTTTGATAGCAGTGTTTCTACCTTTTGTGCTCTTCCAAATGTATTCTCCGCAGCAGGGAGGGAAGGCTGCTTTCTTGTCAGTTTTCTTTCTGATGTCGAGTCCTTGGTTTTTTTCAGCAGATGCGTTTGCAGTCAAGCAGATTGTCGCTCAGCTCTTTTTCGCTTTGCTGTTTTTGGTTATCTTGAAAGAGAGGGCTGGGACCTTTAAGAGGGAGTTTCTCTTCACGATTCTTGGTTTTGGTTTAGTGGTATCGCACTACTCAATGTCATATATATTTCTGTTCTTGATTTCTTTGGCTTGGTTTCTACAGAACGTTCTTCGTCGTGCACAAGAGAGCAGCGTAGCAACTTTGAGTGAAATCTTACTGTTCTTTACTATGTCCTTCGGATGGTACATCTACACTTCGGCGGCAGCTCCATTCGATGCGATTCTAAACACGACAAATCATGTGTTCTCAACTCTGGTCACAGATTTCTTCAACCCCGCCGCCAGAACGACCACCGTGCTAGCGGGGTTAGGTGCTGGGCAGGTAGCATCCTTGGGACATCAAATCGGCAGAGTTTTCTTCTACATAACCGAGTTTTTCATCGTCATAGGTTTCATAAAACTGATTCTCAGAAGGAGAAACACCAAGTTCAGTCCCGAGTTCACGTTGCTTTCTTCTTTCAGCATGGTAATGTTAGGGCTGGCCGTGGTTCTCCCCAACCTAGCCGGTACATTTCGGATGGAAAGATTCTATCAGATATCGCTCGTATTCCTTGCCGCCGTTTGCACCCTAGGAGGCGAGACAGTTCTGGAGTTCTTGCTGAAACGCAAGAACCATTCGATCACCATAGCGCTGCTTCTGCTTGTGCTAGTACCTAACTTCCTCTTTCAAGTGGGGTTTCTCTACTCGATAACAGAGGATGTAACGTATTCGTTGCCCTTCAGCTTGTCTAAGACAATTCGCCCTCCCGGAATAGATCGGCTGATCATCTATCAACAAGAAGTGTCCGGTGCTGAATGGCTGAGAACAAACACACACCAGCCGATAGTGTACGCAGACTACTTTGCCGCCTTCCACGTCTTGACTAGCTATGGGGCACTCTCAACGGAGAATCTCGAATTACTATCCGAGTTTCCCGACGCGGCGGGCAGTGAATGGTATACCTACTTGAGGCAGGAAAACGTCAAGAAGGGAATTATGGTAGCAGAGGATATGAACGGGGACCTCAACCCGTTGAATATCAACAACATCTCTTTATGGCTAAACGCCCAAAACTTGGTTTACTCGAATGGAGGCTGCGAAATCCTTAGTGGCAAAGACACTTCGGCAAACGCGACTGAAACAAGCGACACTGCTTGAGAAGTCTGGCTGAATCACAGGGTATCGGTTTGGAAGGAAGTATGTATTCGTGAACGAAGAAAAAGAGCTTGAACTCAAGCGCATTTGGGAAAGAATGGCCCGTACACTCTCCCCTGAAGAAGTGGTGTTTGGGCCCCCTGGAAAGAAGTGGTCGAGAAGCAAAGATTTCGAAACATTCAATGATTTGAGGTTCTTTCTGGGCACAACTGAGAAGGACGTGATCTTGGATCTAGGTTGTGGACCCTTGGCTCGCTGCGAAGTCCAATTTGGCTTGACTGGCAACTCAATTGTGGGGGTTGACATCTCAAGAACAACGCTGAGGAAAGCTAATGCAATCATAAGGAAATCTGGGTTGAAAACAACTGTGGAATTCGTGCAAGCTGATGCAGAGTATTTGCCGTTCAAAGACGATACTTTCGACGTCGCACTGAGCATCGGCGTAATATCGCATCTGCCTTCAATGAAGAGTGTCAAAAGAGCCTTGAGACAGGTGCGAAAGACACTCAAACTGGGTGGAAAAGTCTACATCACGTGGCTACTGAATCTGTATTCTCTGTGGTGCATCCAAGAAGCCATCAAATTTTCACTAATAGGGCCTGACAGAGAGCAACACTTGAAATTCCGTGGACTCCCTGCAATCAACAATGTCTTCATTGAGTCCAAACTAAGAATTTTAAGAATCCGTTACGGGATACTCTTTTGGAAACTTGTAATCTTTTTTCCCCATCTCCCAGCTTTTGTACAGAGAAGAATAAAGACAGTCGTGAATGCCATTAATAGGTTCCATGAAAAACACACGCTTCTCTCCTTCTTTTCCCGTTCATTCGAAGTAACGGCCCAGAAGACAAACGTAGGTTTTGACCTTCGCGCAAAAATTAATTCCTTCTATGAACCCCCTTACTAACATGCATGCATGCGGGGCAATCCACCCGAGTCACTAGGAGCCCAGCACGGCTCTGATCCCGTCGATGATTGCAGTCTCTGCCGGTCTGCCTCTCCATGAGGCTGTGTAACTCCCGAATGCTGCAGGTTCGCAATATCTTTCGAAGTCTTGTCCTGCGCACCACGTTTGATTTGACAATGCCATTAAGCGTCCCGCCCAGAAAGCTGCTTGTTCCGCTTCACCTTCAGCACTTGGAACTCCTCCGTGTTCGGGCGCGTCCCACGTGGTTGCTCCATAAACGTTACGTAGTCCCGAATTCCATATGAGCTTGGTTCCCCACTTTTCATATATCAGCTGGGCGTCATTCATGAAGTCTCTTCCAGGTACACGCGGAACACCGTTGTACCCTGTTCCGATCGCATCAAACCTCATGTTTCTAAAGTGGGCATCACGTATTCCTGCTGCAGTTGCTGGCAAATCTTCGGTTCTGAGCCATGGATTCCACATGCTTGGTGCCATCAAATCCAACGCCGCCAAATAAGCAATGTTTAAGAATCCTTCGGAATAGTCGTTCCCCAACCCTCTGTCGTCGTACCATCCCGTAATGTGGTCGCTTATGAGAACGCTAGGAGGCAATGTACTTCTGAGCTCTGCGATCGCATCCATGTATTCAGTGCTGTGCAGTCTCGGATGATCACACTCGGCGTAGTAGTTTTCAAAGCCTATGAAGAACACGTCTCCGGCCTCAAGAAGCCCTGAGTCTCTGGCCGCTTCAGCGATAGGTTTGAGACAGTTGTTCCAATAGTTGTCAACGAATAGTGAACCGTTGAATCCAGGATAGTCAGCCTCACGCGCGTATCTTGAGAACGGTGGTGGGATATTGACAGCGGCGCCAGGAATCCACGAGACTGATAGGCCGATTTCAAGCTTGAAGCCCGCTTCTCTGATTCTCTGAATGGCGGATTTTCCTGTTGTAGGCGTGGGGTTTCCGAAATACCAACTTTGCCAATTGTTCATCAGCTCTGCTTGGCTAGGGTCAGCCGAGCCCAAATACGGATGGCTCATTGTTTCATAGCTGGTTCGGTCGATTGTCCAGTACAGTCTGAGTTGAACGTGTGTTATTTCTTCATTGGGAGAAGCTGATGCTAAGTCGTCTAGGGCTGCCTGAAAATAGCTGGCCTGCCTCGAATCGTCCATGTCCGCATAGGTGTCTCGCACCGGCATGAAGTCGGCTATTCTAATGCTGAACCATGGAACTTCGTCGGGGATGCTGATGTAGCCCCTCGATGGAATTGCCTTTTGGCCTGGCAGGACGGCTGATACTGGTAAGCTTGAACACACGAGAACCAATAGGGCGCAGATTAGCAGAGCTTGGGCCTTGTACACACAGCAGTCTTCCTTTTGTCTACAGTATCGCAATACTTAATAAACGTTTTCGTACTCGCGTTCAACGAACAAACACTTAGTCAACCACTCAATTAGACTTTTCTGCATGTATGCGCTAGTATTTTGTTCTAGAATTTGTTTCCATAACGTTTAAGTGTGCACTTCCCTGCTTGACACTTCTTGTAGCTGAACAATCTTTCGAAGGTTTGCAGATGAGGAATAGGTCTTTTGGAATACGTGTGAGTCTTTCTTTTGCCCTAATCAGTATGATCTTTTTTGGAAATTCACTATGGTTCATGGTTAACTGGGCAGAGGCGAGTTCTGATGGTTATGTTCCCATCAAATGGGCTGTGGTGGTCATGGGTGGGTACAACTACTATAGAGACTTATCCTTCAACGCCATTCAACGAATGGAAAAGTTCATGCAGGGTAGGGGAGTTCCCTACGATTTGCTACGAGATGAAGATATTGTGGGGCCTGCTGACACCCCACTCCCAGGAAAGCATTCTTTGCAGTATACCAACGGAGATCTGAAGTATCAAGTGGTTATTCTACTCTTTGATTATGAACGGGTTGACAACACTGGCGAGGGGCAGGACTACATCCGGTGGGCTGTCGGCAACGGAACCAGCGCTGTTCTCTTCAACAAGGTTGCGATGGCAATCCCAGATCTGCTGGGACTCGATTCCGGCGACGTTGCGTGGGCTTGGCAGAGTGTGAGGACGACCAATGTGGTCTACAGAACGTTTGATGACGGGGTAAAAGCATTCACTGATGGCTCCACAGTCTCTTTGGGAGTGAACCTCTACTACCACACAATCATCCACGAATCACAGGGGATGACCGTGTGGTTCAACAAGACTTGGACAGACAACTGGTCTCTAGGCATGGCAAACACCACCTACGGCAGCGGGAACGTCTGGTATCTCGGCTACAGTCTGAATGAATATGCAATGGAATACTCAGCTTTGAGATATGAAACCAACTGGGCTGACTGGGAAATGAACTTCTGGGGACATAGCGTAAACTTCGCATTCAATGAGGCGAGGAAAATCGACGTGACGATCCTACCCTACAAACGATGGAAAGGAGCATGGGTAACCCGCGTCGACGCCGACACCATCTATTGGAAAGAAGGTTTTCTGCCACCGGAATCGGCTTTGCAGTCGGGGTGGGTTTATGATTACCAGTACTGTGTGTTGGGCTACGGAAGGGCTGCGAGCACCTCGGATCTGTCACTGACTGCTGGAGCTCCACCGGGCTACGTGGGTATTCCCAGCAGCGCAGTCATGTACACAAGCGTCACTGGCGTTCTACAAGCCAACTACTGGGGGATCAAGAACTATCAAGTGATCATCTACAATAGCACCAACAACGGAGTTTACGATCGCATACGGATCGACCTCAACGAGAACATGGATTTCGCAGACGACACTGAATACAAGATGTGGGAAAACATCACCCACCCAACAATCCGGGGAAAACTCTATTGGTGCAAGATAACTCCGAATTTTTCTCAGCCTACACGCATCAACATAGCTTGGTGGCAGACTCCAATGCTGATGGGAAGCGAGGAGGCCAATCTTCCCCTATGGAAACAGTACGGAGCAGACTACGGGTTGACTTACAGTTTTCACGGGTGGCAACACATCGGTTTGGATCCCGGTGGCAGTTCCTACCCTATGTGGAACGGAGACCAATTCCTGCTTAATGCGACTTACATAGCGGAAAAGCTAGGCGCCAGCCGATTCTGGATGGCAGAGAAGTTTGAGGGAAGCGGCCATGGCTTTGAAGAGGATCAAGTCGTAATTTCCCATCCTTTCAACAACCATCCTCAAGAGGTGGACCAAGTCATCGACACGTTACCTTGGGTGCTGTTCCAATACGACGGGGCTGTCAACTACGTTGGATTCGGGAAGAAGTCAGCGACATCCAAGTATACTCTGCCAAGTGCAAACGAAGAAAGGTTCGACGAGGCTTCCAGATTCGCCACTCTCGAAGACATGGTGAGGACCTTGTACCCCGTCATAAGCACTTTCTCCCATGGCATACGCTACAACACGGCGTTCTCGTTCACCCCCTACTCGGATTCCATCAAGCCCGCCAACGCCAGAGATGCATATCATTTCTGGCTAAGCGCCAAGAACATGCTTGAGAACACACGCACGGCGTTCTACCGATCAGACAGAATCACGCTTGAATTCGACGCAAGCAGTGAGCTCACGGAATATGTGTGGAGATTTCCGAGATTCTACAACGGCAAAGAATTCAGTAGCTTCCTCGACAGTTGTTCCATCGGAGAAGTCGAAAACACCGATGAAAGCTACGTCTACATCGAGTTTGGCCAGGGGCAAGGCGCACAGACGCTGGAGATAACTTATGGCACCCCAGTACCCACCGTCGGGGTGACCGTGTCTGATGTTTATCCCGCAGACGGTGGCGAAACAGATCCCGCTGCTGGAGTTCACACCATACCTGAGAACTCCTTGTTCTCCATCACCGCTATGGAGCTGTCGGGGTACCTGTTTAGCCATTGGGAGTTGGATGGCATCGATGTTGGTTCTGCAAATCCTTATTCGTTTAACGTGAGCACGTCCAATCACACGGTCACCGCGTTCTTTGTGGCGATCCCGATGGTGACGGTCACTGTGTCAGAGGTGAATCCTCTGGGTGGTGGGACGACGAATCCCGCGGCCGGCGCGTATGAGGTGGTGGAAAACAGTGACTTCTCGATATCGGCAGCTCCCCTGCCGGGGTATGTGTTCGATCATTGGGAGCTGGATGGCACAACGATGAGCACCGAGCTTTCCTATACCATCAACGTCGGCACCTCGAATCATACCATTCTCGCCTCTTTCACGGAACTCGTATCAGCGCAAATTGACAGATGCGACTCCCTCCAATACTGGCGACCTACCGGCTCTCTACTGAGCATTAACCCCATTGACTTCCAAGAAGGCAGCGGAGCTATTGAAATCTCAACTACCACAACTCCCCTCTGGCACATCTACGCAATACTCCAGAAACCTATGGATCTATCCGAATACACCGCGCTACAGATCTGGATTAAACCATCCGATGATACGAAAACCCTGAGGCTGATGATTGCCACCAACTGGGGCAACTACAACATATACACCATCGACGGCTTAGTCTCAGACACTTGGACACCGGTCTCAATAGACCTTTCCGCTCCAGCCTCCGCGATTGGCACAATCGACTTCAACTCGATCAGCTTTCTCCGTTTCGACTATGAAGTTCAGAGGAATGCGGCTTATCTCATCGTCGACGACATCCAAGGAATATACGGCTAAACCTATATGCATGCATGGACGATTCTAGTGTGACTAGAACAGTGGAGTGAGCGATGCATCGAAAGCGTCCCAACATCATTCTGGTTGTGATGGATACCGTCAGAGCAGATCATCTCTCCTCCTATGGTTACGGCCGGAGAACCACTCCCAACCTCGATGAAATCGCTGCGCGGGGAACGTTATTCGAGAACGCTTTTTCCACAGCGCCATGGACACCTCCCTCCCACGCTTCGATTTTCACTGGAAAATACCCTTCTCACCACAAAACGATCGGAAAGGACGTCAGTTTCAACCAGACCAATGAAACCGTCGCTGAATCCCTACGCGAGCATGGCTACCAGACGATTGGCATAACTTGCTGCCAAATCCTAGGACGGGGAAGTGGCTTCGAAAAGGGATTCAACGAATTCGTTGAACTGAAGAAAGGAGTACTGTCCAATTCTGAGTTCAAGACACTGCTACTTAAAGAAGCTATCAGAAAGTATCTTCATGGCCCAGACGACAGCACATCCTTGGCCACTGAGACAATAAAAAACCTCTTGAAGAGAAACCGCAGAAAAGAGAAGCCGTTCTTCTTGTTTGTGAACTTCTTTAATTGCCACACGCCGTACAACCCGCCCAGACCCTACAAGCAGCTGTATTGCCCAGCCTTCAATGAATCCAAGTTCTACTTCCAAGAGGTCCTTGCTAACAAGGCTCTGAGAAAAACCACCGAAAGCATTGCCGATCCCCTGAACATCCAGAAGCTCAGGTGGATCGCAAGCGGCGGCGGGGGACTAGCTTTTGCGGCCAAGGAAATCTCCATATCTCCTGAAGAGTGGGAAGTCGTGAAATCTTGGTACGATGGAGAAATCGCGTACCTCGACCACCAGATCGGAAACCTAGCGGGTTTCCTGAATGAAAACGACATGTTTGACGATACCCTGCTCGTCATAACAGCTGATCATGGAGAGAGTTTTGGCGAACACGGTCTCGCTGTTCACCCCCTCGGACTATATGAAAATATCCTCCACGTTCCACTAATAGTGAGCTGCCCGCTTCTAGCCATGGAAGAAAAACGCATCTCCACGCTTGTTTCAACCATAGACATTTTCCCTACTTTGCTTGACATCGCAGGCGTTGACCCGAGAAAACACATTCAAGGCAAAAGCCTGCATCCTTTCGAGAATCGGAGAATACACGAATTTGTATGCGCTGAATACGGTGGCCTGCACAAAGGCGGGTTTGCTGGGCTGAAGGCTTGGAAAATCAGCCTTGCCACCAAGAGTAGACTCGGCGAGACTGATCTCGGATCCAAATGCATCAGGACCGACACCTACAAGTACATCTGGTCCCCCCAAAGAGAAGAGCTGTACAATCTCCATGATGATCCAAGCGAAGAAAACAACATCCAACCCCAACATCCAGAAATCGTCCAGTCGCTGAAGGAACAACTGCGACAGGCCGTCGACATGTCGTATTTCGGCCCAGCGGAATTTCGAGAGAAACAGGAGATGTTGAACAGGCTAAGAGCGCTTGGATATATCTAACCAGTGGCATACACACGGGGCGAAGGAAGAGAACACTAACAGCTGCTTTTCCACATGAGGACTGACGTTTGAGAATCGGGATGATATGGGAAGATCTGTCGCCGAGAAGTGGTTCTCGGCGCTTCTTATTTGAGGCAACGCCCAGATTGCAGAGGCAAGGTCATGAAGTGAGAATCTATACCACAAAGCTCGACCAAGAGCTCTGCTACCCCGAATTGCTGAACCTCCCCATCGAAGTTATTCCTAAAGCCAGGTCTTCCCTCGGCCGCTTCTTTAGGCAAACCCTTGGCCGCGACTTGGATCACTATTGGGTACATGCACGCGTCTACATGGAGATAAGTCGGAGGATTGCTGACTGGCACCCAGACGTCGTGGTTTTCAACTATGCTGGCGAGCCCTGGCTACCGCAGTATTTCTACTTCTTAAGGAAGCCTTTAGGAATCGTTACGCTCCATGTGATTCCGGGAGGTAAACCGCGTGCTCGAAAATTGTCGTGGTGGAGGATTGAGCAAAAGGTTCGCACCTTGCCACCGATGGGAACGTGGAATGTCCGCAGTCTCGAGAGGCTGGCTGGCTTCATCACGCACAGCAACTACGTGTATGAACAAGCCGCCAAAGTACTCGGTGACACAATGTCGGGAGTGACTGAGATCGTTCCCTTAGGAGTTAATCATTCAGAGTTTCACCCAACGCACGAAGAGGAGCCGTTTGTTTTGTGCCTTGGGAGGATCGACCCCCAGAAGAATCTTGAACTGATAATTCAAGCAATGAGCCACGTTGATCCTAGTTATTCTCTGGTCATAGCAGGGAGTGTGGAAGACCGGTTTAAACCGTACAGAGACCGAATGGTTGAGTTCGCAGAAAAAATGAACCTGCAGGAAAGATTCAAGATTGTCAAACCTAGTCGCGCCCAAGTGGTTCGACTGATTCAAACGTGCTCGGTATTCCTGTTTCCAAGCACAGTTGACACCTTTGGATTGACAGTTCTTGAAGCCATGGCATGTGGAAAACCAATAGTTGCGTGTAGGGCAGGTGGAATTCCCGAGCTACTTCATGACTGCGGGATCCTGCTTGAACCCGACCCCGAACAGTGGCAGAAAGCCATAGGGAAATTGCTGTCAAGCCCTCGACTTCGCGGGAAAATTGGCCAGAAGGCATTCGACAAATCCAAGAAATATTCATGGGACAAAACAGTTGATTCGTATATTCACGCCCTCGAGAATTTACTGACACGCAACACCAACGATGAAACCCAAAACAACGCGCGATTGCGCAAGAAAGCCTGAAGCCAAATCTGTGACAGTATCCATCACCTAACGGAATGGAGGAAAATGAAGGTTCTGCTGATTCAGTCTCCTCTTGGAAGAAAGCAAGAACTGACGTTTCCAATAGGACTCGCATGCCTAGCGACTGCTTTGGAACAACATGAAGTAATGGCCTTCGACCCAAGTGCTGCTGAACAACCACTGCTGGAAATGCAAAGAACACTAGAAAAAACCAATCCTAGCGTAATCGGAGTCTCCTTAAGGAACGTCGACACCACCCAGTCATGGGATGTTTTCTCATATTTTGACGTATTCGCACAGGCTGTCAAGAAGATCAGAGAGATGGAACCTTACGTGAAATTAGTCGCAGGTGGCGCCGGCTTCTCAATGTTCCCACAAGAGATCATGAAAAGAGTGCCTGAGATAGATTATGGAGTATTTCTGGAAGGAGAACACACATTCCCGATACTATTGAAAAACCTGGATCATCCAGAACGCGTTCCCGGCGTCTATTTCAGAAGAGGGAATGAACTGTTATTCACAGGGTGCAGTGAGTTGCTAGACTTTGACAAGCTGCCGATGCCCAAAAGAGACATCCCAGGACTAAGTCCCGAGAAATACAGGAATGCCAGCTATTCAGTTGGAATTCAAACCAAACGCGGCTGCGCTCACAGATGCTCCTACTGCACGTACCCCATTATTCAAGGCAAGCAAGTACGAACGAGAGCGCCCAGAAAAGTCGTTGACGAGATAGAACAAGTCAGAGACCTCTTTGACACAGACGAGATCGTCTTCGCGGACACGGTGTTCAATTTTCCACCCGAACACTCAAGAAGAATCTGCAAAGAACTCATCGAGAGAAAGCTAAAAGTGAAGTGGAAAGCTTGGTTCAGAGAGGATCTCATGAACAAGGCTTCCGTGATAGAAGCAGTGAAGGCAGGCTGCCAGCTCTTCGAATTCTCCCCAGACGGAGGCTCCCAAGAAGCTTTAGATGTACTCCAGAAGGACATGTCGACCAGAGATGTGATGAAGATGTGCGAGATCGCAAGCCAAATCGAAGGAGTCAACGTTGCCTTCAACTTCATGTGCAACGTCCCTGGCGAAACCGCAGGAACGATCGCAAGCTTCATGAAACTCTTAGCCAGCATTACTGCAAAATGCAGAGAGAAACTGCAATGGCTAGGACTCACGAGAATACGAATATACCCGAACACAGAGATGTGCAGAATAGCGCAGAGACAACGAATGATATCCGCAGAAACTGACCTTCTGAGTCCTACGTTCTACGATCCAGCCCCGTTCAATATTCTCTACTCCATCGCTCTGTCCGCCTTCGACAGGAAGAATATACTGACCCTAGTATCACCAAGAACGGTTCAGAGACGCCTAGCAATAAAAGGGGAAAACCTTTGAACGCGCTTTTGCCACCCAACCTATAGGAATGAAGTATTGCCGAGCAAAGCGCAGATTGAGTGTTGAACAAATGGAAACTGAACTGGATGGAACTAGCTCAAACGTAGAAGACTTGTTTGCCAAGAAATTGTATTACATTCAGCGTTGGAAACGACAGAACGTGCTTGATCCCTCCCGTTTAAGACTAATCACATTCCATCGATATGCAAGGCTGATTTCTTCAATGTCAAAGCCCTCGTCTCGCATCCTCGACGTTGGCTGCGATTCCGGAATCTTTGCACGCATGCTGGAATCTGAAGGTCAAAAGAACTTAGTCGGCGCTGAGTTGGCTAACAGGTTCAAACGTGTACAGAACGTCTCTTATGTAGTTGCTGAAAACACACACTTTCCCTTTCGAAGGAAATCCTTTGATGTAATCTTTGCAAGGAAGTTTGTCAGCGTTCAAGACGTTGAGGGGAGCCTGAAGGTATTTCATGAGATTCTCAAAGATGACGGCAAACTCTTCATCGAAGTGCCAAACGTCAAGAGGTTGAAGTCGAGAATATACGAAGCCCTCGGGCTCACTCCTCCATATCCACCTAAGTACTTCCCC
>Ga0209635_10001651_pt1 | contig 16710 bp, 13 predicted proteins | sample DeeMarSWOR230_32_FD_187463 | JGI IMG/M metagenome (GOLD analysis project Ga0209635, IMG submission 187463) | Marine sediment microbial communities from White Oak River estuary, North Carolina - WOR-2-30_32 (SPAdes) (version 2) | ecosystem: Environmental > Aquatic > Marine > Intertidal zone >... | reverse complement strand
TATTCCATTAGGAACCTATCCAAATGAAGGGCAATCATAGTATAGGGATAACCATTAACCGTTAACCATCGTCCGTCGCCGTCCGTTTTGGTTGGTTGGTTGGGTTAAATTGTTAAAATTTAACCCCCCAAACCCAAAACCTTCTGCCAAAGTGCTATTCTCGACTCAAGAATCTAAATAAAAGAAAGCTCACAAAGGCTAGTACTGAAGCAAGATACATTATTGTATGGTAACTACTGAATGATATTACCATAGTTCCAATTAGAGGACCTATTATGGATGACAGGCTTAAAGCAGAATCGAATAAACCGCTAACTGTTGCTTTTTCTGCATTTCTGTGCATTAGATACCTTAATCCGCCCACATACAGGAGTGCCCAAGAGACACCTAGCAGAACCTGTGCAGGCATTATTTGCCAGAAATTTGCCGCTACGGTAAAAGAAAAGAAAGTGACACCTGTCATTATCAAACCACCAGCGATCGAAGAGTTATATCCGATTCTTTGGCTTAGTGTATACATAATAACAAATTGTGTTGCACCGTTAATAGCTTGAATGCCTGCAACCCAGAACAGATCAGCACCAAGGCTTTGCAGAAAAAGAGGCCAGAAAGTCCATATCATGTGTGCTCCACTTTGACGAATAAGAAGAGATAGGTAGAGAGGGAGATTCTTCCTAATGATTTTTGTAGGCAAGGCAGGTACATTTACAGAATAGTATTCACCAAACTTCATTTTTGAAGCTGCAAGAAATGCAGGTATAAATAGAAGGGAACTGAAAACGAAAACATTTTCGATAGACAAATAGAGAGCTATCAAACCTGCCATCAACAAACCAAAAGTCCAACCCATAGATCCGAAAGATGAAAACTTGGACAAATTCTTTTTACTCTCATGAACATGGGCAATCAATGAAGCAGGAAAAATACCTACACAAAAACCTGCTAAAACGCGAGTCAGCAATAGATCTAAGAAATTGCTAGCGAATATCTGCAAGAAAAATGCGAAACCAGATAAAACCAAGCCAACTATCAAAAAGAGTTTCCTACCATATCTATCCGACGCACGACCGAAAACAAAAGAGGATAGGAACAAAGCTAAGGAATAAGCAGCTACAATTAAACCAATGCCCTGATCTGATATTCCTAAGCTCCTTGCAAAAATAGACATGTATCCCCAAGAAGACATGATCGAAGCAAAAGTGAGAAATCTAATTAAATTTGGCTTCATTGCGTAACAGCTTCCCGCCAGTCAGATAAACTCTTCGCTTGCGCGCATGTATGTAGTTGAATAGTCTAAGCTGCTTCTGTTTGTTCTGTGTGTGATAGTTATGCACATGCATGCATACATGCTACTGTGTGTCTAGAAAGGAGAGATAAGGAATAGTTGGTTGGGTTAAAATTTAACCTTCTCTATTTATTTCTTCTCGTATTGTCTTCTCTTGTCTTGTCTAAACTCTCTACACTCTCTACTCTCACACAAAACAGACTCCGTCTCTGTCTGTCACTGTCCTTCTGTGTCTGTCAGTCTGTACAAGTCCGCCGTATATAGATATTAAAGGGTGCGCGCGTGCATTAAAACATATTCTGGTGGATCATCTTAATTTCTGCGCCTTCTAATCAAATCTAAATTCTGCATTATCTACTTGAATTTCCCGGGACAATGTTTCTGAAACGTTAGCGCGTCTTATCTAGGGTATTCTCTTTTCTCGTCTTTCTTTTCTTCTCGCTTCTCGGCTATCCTTTTCTCTATCCTCGATTCTAGTCTCTTCTCTCTCAGCTTCTATTTTCTCTTCTTTTCCCATTTTTCGCATCTTTTCTCTTCTCACTTCTCGTCTATCTCTTTCTCCCAGTGTCACTAATCGTTCATTGTAAAATTGAGAAGCTACGTTTGTTACGTCTTCGATTCTTTCGCTCATAAACTTATAGTTTTCAATAATTCTCTCAAGGGAAGTAGCGCGATCCATGCGTCCTTCCTTCTCTACCTTTTCTTTTGCTTTCTCGTTCGCGTGTACGGCCTTTGACAAGAGATCTTGGATAACTTTGATGTATCTACCTCTTTCCTCCGGGTTTTGAGTAGCCTCGAAAATGACCTTATCCACTACCAGTTTATGTTTCCACGTTGCTTCTTCATAATCTCTATCCTTGATACTTTGCTCTGCCTCCTCGATGAGGACCTCAAGGTCTTTTCTGGATATGGCCGCTATAGGATCGAAATACAGGTTACGTGCGAGAATATCACGTAATTTTGCGTCGTCCCCACATAATTCGTCCAACAGACTTTCCTCTTTTTCTTCTCTCTCTTCTTTTTCTTTTCTTCTTTTCCACATGAGTCCATCTCTCCACTTTATTGTTTGAATCAGTCTAAATTAAAATCTTTGGATAAAGAATTGGAAAATGTTGCATGCATGCTTTTGCCTCCTGCCCGTGCGATTTCTTCATTTACTATTCTTTGTGTGTAGGGGGGTTAAATTTTAACCTTCTCTCTCTACTCTCTTCTCTTTACTTTACTTAGCTACACGCACCTCTCTACTCTGCTCCCTACTCTACTCTCTACATGCATGCATGCTAGCTGATTCACCACCGAAACTTCCTTTTTTTCTGCGTACAAATCGTTTGAACTCTGCTTTGTCTGATTCATAATTACAAAGAAAAACTGCCAATGCTTTTCCGTGCGCGTCTAATTTCTCCTCTTTTTCATTTGACAAAAAACCATATGCTATTTTCTTACGCCCTATATGTAGGATGTAAGTTACTCCCTAAATCGACAGCGCGCGAAATCAGAAATCTTGGGCAGAAACTTGGACTTCAGAAGTTCCGCGCGCAATGCTCTTCTAAAGGCTGTTTGCGTACACTAAACATGCCAAATTCAGATTTTCAGTTCATACGTATTAAATGTGACAGACCAGTAATTTTCAGAAATGGATCTATGAGTTGGCTACCGAAATGTTGTCCACAAGATAACTCGGCTACCTCCACCTGAAAAAGAGGCGAACCATGCACGTTGAAACAAAAAATTAATAGTAGAAACAGTTTACGTTCATTCTTGCCATTAGTCAGTATTCTCGTTATGATTGGTTTGGTTTGCAGTGTAGACGGGTTCAGTTATACGACCTATTACGCTGGTGACTACAATGTCTTGAATGGAACCTATGTTTCTGGAAGTTGCCCACTCAGTGTCACTGTTGTGGATAATGAATATTTTATTCTAAATAGTATAGGAACAGACACTTCTGTCAATAAATACAATACGAATGGATACACATTATTGGGTTCCACTTCTCAAGCCTCGGGGTCAATTTCGAATTTAACCGCTGATGATGGAGTGTACATGGTTTTTAACAGCTACTCCAGCGGCTCAGACATTGAAGATTATGTTAATAATGACACACATGATAAGGATGGTAGTGCGGATAAAGGCACACACTCAAATTTCACAGCGCAACAATACGGTCCAGACTTGGTCAATGATACACTAACGGAGGAAAATACCGGTGGCAATTACACATTATGGCTTTATGTTAACGCTGATGATGAATCGAGGACTGAGTGGACAAGAATTGGAACGAGTCCATACCTTGACGCTATCGACTATAGCACAAATTACGTAAATGCGTCTGGCAACAACCTGTCGGTAGGCGACTTCAATTTCACAGATTCAGGGAAATCCTTGGAAACAATAAGCAACGTGGAGGTTCAGCTCTACGCTAAACAAAGTGGAACTAACAACAATCTTGAAATTTTTGTTTGGGACGGTTCAGAATGGACATCTGCAGGCAATCTAGCAACGCTCACTTCATGGAGCTGGATGAACTGGACAGCAACTACAGTACTTGACACTTGGACAAAAATTGATTCAACCAAAATATACATCAAGTCAAGTTCTGGCGGGGGCACGTATGAAGTTGACTGCGCAAGACTCAAAGTTGACTACGCGCCTCAAAATTACGAGCTTGACTTGGAAGCTCAATGGACAAACGTAGAACACAGCGAACTCAATGAGGAACTTTGCATATATGGAGGAACAATGAGTGCAGAAAATATTGGGATTGACGTTTGGAACGGCTCCGACTGGGAAAACCTCTTCATCGATCTGAAATCAGGATGGAACAACGCTTCAGTCACCCTCTACCTAACATCCTCCAATTTCACAATCAGATTCAAAGGAGGCAACGAAATGGGCGACATAATCCAGAATACTTGGGACATAGATGCTGTCCTCCTACACGTATGGACCGATCATTACGCCGCTGAAGTTGAGTTTGCAGGTTCATCTAATATCTACAACTGGAAACAGTTGAATTTGACATTCGACTCAGCTTGGACAACCGACACTGTGAACGTTACCATTCAACTTTACAACTATACCGCTCTGGATTATCCCACCAGCGGAAACGGTGTCATCTCGTACACTTCAAGTTCAATTGCAGACACCGATGAAACAATACATCAAATGATAACTACAAATTCTCACCATTTCCGTGATAATACAGGAGATTGGAAAATCAAAGTTAAAGCAGTGAAGACCACAACTACCCAGTTCAGTTTCAAAGTCGACTGGATAATGTTCGGGCCCACACACTGGAGCGAATACACAATCTCCACAGAGTTCTTCTTCTCAAATGCAACTGCAGAAACGCCTACTCAACTCAACTTCACAATCGTAAGCCAGTACATTCTAGCAAGCGTCAATGTCACCATCCAAGTCTGGAACTATTCCGCCTCAGCTTACGCAACAAGTGGCGAAGCTTGCTTTACGTACACTTCAAACGGAACAAATGAAACAAAACTGCTCAGTTTAAACATCAACCCACAATATTACATTTCAAACGGAAACGCCAAAATAAAAATCACAAGCTTTTCTGCAACAACACAGTACAAACAAGAAGTAAATCAAGTCGAACTAGGAATCAGCACCCAAACCTCAATCCAGCCATTAATTTGGTTTACCCCTTTTCTGTACGTTCTACCATTTGTCTTTGGACTACTATTCCTCTTAGCCCTAAAACTCAAGCGCAGAAACACAAAAACTAGTCCAAAGGCTACAGAATCTCCTAAGAACTCTATACACGAACGTAAACCAAGAGAACCACAGATTGTAGCCAATGAAGACTTGTTCTCTCAACAATTTGAGACAACTCACGAACAAATCAAAGGCAAGAAAATGCTGCTAGAAATTGATCACACAACAGACAGCAACAAAGACATGTTAAACTTCATCTCTGAAGCAAAAAACAACGACGAGACACTCTTCATCCTAACAAAGAAGAACAGCGTTTTACATTCAACAGTTTCCGGAGACCCTGATGTGAAATTTCTTCTCTTAACTTCAGAGACACCTTCACCCTCACAAATCAATGAGAAGGAAACCCTCTTACCAGCAAATGACATTTCAATTCTGCTTGACTACTTTGCCAGTATTTCAAGAAAAAAGACGGAAAAAACCGTAAACCTGATATTTGATAATCTATCAGACATAATACTTAGATGCGGGCGAAAAAAAACATACAAATTCATACCTCGTCTTCTCGAAACCATTTCGTCACCCAATTTCACAGCACTCTTTGTATTCAATCCGACAGTCCATGATAAGCACGTACAGGCGCGCATCAGAGATATGCTTCACAAAGAAGCAGCTTAACGCAATCAGCAACACCCAAGCCGGGACGTTCGGGTCGGATGCTAGGTCCAGCCTCACATATGGATCAAAATTTCGGGAACTAGAAACACCTTTTTTCAGTATTGATTTCAAAGTCATAACCTATATCTCATTCTTCCAGTGAAGAGAAATGACAGGGAAAAAACATGGTAGATTCACCTGAGGATGAGTTAGAGAAACTTCAGAAGCTGAGAACTGAATTAGAAAGCAGATTAGCAGAAATAGATGAAAAAAGAGAAGCTGAGGAAGAAAACGTAAAAGTGCTTAGAGAAAAAGCGGCAATTCGAGAGTTAGAGGAGAAAATTAGTGAAAAACAAGATGCACTTGCCAATCTTCAAATTGAGAAAAATGAACTGGAAGATAAACTGAAAGCACCAAACAAAAACAAACCAGAAGATGCATTGAAACCGTCAAATAAAATATCAATATACGAGGCCATCCAGAAAACGAAAGAAGAAATGGAAAACAAAAAGAACAATCCGGAAACGAAGAAGGAAGAAGGAAAAGAAACCGAAAGCGATGAAACACCAGAAGAGAAAGACAGCAAGAAAAGACTTGGATTCTTCTAGAGAAATTCCCGTCAGATTTGATTTAACATAATACGCGCATTGGAAAGATATATGGAAAAAATGTCAAAATGTAACAAAAAATGTGACAATTCACTTTTTTCCTGAATTGAGTATATCAATCACCAACAATGTTGAAATTGTTGTGACAACAGACTGATTGTGACGTTACGTAAATACTCGATTTTAGGGTTTTGTTTCTGATTTGATGTTAAAAAACTGACCAAATGAAGAATATATGTTTCTGTTAAGTACATGCATGCTAACTTCAACCAAATATTACATCCAATAACATCATGATGACGAAACCAGCTATCAGTCCAAAAGTGGCTTCTCTCTCGTATCCTTTCCTATGACTTTCAGGAATCATCTCATCAGCAATGACGAAAAGCATTGCCCCTGCAGCAAAGGCAAGTCCCCATGGTAATAGCGGTTTGGAGATTACTACAATTGCGGCGCCTAACAGACCTCCAAGGGGTTCAACTAGGCCAGTTAGTGTTCCATACCCTAGAGCTTTCCTTCGACTGTATCCCTCTCTAAGCAATGGTAAAGCCACTGCGAGTCCTTCAGGCATGTTCTGCAATCCTATGGCGATAGCTATGACAAGTCCTGCCGCTACGTCTCCACTGCCAAAGCTGACTCCAACAGCCAATCCTTCGGGGAAGTTGTGAATTGTAATGGCAAGGACGAACAACCAGATTCTCGACAATCTGGATGGAGGACCTTCAGCACCAAATGCCGGGCTGAAATGAGGGATAAACCGATCTATCAAATGTAATAATACAGCTCCCAAGAGAAGCCCAAATACAGCAATCCATGGACCACCCAAGTCTATGGACGGAACCAACAAGCTAAAAGACGTAGCAGCCAGCATCACTCCAGCTGCAAATCCAAGCATAACATCCAACAATCTGTCTGAAACTCGCTTTGTAAACAACACTGGCAAGGCTCCAAAGCCAGTAGCTAAACCTGCAACTAAGCTGGCTACAGAAGCAAGCCAGACTATTTCATCCATAATACTCAACACATGACTATGTTGCTCATTAGTGCAATTAGATCATATACATGTTTCCGTAAACTCAGACGCACTCACACTGTCTTTTTCCTCAGATGGACACAAATAACCAGTTGAGATTACTACCGGCCGAAGAAAATAGGATATTAAAGAGCACCACCTTCTCAAGGTTTAGAAATTGTTTGAGATCTACCAGCACTTTTTATAATACCTACAACGGGAAACTTTTCGACAAGATCTCCACCGTGTGGAGCTTGCTCCAAGGCATTCGTCAAATCCACACCAGCACTGTGAAGGACTTGGTGCGTCCCGTCTTTCCAAAGGAAACTAGCTGATACATCATACACCTTTCCTTTGTATATCACATACGCCGCATTCCCGTTTTTCCCATTATATTGGGCAACCATTTCCTTTGTGAAGACTTTCATGTACCTGATTCTTCCAGATTTGCAAAAAAAAGGGGAGAGGAGAAAAGGCTTACCTGAGGAACTTGGAGACGAAAGGTGAACTCTCGCCTCTACGCATGAAATGTCCGGATGGTCCTTCACCTAGGAATTCGGAGAACCAGGACTCATGCTCAATTTCCTCGTTAAGGATTGCCTGAGATAGGTCGTATGTTCGGTGGTCTTTTCCAGCAGTCAGGTTACAGATGTGTGTGTATCCTCTTACTGCACATCTCTCCGCTTCCACAAGCACTGTTAGCATAGCTTTTATGTCGGTTGGATCCTCAGGCAGCTTAGCAGGCGGACAAGCCGAGATGTCATGAAAATCTTTCATGTTTTCCGGAAGCTTGCCTCCTAACTCGTATATGCGGGGAACAAGAGCCTCAAAGTGGTTGCGATCTTCAATTCGAGCGACCTCTGCGATCTCCTTGACCCCTTCACCTTCTAGTCCTATTAGATTACATCGCAAGATGGTATAATAGTAGTAAGTTGTAAGCTCGGCTGCGGCATTCTTAACTAACAACTTCACAAGTTGATTAACATTGATGCCAGCTTTCTCCACCATTTCTCGTGCTACTCTAGCCATATAGTTCACCGCTCTTTTTATATTTCAAAGGACTATTTAACAGTATACAATTCGTGCATACGCGCACGCACTGTTTCTTCAACTACCTAACCTCCCATGTGTACGATGTAGAGAAAGTATCAGTGTAAAGAAAAGAGAGATGTGACAGTGAGAAAATCTAACAGAGAATTAGTTAAAGAAAAGATGAGAGAGAATTTGGGTTTGAGGGGTTAAATTTTAAACCCCAAACCCAAACCCCAAAGTTAAAATTTAAACCCACACACCAAATTTTAGAAGGCGAATGAGTTATGTATGCGCATGCATTTGATGAGAAGTTTCATAAATGGTTTCAGCGTAAGTGTTATCTATGAGACAGGAAAAACTTGTGAAACTGCTTTGTGAGCTGATTAAAAACTCAAGGCAAAGCGACAGAGATTTAGCGAAAATCTTGGGTTTTTCTCAACCTTCGGTAAGTCGTTTAAGGAAAATTCTGGAAAAAGAAGCGATACTGCAGTATACTGCAATACCCGATTTTTCTTATTTGGGTTTTGATTTGATAGTTATCACGTTTTACCGTATGAAGAAGCCTGTGCATCCCCTTAGGGAGAAGGCGGAGAAATGGCTGAAGGAACAGCCCAACTTGGTGTTTTCAAGCGAGGGGCAGGGGATGGACGCAGACAGAGTTATGATGTCAGTGCATAAGGATTACGCAGATTTCTCCGAATTTCACCGTAAGTGTGGAAGAGAATTAGGCCCATACATCGAAAGTTTCAGAAATTTTCTCGTAAGTTTCAGAGGACACGAAATATCAAGACTTTTCTCATTTAATGACTTGGCGCGCGTGATGCCTAATTTTTCTGTTAGTAGCTCTCTACAGCAGAGGTGGAAACGTTCTCTTCCATCTAGTCTTTTGGAGACTGGTCCTGTTTTTGGCGTTGAGGGAGGAGAAGTGGTTATTACATTGTATACTTCAGTCGCGGATAAGATGAAAATCTTCTCCTCTTTTATCCGCAAGGGTCTCGAAAGCGGCGACGCCGTCTGGTATGCTTATCCAGACGAGGAGAGCGAAACCGTTAGGGCTAGGCTTGAGGAATATGGAATTGATGTGGAAGAATATGAAAAAGATGGCGCTCTGCGTTTGACTAGCCTAACCGAATTTTTTATGCCAAACGGTAAATTAGATTATGAAAAAGCAGTTAACGATGGTCTAAACTGGGGGGCTATGGTGAAGAGAAAAAGGTACAAACACGGAAGAGGTATCGAAGACTGGGGCGACTTTTCTTTTGTTAACGGGTCATGGCAGAAATTCATGACAGACTATTGGCTAGACCCTAGATGGAACGATCCAACAGTCTCGGAATGGGTAGCGCCTAAAGAATCGGTGGGAGCAGAGTATGTTCCTTCTATCATGGAGATCAATGCCATCAATGTGGAACACATGAGTGAAACGCAGGTTCGCGACATCCTTGAAACCATTGGTGGAGGAAAAAAGCCACCAACAAGATTTATTGACCTCCTTGAGTACGTTACCGCCTTCTCAAAGAGAATTGGTTTGTCTCATCTGGAGCTTCTCGGTCGCAAGTTCTTGTTAGAATTTGATCCAACTTCTGACTATGAGACGGTTGTCGAGGATTTTGTAAAAGAGTCCATGGCGAACGTTGAACCTATATACGTTTTTACATCGGCTACTAGCACGATCCACAAACATCTAGCTAAAAACCTTGCCATTAAATTCTTTTTAATGTCAATTTCAACATCCGCCATACAGTCGAAATCTGAAAATGAAGTTTTAATACCTGTTAACAACATCGACTTGATCCTAGACTCTATTGATAATGTTACGAAAGCTTACCCAAAAGCAAACGTGTCCATAGTCTTTGATGGACTCCCCGATCTCCTGTCATCACTTGACCCCGAAAGAACTTTCACTTTCCTCCATCACGTGTTACAAACGTTATCTGCAGAAGAAACAACCGCCCTCTTCCTCTTTAACACAAGCGCCCACGATCCAAAGATCGTTTCAACATTAAGAAGTATGTTCTATGATCAAATGCTCTATACAAAAGTGGGGTTACAAACGGTCAAGCTATCTCAAGTCGAATAACCCCAGCGCATCTGCACAGATCACGCTATTCATAGACTTGCAATCCGTGATACCCATGTTTTTCGTTATTCTCTCAGAAACTTCGCTAGGCAACAACGTATGCAAGCAGGAAAGAGACATAACCAAGGTGCAAAGAAGATAGTACGAGGAATCAAGGGAAAACACTAAGGAAAAATGCCGAAAAAGAACATACAAAACGCCTAAAAGGGACATGTGAAAAGGGAAATCTCTGTCAAATACGAGTCAGATCCACCAGGACCTGCATCACAATCCATAGTTGATTGGAACAACACTGAATGGATTGAGATTGAGGTTCAGAGCGTCTTAGAAACAAGTATTACCGCCATGCAGACCCGACATTTCAAGAACGGAACAGAAAAGACCAAAGACACGTACGTGGAATATCGCGGATCTTACTTGGGGACTACTCAATGTGGTTTTTATCGACGCAAACCTCAGTGAAGGTGATCTCACTTATGTCAAACCATATCATAAATACATTCAAACAGCCAATAGCACAATCGATGTCTCACCTATCCTCAAAGTAACGGACACAGTTTCCCGTAAATACGCAGGTGCAACAACAGAGATCAACCATGCTAACACTAGTGCCCAAGGTAAGGGATGTTAGGGTCTGATGGTGGATGCTTATCGGGACAAAACGACCGGTATTCTCTGTGAACTGCACGAGGTTATGGGCAGCAATTTGGCGGAAGAGGGGGGTGCCTTTACAACGAAAATGAAAAACATAGCAACCAACCTGTGGCAGCCAACTCCTATCTGGGTCGAACCATCGTTTCGGATAGCCTTAGTAGTAATTGTCGCCGCCGTTGCCGTCCCTGCCATCTGGGTATGGCGAAGAAAGAAAACGCCGTCACTCGAAAGGAAGGGTGTATCAGCATTTACCTAACAAAACCACTCGTGTGTTTCTTGTGTGTGATAGTTATGCACATGCATGCATACTATGTATATGATATTGTGGCTAAATAGGAGAGAGAAGGAAAGAAGTGGGGGATAAAATTTAACTCTTCTTCTTATACTCTCTACACACCACACATAATCTCCAATCCATTCATCACATGTTTTCTGATATACTCCTCTGTGCGTGTGGTTCGCTACAAACTTCCTTTCAATCTCATTTCTTGCCTAATCACCTCTAAATTTTATTTCATCTCTTTTTGCATGCATGCGCGCACGCAAAGGTGAAATATACATGCAGATATTCATACTTATTAAACATAAATTTTAGGATCCATCACCATGACTTCTCACAAAACAAAAATCGATGCAATCTTCTCTGAATGGGACAAACCAGACTCACCAGGATGTGCTCTCGCTATCGTACGAGCTGGGGAAACGATATACGAACGGGGATATGGAATAGCCAACCTCGAATACGACATCCCGATAACGCCTGAAACCAGATTCCACGTTGCTTCAGTATCCAAACAATTCACAGCCATGGCAGTCACTCTCTTAGTCCAAGAAGGGAAATTGTCTCTCGATGCGGACATACATGAATACCTTCCTGAAATACCTGACTTCGGCGTACAAATCACCCCTCGTCATCTGTTACATCATACAAGCGGACTCAGAGACCAGTGGAGCCTTCTTACCATCGCTGGTTGGCGTATGCAAGATGTCATAACCACCGAGGACATCATTGAACTCGTTCAGGTCCAAAAAGCACTCAACTTTAAACCAGGAGCAGAATATCTCTACAGCAACACAGGATATACCCTTCTCGCCTTAATCGTCGAACGCTTATCAGGTCAAACCTTCCAGGAATTCTGTCGCACACAGATTTTCACACCCTTGGGCATGGAGAACACCCACTTCCACCACAACCATACAATGATCGTGAAAAACATGGCCTACTCCTATGCCCCCAACGAAAAGAATGGGTTCCATAAAGTCGTCTTATCCTACTCAACTGTTGGTGCCACCAGCCTCTTCACAACCGTTCAAGACCTCGGGAAGTGGGATGAAAACTTCTACACCCACAAGGTAGGGGAACCAGAAGTCTTCACGATGCTGCATACGAGGGGGGTTCTCAACACTGGTCAACCCATCAGATACGCGTTCGGTTTGTACATTAGTCAATATAGAGGCTTAAAAACGGTGGAACATGGCGGTAGCGACGCAGGGTATAGAGCCCACCTAATCCGCTTTCCAGATCAACGATTCACAATCATCATCCTAGGTAACTTGAGCACACTTGACCCTTCACAGCTCACCAGGAAAATAGCCGACATCTACCTCGAAAATGAGTTTTTAGAGACAGAAGAGCAAGAAGAACCAATAAAACTTCCCATTGAAGCACTTGTAGAGAAGGCAAATATCTATTACAACGAAAATCTAAGCACGACCATTCGTATAGAGATGATTGAAGACAAATTATATTGGGTTAGAACGAGTGGAAACATAGAACTCCAACCCCTTTCCCCAGAACGCTTTAAACTCGCAGACCCAGACCCTTCAACGATCATAGAATTTAGTAAACCGACACCGAATTCAAGAACACAGATGAATTGGTTTGTTCAAACACAAAAACCAATCGTCTACCGAGCCGTAGACCCATATGACCCCACCGATCATGACAAGGAAAACTACTCGGGCAGATACTTCTGCCCAGAATTAGATGTCACGTACACCATCCTAAACGAAGAAGGAAAACTATTCCTCAAACGGAGAAAACATGAAAAGACTCTCATGATACCAACCTTTAAAGACGCCTACACAAGAGAAGACTCAGACATACTATTTACGAGAGATAACGAGAATGCCATCTCAGGCTTCACACTGACAACAGAACGCGTCCGAAACCTCCGATTTATCAAACACGAACTAAGAGCTAGCTAGTATTTCCATGCATGCATGCATGTTTTGGGTTTGGGGATTAAAATTTAACCCCCCCACACAAATCAAATTGGCAGACCTGAAAAAAAGCGGTCTAGACCGTTGCGCGCGCATGAGGGCGCGAACAATTCATATTTTGCCTGCATCGGTTTTTCTTTCGACACTGTCTTAACGGGTTGTCTGTTTCTTGTTTTATCCAGTATCCTGTAGGCCTGTTATCCTGCGCAGTGCCATCCTCACTTTAGGCATTGTAGGTTATCCAAGTTCTTCATCTTGGTTTTTATGTGTACTTAAATCTTCAATGCAACTTAATGAAGAAAGCGAATAGATCACAACTTTTCCAATGCAGCGCTGATTCTGTCTAAGGCTTCATCTATTTGTTGTTCGCTAGATGAAGAGAAACCCATACTGACATATCCTTCAGCTCTGACACCCTCCATCCTACTGCTGTAATCCACCTTGACGTGCGCTTCTTTCAATAAATACCTCGCAAATTCATAAGAGGACATCCCAAATGCATCTATCTTAGGGAAAGCTGCGAAGTATCCGTCTGGTTTCACACATCTTATCCCACGAATTCGGTTTAACCCTTCAACAAGTAGGTCTCTTCGTGCTCTGTACACTTTCACGGCTTCCTCTACCCAATGCTGAGGACCTGTCAAAGCTGCCAATGCAGCAGCCTGCCCTATGTCACTCGTGGACACTGTCGTATGTGACTGAATTCTCGCCATTTTGTCAATGAATATTTTTGGGCCAGCCGCGTAACCAATCCGATATCCTGGCATGTTGTAGTTTTTTGCAAAGCCGTTGATGGTTATTGTTCTATTTTTCATGCCTGGAAAAGAGGCAATACTGCCAGGATAAGATCGGTACATTATTTTCTCGAAACTTTCGTCGAAGACAACTATCAAGTCGTGTTCAATCGATAACTCGGCTATCTCTTCAAGGTCATTCTTGTTCAACACGGCCCCTGTCGGGTTATCCGGCGTGCTAATTAATATCATCTTAGTTCTTTTTGTGATACTGCGCTCTACATCCTCTGGATCGATTCTGAACCTCCTCTCTTCTTTAGCAGGAATATAAAGCATCTTGCCGCCTGACATCAAGACGTTAGGTGCCCAACCGCACACATATCCTGGATCAGCAAATATTACTTCGTCGCCTTCATTTACTATGCTCCAGACGGACAAAAACATGGCCTCTGAACCTCCATTTGTCAGTAGTATCTCGTCCTTAGGATTAACCGAAATCTGATTGGCCTTCTGCAATTTGTCGGCTATGGCTTGTCGTAGCTCCAAGTCTCCGGTGAAAATATACCTTGAACCTCTGTCAATGGCATCTTTTGCAGCCTTCGTTATGTGATCTGGCAAAGAATGTTCATGTGACCAACCGTCTCGCAGATATATCGTATCTGCTGGAATTTCAAGATCATCCCAGCGGGTAGAATCGTACGTGTATGTGTATGGCGGGAACGTGAAACGTGTTCTTTCAGCCAATTTATTCTGTGACATCTGTGAAACCCCAAGTAGTGGCAAATTTAGGTTTTCTAATTTAAATAGTTGTATATTAATGATCTTGAGGATACGCGCGCGCTTTCTACATGCACGTACGGAGACAGACACAGACAGTTTTTTGTGAGAGATAGGGAGGAGTAGAGAGCAGAGTAGAGAGGTGCGTGTAGCTAAGTAAAGTGAAGAGAGGAGAGAGAAAGGTTGAAATTTAACTCTTCTTCTTCACACTCTTCCAGGGTAAGCTACCCTTCGAAAGCGTCAGTCTGAGCTGATCCAACCCCTTACTTTATTGAGCAATATCTCATCCAGTCCTTTGTCGTATTCGGTCTGACGCACCCACATGACCACAACGGCGTCTGAGTTGGTAGTTTCGGGAGGGTTGATGTAGATACAGCCAAGAACTCTTGTTTCATCCAAAGATACGACCGTATAGGCAAACGCCTTGCGATTGAGGAACTCTTGTTGGTGCCTTTTCAGGTCAGCGAGGTTTTCTTCGAGAGTGAACCCTAGTCTCGGCCAAGAACCGCCAAACATAGTATGAAGAAGCTCCCGGCTCTCGATAACTGCTTCGTAATCCTTTTCAACGTCATCTACGGACAGCATTCGAAGGCGAAAACGGTCTGTCTCGAGCAGTGTGGGGATCTCGAAATCATCGGATACGAATTGGTCTGTGGACATCGGTTTCTCCTCTCAATCATCTTTGATATACACTATAAGCTATTTTTTGCAAATTATATATTATGCACTTCAGAAATTTGTGCGCACATACCCAACTTCGACCAAAAAATGTTCTTAGGCCAAAAGATCTAATACGCAAATATGCGACAGGGGCTGGTGAAGGTGATCTGTTTGAAAGTTTTGATTATGTCAGATTTGGAGGGCGTATCTGGCGTAGATGATCATCGGCAGATATATGCTGATATTGCTGAACATCGTGAACTCTACAAAAGAGCTCGCAACCTCATAACTGAAGATGTGAACGCCGCTATTCGTGGCCTAAGGATGGGAGGCGCCACTGAAATTGACGTAATTGACGGCCACGGCTATGGCGAACCGCCATATGTCAACATCATCAGAGATAAGATTGAATATGGGACAAGAGTAATAGCGGCTTTTGAAACGTGGTCTCCGGTGAAATCTTTTCCATGGGAGTCCTATGACGCTGGGGTGCTGTTGGGCTATCATGCCATGGCTGGAACTCTAGACGGCTTTCTAAGCCACACAGTAAGTGATTTGACTGCTGTGAAGATGAATGGCAAATATGTCGGTGAAGCAGAAATTGAAGCATGGCGATTAGGACACTATAACGTGCCCACAATCCTGGTGACTGGAGATGCTGCTGTCGTAAGGGAGACAAAGTCTATTCTCCCCGGGATCGAAGGTGTTATCGTGAAAACGGCTGCAAGCAGAAGCACTGTTAAGTGCTTACCACTGAATGAAGCGCGGTCACTTATTCAAAGAACAGCAACTAGTGCTCTTAAGAATCTGAAAAAGCTCAAGCCTTTTAAGATGTCCACACCGATTCACTTGGATATAGTTTTTTCCTCTCCAGAGTGCGCTAAACTCGCTGCTGAAATGCCGAAAAGCAAGCTAACTGATAATAGAACAATTTCCTATATAGCTGAGGACTACCGTGAAGCCTGGTCGGCTTATTCTACGGCTCTCTCGTTAGCTTTGGCACATAGACGACACCTTCTTAACAAAAGGTTGCGAGAATCAGAAGTAGCGAAGAGAATTATGGAAGAGTGGTGCAAAGAATATTGGCACCGATGGGCAACAGAACCACCGCCATCCCCACCCATAAAGTAATTGGAGTTTCAATATCTTGGAAACTTCTCTGTTCCTACAGCGCTACGTGCCGCAAAACGCATGCATACAAGAAATAAAAGTGTCGCCAGTCAGGAAAACGATGTTGTTGGCGCCGCCGGTCGGATTCGGACCGACGACCTACTGGTTAACAGCCAGTTGCTCTACCTAACTGAGCTACAGCG
>Ga0209635_10001649_pt1 | contig 16715 bp, 20 predicted proteins | sample DeeMarSWOR230_32_FD_187463 | JGI IMG/M metagenome (GOLD analysis project Ga0209635, IMG submission 187463) | Marine sediment microbial communities from White Oak River estuary, North Carolina - WOR-2-30_32 (SPAdes) (version 2) | ecosystem: Environmental > Aquatic > Marine > Intertidal zone >... | reverse complement strand
TCCAAAACCCTTGAAAATCCTACGAATGAATTGGAAGTCCTTAAGAAAATTGTGAAAGAACTTTTTGAAAAATTCCTCAACGAGTCTGAACTCGAGGCAAGAAGGGTGGGTGTCAAAGTCTCGAACTTTGTTAAAGAGCAAGAGCGACAGAAACAGATAACGAACTTTATAGGACTTGCTAAGAATTGAAATTATATTCCAGGCTTGCCTCTTTTTCGAGTTCCTTTGCTTGCGCGCAAAATATCTAAAGAGTTTTCAATGGTTTGCTGTCTAGTCCTTTATTTTCGGCGCCACAATACCCAAGACGCCGCTGATTAGGATCATTAAACCTTCGGCGTCTTTCCCGTAGAAAACGGTGATTATCCCTAGAATTATGTTTGTCACCCCTCCAGCCAAGTAACGTCCTGTCCAAAGCATCGCGCTGGCAATTATCGCTACAACGCCTATTACAATAAGCAATGGTGATTCGATACTGATGTGCCTACTTCCCTCGAAGAGTTTCGATGCGAGGTCAATGGCACCCTTACACAAAAGCACGCCACCAACGATTCCCAAAATCAAGGCTATCAACGCAAAAGCGTGTTCAGTTTTCATCTCTATCACAACACTCTTTCAAAACTAACAGATACTTATGGGTTCTTAACTGACAATCATTAACACAAATCTTGATTCAAACTACAAGGGAAACTTGATTTCGAACTCCTAGAGATGTACGCGTGCCTTCTCTGTCTGAAACGGCCATGGAAATAGTTTAGCTTGGAGTTTTAGATGCCCAACGTGCTATATTTTATCGCCGGATTTGAATCTTGTTCCAAACAACGGAGTTAGGTCTAAACATGCTTTTGAATTTCTTTCTCTTTCTTCTTAGCTTTTTTCAATTTTTTCTCTAACTTTTCTATCTTTTCTTTTTCTGCGCTTAGTTTGATTTGCCTGACCAGGTCTTTGTAGATTTGTTTTTCAATTACGTAAATTTCGTCATTAGCACCTACGGCTTTCTTTAGATGTATTGCTTTGAAAGCTGAGTCTATTAGTTCTTTAATTTTGCCTGTTGTTTTCCGGTTGTCGTATATTAGTTGAACTAACTCAACGGTGTCTCGTTTGGATAGCGATGAAATAAATCTCTTTATGTTTTCGTCTTTGCGGATGTCCTTGTGAACGATATTCACATCATCAATTGTTAGGATGGGTATCTCAAACCATGTACCCGCAACGTCAGAAAGGCCTAAACTCTTTCCTTGTTCAAGAGCACGTGCGCCAATCTCAGAATGGATTAGAAACAACAGCCTTTTATTTGTGAGGTAGAGTTTTGCCATCGAATATGCGATCGGAACTTCCCTCGACTCAAATCCTTTCCACTTCCTAACGTGCGCGCTCTTTACAAATATTGTGGGTGTCGTAGTTTTTGTCTGAAAAACCAAGTTCTCGCCAGCATCAAGTTTTTTGAACATTCCAACCATTTTGCCCAAGGTTTATACCTCTTTTTACCTATTCTGAATCAAAATTGAAACAAGACACCTTTAAAACTTGTTAACCGTAAATAAGAAGCCACACTCGATATTGTAAATCAAGATCAAGGTTCGCTTGATTTGCCCATTATCATCTTCTAAATATCTGTAGTAAGCCTCTTGTGACGTAGCGCGTGCAAAACTTCCACAATTTTCTTGTATCCGTTCGATCAGTCCGCATCTCGGTATACAAAATATTATAAGAAAGAAAACAAGACATTGAAAAAATGGTGTGACTCTTGGTAGATCTTGGAGAAATGTTGAACCGAATACTTGAAGACATCGCTGCCGCTTTACCAGCGGTTATTGCTGCTATCATCGTAATACTCATCGGATACGCTGTTGGGAAAGTCGTTGGAAAAGCTGTGAACAAACTCATCGAGAAAATGGGTATAGAAACAACCTTCGATCAAACTGATACGGGAAAAGCCTTCAGATCCGCTGGATTAGATATCTCATCTTTCGTTGGCGGGGTTACCACAGCCTTCATCGTCGTCCTATCCATCATCGTGGCGATACAGATATTAAACATAGCAGGTCCCATAGGTGAGTTTCTGGTTGATTTGGCAGCCTACTTGCCTAGACTTCTCGGAGGAATCGTGATAATAGTCGTAGGCACTGTTTTGGTTGGGTTCCTAGCATCTCTGGTGGGAGATACTTTGAAACCCATCTTTCCAAAAGCCAAAGCCGAGATAGCTGACATGTTGAGGAACCTTCTTCTAATCGGTTTGATAGCGGTGATACTTCTGATAGCGTTGGATCTTATGCTACTTGGAGGCGCCTTAGTTTATCCTTTGATCCTAGGCTTCGTTATGATGGGCGCAGGGATAGCGTTAACAGATGGCTTGATTAAGTCGATCACAGACGACCACAAAGAGTTTGCAGAGGTTGCGGGATACGCAAAATTCGTGCTTTACAGCGTTTTCCTTATCATTGGCGCAGGGGCGATCTTTTCCACGTTTGAAGGAGTTACAGACATCGTGGCTAATATTTCCTGGGCTTTCGCGATTGCTCTGGCAATAATGCTGATCCCTGTAGTTTACAGTATGGCTAAAAAGATGGCGAAAGAAGTTTCCTGACCAACTTTCAATTTTCCGCAACCCCCCTTCTTTTTTAACCTATTGAAAAGTGAAACAATTTCCAAATGACGCGTATCCACAGATGTTAAGGCCATTAATACCAGTTGTTAGGCTTGACTATGCGCTACGGCAAATCATCATACGCACACAAATCAACGCGTTGGTGCGGGGGGCGGGATTTCCGCACGAATTTACCGGCAAAAATATGCCTTTAATATGCTTGATGGTAGTTAGCTTAATCTAGAGGCGCGCGCAATACTCATTTCACTTTATGTTATTCCCATCTTCCAAAGCATTTGCCTTGCTGCCGATTTTTTGATAACTACTGCCCCAGAACCAACCAGTTCCTCCAACCCCTCAACGAAAGATATGGGATCTTCGGTGATCCTGCGTTCTCTCTCTCCTGGCGTAAGTGAATGGCTTTTGTCGAGCATTATCAGAATTATTTCTTTACCCATCGCCCCAAACACGGTTTCAAGCACCTCCTCCATGATCGTTGGAAAGAAGTTTTCGAAAGTTACTTCCTGCGCAAAGCTGGAGGTGACAACTGGCCCGTGCGCCTTGATCAAACTGAAAAAGAATTTTTCATCAAGGGATTTGGCGTGGTTCACGTCGTAGGCGCATAGCACGGTTGCGGGGAGGTCAAGTTTTCTGCCTATCATAATCTCGAACTCCACCAACTCTTTCTCTTTCTTGTGTTCAAAGAAACACGCGGCTTCACCGCACATACGCAATCCCTTAAGTCCAATCTCCATCGTTTCATCAAGCACGCGCTTTCCCAACATTATTGTGTGTAACACATTTACCTCACCATTGATTATGTACCAGTCATCGTAGTCAAAGATTCTTAATACGCCATCCCTTTCAAGGGCCTTAACGTTCAATCCGAAATCTTCCATGTGTCTACGGATTTGCTTGGAGGTTTCTTGTGATGGAACGTAAATCGCTCCCTCCCCTTTCTGAAATCCGGCTTGCAAAAAGTTGAAGAGCACCTCATGCTTCTCGTTTGGGCTCCCATAAAAGAATATACCATGATTACCAGTTTCCAAATCTCTCACGTAGTCTAAGGTCTTACCGAAGTTTAAACGGCGCTGCATCTTGTCAAACCTCTGGTGAACCAGCGTAGCTCTGATTCATCGCGCGCGCATACCCTGTGAAGGGTATGTGTGATCCTCCCATGTTTGGGGACGCACACCATTCGCGCCACGCGCTTAGCTCCAAGTCGTATACTAAACTAATATCAAACTTATGAAGCAAGAATCAACATCCAGAATAACAGAAAATATGGGAATTGTGCAGCTAAAAGAGGGCGTAGAGAATTCAGCGCAACAAAGTTCATATGGTAAGTCTTCTCTTGAAAGAGACCTTAATGGATGATGGGGGGCGTAAAAAAATAGAACTCCTTTCTCTCAGCAACTAACGAGTTCTTGCAAACTGTAGTTGCGCGCACGCCCCACCGTCAATATGCTGTTGAATCTCTCTAAAGGCCTTAGGGAACTAAATTCTATTCCAAGTTATGGACACACACGAACGCGTTACCGGTAAATTTATGTTCAAACCGCAAGCCCCACTCACAACTGCTCAAATTAGCCTTACTTTCAGTGCAGGGGGCGAGATTTCAGCGCCAATTTACTGGTAAGAATTTCTAAAAGTTGAACTACTTTGGCCCTAGGGATGGGATTTTGTCGCCAATTTACTGGTAAAAATTTCGTTACGGCTTGATGCGGTTAGCTTGATCTAGATTCGCCCGCAAAAAGCTCATCTTTGCGTACGCACATAAACTCCCAAGATAAGGCCGCTTATAACGCCACCGAGAATGTAGATGATCGAAACTAGCTTAGAACCGTGGGGATAAAACTTTTCTCTGGTACCTATTCTTGGTTTTCCGTTGGCTATCCCTAGGATTTCCCTTTCGAATTGGCATTTGATCTTTTCCAAGGCGTTCAAGAGGGAATAATGTTTGAGAAAGAGCAAGCAAGTGTTTCTAATCTTCCAGTATAAGAAGCGTGCCATGTTAAATTTCACAACGTCTCTGCATCCTCCATTTTTGGCAGAGTAATGAAAGGTGTAAGCGTTGGGGTCGAAGATTTGAACACCCGCTCTATTACTTCTGATTCCCAGATCTGTTTCCTCCCTGTATCCGTTTCCTTTGAAGTTCTCGTCGAAGCCGTGAAGTCTGATCAGCAGATCCCTTCTGTAGGACATGTTGCCTCCCTGAAAGAAATTAACGGGTCTGACATCGAACTTTTCCAGTTCTTCGTCTGATCGTAGTCTTGTGTTGTTCACTACATTTCCTGATCTGGAGATGTACATGTATTTCGCGGGTTTTGCTTTTGTGCGAATCTTTCTTCCCAACTCGATTACTGGTCCTCCAACGCCAACAATTGGCTCATATTTGTAGTACTTCGATAGGTTCTTCAACCAATTCTTGTCAGCAGAGCAGTCGTCATCCAAAAACGCTATGACGTCACATTTTGTGGCTCTGATTCCGCGGTTTCTTGATGCTGCGGGACCCTTTCTCTTTTCGTTGACGATCAATTTCGTTGGAATTTCGCAGTTTTTCACTATTTTGTTGATCGCTTCTTTAGTTTTCCTTCCAGACGCGTCGTCTACGACTATTATCTCTTGAGGTTGACAACTCTGGTTAACAATGGAATCTACACATCTTTTTAGAGCTTTTCTTCTGTTCCTGGTGCAGATAACCACTGAAACGGAAAAATTGGACAAATCCCTCACCTTCCCTCATTGAGCTTTATGCCGTGCAACCATACTCTTGACCGCGTGAATCATGTAAGACTCTGAAAAGAAAAAGGAGATGTAGGTGGACTTTTTAGACAAGTTTTCAGAGAAGATACCAAAAATCCGAAGCGCTATGCTTTCCAACTTCTTCGATACAAGAGGAACCTCATCATTTCCTCTCATGAAAATTGGAAGCCTAATTATCACAGGTGAAATATCCACGATTGAAAACTTGTTCTTTTCCAATAAGGTCTTCACAAGATCGATCGGGATGTTTTCATACCACGAATAAAGACGCACCTCATCAAAGCTGTTCCGATCGTAGAACCTCAAAGATTTCTTCAATCTTTTGTAAAAATCCCACAGTGAATCTTTGGTTTTCGCTATTATCACGAGCTCTCCACCAGGATTGAGGAGGGAACAAGCTTTTCTGAAAAGGTCTTTTTTGTTTGGGATGTACTCGAAAACTCTCACTGAAAAAATCTTGTCGAATCTTTCTTTGAAATCATGGTCCGTGAAGTCGGAGTTGATGAAAGTCACGTTTTCGTTGTGGATGTTCTCCTTCGCCTTCTCTATCATTTTTTCGGATATGTCTACTGCCACTAGCTTAGAACACCTACTCGCAATCAAGTCTGTCCATGTCCCAGGTCCACAGCCGATCTCTAAAATTCTGTCACTTTCCGTTGGGTCTAAACTTCTCAACAAAGCTTTCTTGGTTTGAACGTAATCAAACTTTGCAATCTTGCTTCCAGTCCACTGCGCATCTTTGTATAACTTCGATTTCTCGTTCCAAAAACACTGAATTTGCTCGTGTCTTGAGATCTTCATAATAACACCTCAATTGTGGCAGAGGCTGGAATCTTAGCGCTCTCGGTTCCCTTGAATGAACTCTTCAACCCTTTGTCGGGCGATGTGATCCGGCATCTGAACTGGTGGATGCTTGAAAGCATACGCTGAGATGCTAGTTAGCTGTCCTTTTATGCCTCTGTCGAGAGCCAATTTGGTTGCTCTGACGACATCGATAACCATACCCGCACTGTTGGGAGAATCCTGCACCGATAGTTTAAGGTCCATGTCGATCGGGACTTCCCCGAACTTCCTGCCCCGGATATACACATGGCATATTTTGTTATCTTTCAGGAAGGGGATGTGCCCGTTTGGACCAGCCCACGCCTCGATCTTATAGGGCGCTAGGCTGGTGAGAGCGCTGATCTTACTCTCTCGTTTAGTTTTAAGCCTGCTTTCAGTAGTCATGTTGAGGAAGTCTGTGTTGCCACCCACATTCAATTGATAAGTCCTTTCAATCCTTATTCCTCTAGAGACCAGGAGGTCGATTAGCGCTCGGTGAACGATTGTTGCTCCCATCTGGCTCTTCACGTCATCTCCCGCCACCGGCAGATCTGCATCTTCAAACTTCCTCACCCATTCCGGTTCACTCGCAATGAACTCTGGAATACAATTGACGAAAGCGCAACCAGTATCAAGGCAAGCTTGAGCGTAATGCCTTGTTCCACGAAAGCTGCCAACAGGCAGAAAATTCAGCAACATATCAGCCTTACTTTCCTTGAGGACATCTGCCACATTTGCAGGGTCCTCGTCTTCGCTATAGGCATTGAAAGGGATCTTCATATGTGCGGCAACGCCGTCAAGTATTGGTCCAGGAAGCACCTTCACACCTAGATCAGGTATGCTTGCAAACCTCACACAACAGTTAGGCTCTGCGAAGATCGCTTCGCTCAAGTCCCGCCCGATCTTAAGCCTGTTCACGTCAAAAGCCGCCACAAAATCTATGTCTCGAACGTGATAGCCTCCGAAGGTTACATGCATTAACCCTGGAACCTGTGAATTCTCCTCGGCGTTCTTGTAGTATTCAACACCTTGAACAAGGGCTGAAGCGCAGTTCCCTACTCCGGCTATTGCAACTTTAATTTTCATAGTTGAAACCAACCAACCTAACGATTTTGCGCCACCTTATCATGGGAAAGGTGCGCAGGGCAAATGTATAACGGTCTAATCGGTTTGGCTCGTCTTCCTGATAAGACTAGATTTATCTTACCGATAAGACAACGCTAATATATAGCTCATGCAAATATAAACCTTACGAAACGTTCGTTACATTGGTGATTGAAAGTGGCAAGGAGAGTTGTTAGGGTGATTCATCAGCCCAAGATCATCAAGGTTCTTGCGGATCCGGTGCGCAGGGAGATACTGCGCCAACTACGGCATGAGCCACAAACTCAAACCCAACTCGCTAGAAAGTTGAATCTCACCAAACCATCGATGAAGCATCATCTTCAGCTATTGCGCAAAGCGAGGCTCGTCAGAATCGCGCGTACTAAGGCAGAATCCCATGGCATACTTCAAAAGTATTATGAACCGACTTCAAACCTGTTCATAGAGGACTTTGAGAATACGCCGCCCTATCTACAAAAATACTTTCTTCAGTTCCACATAGAACGGTTACGTGGCATGCTGAGCGTTTTCCAGCTCATCGGGAAGAAGCGCGGAGAACCCGTTAACGTAACGTCAGATGAGCTCAAAGAGTTAGCGCATGAAGTTGCGAGGCAGATGGCCAAAGTTGGAAAAAGATACGAAAGAACGGGGGCAACCTTGAACAGGGAAACGCTACTCATTTCAATTTATGGCGAAGCACTGAAAGAAGTCATAACCCAAAGCAGATGGAAGGACTTTTTTGATTTGATTGTTCCGACCGAGAATAAGATCCTAGAGGCAACATGAGCGACTGTTTTGTGGTGCATGTATGAATAAGAGTGCTGGGACGACGGCCATAATCTTGATCATTGTAGCCACGGCTGCAATCACCTATTCCGCATGGCAATGGGACGTTTTTCAAGAACTAGGAATTCTAGATTTTGTTACTTTAGAAAACACGACTCTAGCTTTGAAGGTCTTCATCGTTTTGGTCGGGGCGATCGTCGCCGATAGAGTCATCGGAAGAATGATCAAGCGGTATTCTAGAAGGATTGGATTGGTCGAACACATAGAAAACATGTTCAAAGTGACCGCGCGAATCGTCATCTTTATTGCAGCCATAACCATTATCCTTCCAGTATTCAAGATAGACACCGGTGTCATTTTGAGTATCTCTGCTCTGAGCGGTGCCGCCATAGGTTTCGCCGCCACACAGACCGTTGGAAATTTCCTAGCAGGATTGTACATCATGATATCTAGACCCTTCACGGTGTCGGACTACGTGAAGATAGGGGACGTAGAAGGCCAAGTTAGGGAGATAACAGTCAACTACACAAAGATTTACATGCCTACATACAACTTCATTGAGATTCCCAACAGACAGGTCTTGGACAGCCGAATCTTGAACTACTCCAAAAAGAACATAGTTGACTATACGTTTAGAGTTGGCTTCCCACCCACCCTCCCCGGAGACATTACAAATACGGAGTTGATGCAGGACTGCATTGCTCCGGTCATCGACTCCTTCTACGAAAGACAGAAGAAAATGTTTGTGAAGAAGCCTGAGCTTGCCGTTGCTACGGATTACATGGGTTACATGGGGAGTGTCGGACTGGACAGGCTTCAGAGAACCTTTGCTGTGAGGGTTTTCTTTAAAGAGAAGGACGTTGAAGCGTTCTATGACCTACAACCCCAACTTCTAAACGAAATAATCAAGAAGTGGGACGAATACAGTAAAAAAGTCAACAAAGACGTCTAGTTTAGAGAGCGTTAACGTCCTGACTGTTTCTTTCCAGGCTTCCGTGCCTAGGCTGGAACAAGCCTACAAGGTCACTCCTTCTTCGCCAACGTGTAGAGGACTACCTTATCGCTTTCACGAACTTCTTTTTCTTCCGTCGAAAGATGCTAGTGTACTTCTTGGAGATTTCTACTAGTCCCTTGTTTTTCAGGTTGGTGATTGCCCCCACCATTCTCCTGTCTGGCATGTTTTTAGGCTGAATCTCTCCAGCCTCTTTTATGAATTCGTAAGTTTTCTTTTCTATTTCAGTTAAATCTTTGAGGGTCAAGCTCCGCACCTGTCCACAAACGAGCGGTCTGACATTTTACAACATCCGGTGTTCGAGGCTGAAGGCGCAAAAACATGCAAATTTTGCAATCGCTGAAATTCGCCTCTATATTTCCTTTGCTAATAATCATTTAAAAACATTAATGCGCGGCATTTTTGGCGCGTCTCTCATGAAGTAGCTGCTTACACCCTTTTGTCTACCAAAATGGTTGTTTTCAACTTGTTTTTTAGCATTTTGGGATCAAAAAATTGACATTCTTGCTGAAAGGATACGAGATTAGTGTATACCTTGATGTTTTCAGCATATTAAATGCAGTAATGAGAGGTCTCTACTCAATGTTAGCTTGTCAAGAAGACCATCGACAATTTCATCAGTGCATGCATGCATGCACTATGTGCATTCTCAACTAGGATGATGTCATAACCTAGGCTAGACGCACGACGGCAGGTGGTATCTATACAATACTCCGTTTGCAAGCCCGCGATGACCAGTTTCCTGATTCCTCTAGATTCAAGTTCACTGTGCAAGTTCGTTTCGTGAAAGGCGTCCGGAGTCTGCTTTTGAACCACTACATCTCCTTTAACTGGTGCGATGGAGGGATGGATTTCCCATCCTGGAGTGCCGTATTCGTCAGGTTCGCCACTACCGCCATTATTTTGGATGTAGACGATTGGTGTTTGTGCAGAGCGCGCTTTAGCGATTAGGCTCTTGACTTTTTCGAGGAGTTCATCCCCCTTGTATATTGGGTCAGGTTCTGAGAAATTCCCTAGTTGCATATCGATAATTAACAACGCAGTGTCATTCATGTTCTTTCACGTCTCTGATTTTGAAACCTGTTTTCAACTTTTCATGGTCGGCTTTTCCCGCTTTTTAACTGACTTTAGCTTTTGCCCGCAACTCCAAGTTCTGTATGTGTTAGAAGCCTCAAAGCTTCTTCTTCGGTCATCTGAGGATTTTGTGCCTGCACATTTTTTATCTTTGACTCAAGTTCTTCTATTCCGAGCGACCGCACAAACTCTTTGATGACCGCAAGTTTGCTGAGTTTTGTTCTGCTAAAGTTGCATAGCAGATATTTCTGTTCAACTTCGTTGACATCGTATTTCACGCCGGCTACAGGGTGCCCCATCAAGAACTGTTTTGTATCCAGGTCGATCGGTGAAAGCTCTAGTTCCGCTTCGAAGGCTTTTCTTAGACAATTGGGCCAGACACCCTCTTTTCTTAACCCTACCTTCTCGGCTGAGTTTTTGATGACACGCCAAATGCTTGAGATCGCCATTCTGCCTCCAAAAGGTACGTTTCTGCCTTCAGAGACAAACAGTGGGCTATTTGGCGCCAACCCCTTCACTTTCTTGCCTTGTTCTCTCATTCTTTTGATTCTTCTCTTTCTTTCGTTCAGATAGGAGTTCAAGGCTTCACACGCCTCAACTCCGAAGAAGGTGTAATAGGCATCAAGCGAAGGTTTTTCGCTAATTTCTGAGGTGACATGAACTAGAATGGGGATCTTGTTCTTCTCGATTTGTTCTCTAATATGCCCATAGTTGAGATTTCTTAGCGCTGTGATTCCAAGTCCACTCTGATACATGCATAGGATTATAGCTCGGTCTCTGAGTGAGCGAGTGTAGTCCGCCATGACGTAAACTTGTTCTTTGGAGGGAATTATCTCAGTCTTCTTCGGAACTTTGGGAATAGGGTTCAAGAGCAAAGAGACGCCGTTTGCTTTAAAAAAGGATGTTAAGCAAGCTCTCGCGTACCTTGCACTTTCGCGTTTCCCTGAATTTAGCAGCTCATTCACAAACTTTTGTGCGACTTGTCGAACATCCAAACTTGCATGGACTAAATCTTTCGTTTGTTCTGCTGTGTGATCTCCGAGTGCTGAGGCAACTAACTCGCTCGGACTCTTGCTGTAGTATTCACTAAACTTGTACAGAGTCCTAAGGAAACCAGGCATTGTTGCTCTCCACCCTGGCTTCTCTTTCAACTTCGACATCCATTTTTGAACACTATCATCTTTTAACATGGGCTCAAAAACCTTTGGAGCACTAACGAAATAGCCTCGATCACTTCTCTTGCGCCAGTCTTTTTCCATCTTCATATCCATGGGTAAACTGCCTCCTCGACGGGAATATAAGTTTTTTTTCGATATCAATAAAAATCAATAATTTTACGTTCGAAGACAATTAGACAAAAGATGAACTCGTAGAACGCCGATGAACGTTGCCTCCAAGTTATTTTTTGGGCAGAATTCAAATATAATCTTAGTCTCCTACTCTTGCTACAGGCTGATGACGATCAACAGCTTTTCCATCATCTCCTTATACCTGTTTCTTATGGTAACCTCCGTTATGTCTGCGGCTTCAGCGAACTCCCTCTGAGTTCTGCATTCGCCAACGACTTTAGAAGCTATGTAACTGGCCGCAGCGGCAACGCCTCTAGGCCCTCTGCCCGAGGTTAGTTTGAGCTTCCCAGCTACTTTTAGGATTTTGTGGGCAACCTTCTCCGCCTTCCCATGCAGGGCAAGTTCGGTGCATAACCTTGCTATGTGCTGACGCGCCTTCACAGGTGGCACAATGTAATTTAGTTTTTTGACTAAGAATCGATAGTTACGTGCAACCTCTTTTTTATTAATATCCGAGGCTTGGGATAGCTTCGTGAGGGTTCTTATGAGTCCACACTGCCGACAAGCCAAGTATATGGCAGCGATAACCATTCCCTGAACGGATCTACCACGAATTAGACGCTTATTGACGACCTTTCTATAAATGACGGATGCCGTTTCTAGGATGTTCTTCGGCAGGTTGAGGGCGTCAGCCATCCTATACATCTCGGACAAGGCGGAGGCAAGAGTTCTCTCCGTTGAGCTGGAGACGCGACTTCGTCGCTGCCATCTGCGGAGGCGATGTAGCTGCGCCCTCTTTTCAGGAGGAAAACCACGTATGTCACGCCAATCTATTTTTGTAGAAAGCCCCTTGTCGTGTATTGTAAACGTGTAGGGAGCCCCAACACGAACCCTTTTTGCTTGCTGTTCAGGGGTAAAGACCCGCCACTCAGGTCCTCTATCAGCTAGTTTTGTGTCGACGACAAAACCGCAGTTTGTGCACACTACCTCCCCGCTCTCTTGGTCACTCATGAGTGGTGAAGCTCCACATTCGGGGCATCTTTCAACTGAGACGGATTTTGGGCTGGTTCTTTGCATACTCATCTAGCCTTTTCGATCTTATTTCGCCGTTTTTGGCTCTTCTGTCTTTAAGTGAAAGTATTCTTTCATTTTCTACACGTACTTTCGGTGTTTTGCGCAGGAGACGCAGTAGTAGACGATGCTTCTTCTGCCGCTGATATAAGCGCCCTGCTTCTTGAGAAGCATCCTAAGCCTGTGATCTAGACGTAGTGCCGATTTCCGTTTCTCCACGGCTTTATCCCGTGGTACCATCTTTCCACACTGGATACACTGCACTACCTTGGCTCTGCCCGACTGTCCCTTCTTGCGAGTTATCTTAGAGCTCAAATTCGTTATTCCTCCTTTTTCTTTGTTTTAGTGATATGTTTGGAAATATTCTCTACCATGCGCGCGCATTAAACAACCTCACACTTATTTGATTGTAGTCCGACTGCCATTGTTTGTTGTCTTGTCAGCCAGGAGTGACGTATCTGTAAGAAATGTATCTTCCTGCTGTCACGCTGTCTCTTGTAATCTTTAGAACATCTCCTGGTTTCGCCCCGATTGCAATTGCTACAATATCTGAGGCTTTGATAACCGGCAACTGATACAGCTTCACCCGGTATTTCTCCAATAGCTCCTTTGCCTCTTCAGGTGGAAGGATTTCATGTTTTGGCACCAATTTGTGCTTGAAGATGTTGAAGGAGGGAAAGGTCCTAGGTATCAGTTCTATCCTGTATTTCTTTGAATTTCTTTTGGCGGCGAAAGTATATCGGCAGTTAGCCACTATGATTGCCTTCTCAGCTCCAGCCGCTTTCATGGCTTTTTCCAGTTTGTTAACGTAGGCTACTCCCACCACTTTTTTGCCTAGTATACACCAAATGAGTATGTACTTTTTTTCTCTAAGAACCTTAGCTGTGAAGCTGATGATGTCTTCTTGCTCCTCACGTTTTATCAGCTTGTAGCCTCTAAGCTTCAAAAGATTTTGTGCCTTCATTTCCTCTATCGTTCTAGTTCTCAAAGCGAAACCTCATCCTAAGTGTGTGCTTCTGTTAGATCTTCAGGTATCCTTTCCTTCTTAGCCATTCGGCTTGATTTCTTTTGTATCGCCATATGATGTCGCCTCGCTTGTCGGATTGGAAATCCCATGGAGAGACCAGAACGATGTCTCCCTGCCTTATCCACATTCTTCTCTTCATCTTTCCTCGGATTCTGCAGAGGCGCTCTTTGCCGTCTTGGCAGCTCACTAAAAGTCGATCGTTACCCAGCATTTTTTTGGCTACACCAATGACGTCGTTGGCCACAGGCAGCACCATATTCTTGAGTTCTTCTTCGCTTTTGACCTTCTTTTTGCCCACTCTACCACCTCTAACTTTCCCTTTTCATAACAGCTACATAGCTTAAATACGTTGGTCTTAATTTCCAAGCAACAACATCCTCTGATGCATGTTCTCAAAATTAAACGCACGTGGATGACGCGCGCGCATGCGCTAATACATTCGCTAAATTTGTCTTATCATATAAATTTACCAATCGTTGTTTCTTGTTGTGGCTGAGCGATTTAATTTCTTGTTCTCTCTTCATGGCCTCGCTACGGTTGTCGAACTCCTCCACGTACACTATCTTCTCAGGTTCGTGCATCCTCGTATATCTAGCTCCTTGACCCTTTTTATGGAGTTCAACCCGACGTTTCACGTCCTCGGCGTATCCAGTGTAATAGCTACCATCTTTACAAAGAAGGATGTAAACATAGTAAGGCATCCATCACCAACTCACAGCTAATAAACAAACCTGACAGTCTCTTTTAAAGAGAGTTATATAGCGCGCGCGATGATAACTGTTTTTTCTACGTCTTTTAATAAATATATGAAAGTGGAACCGGTTCGTGTCCTTCATGAAGAAGAGTTCAAGCGTGGTCTATTGGCTTGGCAACAGCCTATACCTAAACATAACTAACAGGTGCCCCAACAATTGCTATTTCTGTTTTAAAAAATTCAAAAACGGTATTCGGGAGTTTAACCTAAAACTGCGGAAGGAACCGTCCTCAAACGAGGTAATCAAAGAACTGCAAAAGGTTATAAACAGAAAGAATTGGAGTGAGGTTGTTTTCTGCGGATTTGGAGAACCTCTAGAAAGGCTGGACTGTGTTTTAGAAGTTACCGGATGGATAAAGAAGTATTCTGGGAAGGTTGTTAGAGTAGACACTAACGGTCAAGGATACTTGCTGAATAACGGGAAGGATGTGGTGAAGGAATTAAAGAAAGCCGGCGTAGACAAAGTGAGCGTAAGCTTGAACGCCCACGACAAGGTAACATACAATCAAGTGTGCAACCCCGGATTTGACAACGCCTTTGAAAGCGTTTTGGAGTTTATTGAAAAAGCTAAGAAGGAGAATTTAGACACGGAAATAACCGCTGTAACCATCCCGGAAGTGGATATTTCAAAGGTGAGAAAATTAGCAAAAAGAATGGAAGTTGCATTCAGAGTAAGAGAGTATATACCTTGCTTTTGGTAGAACACCGTATCTTTTGGGAAAAAGTTTTACCTTCCCTTATTTCCTGACTGTTCTAAAGCGTAGTATTATCTATAACCAACAGATTTTGCTTCATTCGGGAATGTCTAAATGAAATCAAGTTTCAAAATCTATTTCGTTATTGGGATATTAGTTGTGGTCAGCGTTGTCGCTGTATGGTATTTCTATCCTAAACCTATTGTGTATAATGAAAGCTTTGAACAGGATTTCGGTGGATGGATAGAAGATGCTGACGTCCCCTTAGACCCAAACAATCCCGGTCAATATGTTGCTTGGAATGTTTCTCGAGTAACGTCCCTAGCCCATTCTGGGCAATATTCAGTGGAGTTGTATGTTGATGGAAGGCAGGATGATGGCACAGTTTGGATTGAGAAGAAAATATCTGCGAAAAATAACTCGCAAATCCAGGTTAAGGCTTCTTTTGAGTTTTACGGTGAACAGGAGAGTTTCAATGTTATAGCGAGTGTGTGTGCGTATGCTGGGATCTCCAACCCCGAAGTTGAGACAGACTTTACCGTTCTTGGGCAAGCCAATAAAGTTGCGGGATGGAAACGTTATACTCACGAAACAACTCTGTACACGGGTTCTAGCGGAGAAGTGTGGGTTGCTGTGGGAATTACGGTGAGATGGGAAACTGAAATGACCTACAACGTAGACGATGTAAAAGTTACGATAAGTTAGAGACTTTAGACCTAACTCTCTAAGCTGGGAGTCGTTCCAGTTTAAGGGTTATTAATCTCGGGGATGAGGAAACCGATCAGACGGATTTTGCTTCCACACTTGTTGCATTGGATCACTAATTCTTTTAAAGCTTGGCCTCTAACTTTCGTCTCTAGAATGCGGTAGACATCCTCTGTTTCATCTTCAGGGGATATGATAACCCCGCAATTGGGACAGGGAAAATCTCCGTCTCCTTGAATTTTGGTCAAGTCCACTTCGTATACGAGAGGTTGTTTCACCTTTCCTTCTTCCTTTTAAGCACTGTTGTCTTCTGTAGTTTTATTTAATAAATAACGTTTATGAACGCCCTATCTATCTCATATTTCTATATCTAAAACCGTGACTCTAGAATCAGTTCAGAATTCAAATTCCAACTTAAGATGAACCCCATTGAAGGTCACAAATCGTCCCCGATCAAAAATTCCTCCACCCCTTGTACTTTTCTTGTTATCCCCCGCAATTGCCGAACTCCTTTCTGGCTCAGCACCGCCCCTCGAGTTTTTCAATCCATTAGGGTTCGTTATACTTGCGTCCCTTTACGGTAGCGGTGCAATCTTGGCGCGGGAACTGGCGCTTCGCTGGAGGAAAGGTTATCTTTCGTTGCTTCTGCTTGGAGCAGCTTACGGGGTAATAGAAGAGGGATTGATGGTAAAGAGTTTCTTTGATCCTGCTTGGCCTGATCTAGGAGTTTTAGGAGCGTTTGGTCGTTGGATGGGAATCAACTGGGTTTGGGCTGAAATGCTCATCATCTATCACGCTGTGTTCAGCATCGCAATTCCTGTTTTGCTCGTAGAATTGGCTTATCCTTCGCAGAGAAAAGAGCGTTGGGTGGGTAGCCGTGGCTTAGGAGGCTTCGCCATTCTTCTGGCTGGTGTTGTCTTCCTAGGATATTTCGCTATGACTCCTTATCGTCCTCCTTTCCCACAATATTTCTCAGCGGTTACACTGGTTATCTTTTTCATTTTTTTTGGCTTGGAAAGTTCCCTC
>Ga0209635_10001645_pt1 | contig 16730 bp, 14 predicted proteins | sample DeeMarSWOR230_32_FD_187463 | JGI IMG/M metagenome (GOLD analysis project Ga0209635, IMG submission 187463) | Marine sediment microbial communities from White Oak River estuary, North Carolina - WOR-2-30_32 (SPAdes) (version 2) | ecosystem: Environmental > Aquatic > Marine > Intertidal zone >... | reverse complement strand
AAAAGCTTAAAAGAACTGAGAGAATCGGCCCTAGACTTCAGTTTAGATTCTAAAGGATTTATGTCAGACATTACATTAGCTTCGGGTATTTTTGGCTGTGGTTCTGTAAGAGGACCAGCGGATTATAAAACCACAATTTCTGCAACAAATGATGTTGCGATAAAGGTTATCGGTCTCTTGTCAAAAGATCATTTGATACCAGAAATTCATGGCATCACAATAGATATTGACAAATGTGGATTCTGCGGATTGTGCGTTATTTCATGTCCTTACAGGGCTATTTCCATTGATTCGGAAGACGTAATTATCGATCAATTTAGTTGTAAGGGATGCGGCATTTGCGTTGCAGTTTGTCCGACGAAAGCAATTGAAATGCAGATTGATACTACGCCCAAAATGATGAAAACAATTGAAACATACTCAAAATTTTCACAATCGCCAAAAATTATAGCCTTTGCATGCGAGTCGTGTGGTTATTCTGCCGCAGATGATGCAGGTCTTAAAAAAATACAGTACACGCCAAATGTTTTGATTGTAAAGGTGCCCTGTACGGGAAGAGTTGATACTCGGTTCATAACGTATTCCTTTGAGCAAGGTTTTGATGGCGTATTAGTGATAGGATGTCAACGAGACTCATGTAAGTACATTGATGGCTTTTCAAAAGCAGAAAAAAGAATAAAGTTGCTAAAAGAACTTGTTCCCGAGCTCAAGGATAAACTCCACATAGTTTCGCTTTCCGCTATTGACAGTCATAAATTTGCATCCATAGTTAACGATTTTTTTAGAAGGTTATCTGGATTAGAAAGCCCTACTATCACCGCAACGCAGTGAAGTGAATTTACAATTTGATAATTCTAGGAACGATCGGAGATGGAGAGAAACTTAATGAAACCTAAAATCTTAGTAACTTCATTAACATCCTGCAACGGGTGTCTTACTTCTATTATAGAATTAGATATCTTTCCTGAGCTTTTAGAGTCCGTTGATTTTATTTTCCCACTAATTGAAGATAACGACAATATCGACAATTGTGACATTGCTTTAATAGAAGGAAGCATTTCTCAAGAGGAACAGAAAGAGGAACTTTTAGAAATCAGAAGGAAGGCTAAGAAGGTCATTGCACTTGGCCAATGCGCGATCTCAGGTGGAATTACTTCACTTTCAGATGAAATAGAAGCAATACCAATTAACGAAATAATAGAAATAGACGGATTCATTCCAGGATGTCCGGTTCCTACAGAGTTCCTTGGAAACTCTCTAATGGCACTTTTAAATGGTGAAAGAATTAAAGTGTCTCCCAAAAACCTATGTTCAGAATGTGAACTTCGACCAGATAGTGGATTTAAAAGTAAAATAAAGATAGATAAACTAATACCTGAAAAAATACCTTTTGAGTGCTTTTTACATGAGAATGTGCTTTGTCTAGGTCCAATAACACGAGCAGGCTGTAAATCAAAGTGTATAAAGGCAAATATCCCATGTGAAGGATGTATGGGTGCAATTGTGGAAGATTTTATGTCTAATATAGTCAATTTCTTTTCATCTATTTCAGTTTCTGAGGACATTAAAACTAGTGATATGTATTCAAAATTCACACGTCCAAAAAGCTTTGTGAAGATGGGGTGAAAAAAACGAAAAAAATGACAATAAAACCATTAACCAGAATTGAAGGTCACGGACAGATAGAGATCTTTGTAAACAAAGACAAAGATGAAGTTTCAAGAGTAAATTTCTCAACGCTAGATTACAGAGGAATTGAGAAAATCCTTATCGGAAAAAAAATCTCAGAGATTCCTAGATTAGTTTCGAAGATTTGTGGATTCTGTTCTGCGGCACACATAGTTGCATCTTGTAAAGCTGTTGAAAAAGCCTTGGATATAGAACCCACGTATGCCTCAGCCTTATCAAGACAATTAGTCTTAATAGGAGAAATAATTACTAATCATATGATACATTTTGCGTACATGGCACTGCCGGATTTATTAAGTCTAGCGTCCGCAAGCCAAGAAAATGATGTTATACTTAATCGATCGGAAATTTTCGTAAAGGCGTCAAAGCTCATAAGTATCGGGAAAAATTTGATGGAAATTGTAGGTGGACGCGCTATTCAACCTGTTTCTATAATTATCGGCGGAATGTCAAAAAATTTAACAGAAAAAGAAGTAAGCCTTTTAAAAAGGAGTTTAAAAAGCGGTATTGCTATTGCTAAATTTTTCCTTAATTTTGCACAGGAAATAATCGAAAAAATTGATGATACAGTAAAAATGTTTGAATTGAAAAATCCGTTGTATATGGGACTTCAGAGAGATGGAACATATAGTATCTATGATGGGCGCTTAAAAATTGCGAATGAAGACAGAGAAACTTTGGCAACTTTTGATGTAAACGATTATGACAAGTTCATCATTGATAATAGAATAAAAACTTCAAGCCTCACTTCATCAAGTACGCAAGAAAGAGGAAGAGGTTTTTTGGTAGGACCTCTAGCGAGGTATCACATAACAAACGAATATGGGGTTTATGAAGTTCATGAAATCCTTAAGGATTTTCAGAAATGGGATGAAAACATTTTAATGATGAATGTCTTAAGGTTGATTGAAATCCTTGTATGTTTATATAAAGGGCTTTTGATCCTCGATAATACAGAAATAACTAAAGAACAACCTGTTTTTGTTACATCTACGAAGTTAAAATACGATAACATATTTAGCGCCGTGGAAGCACCTAGAGGAACCTTAATTCACTACTATAAAGTGAATGAAAACATGACTGCCGATGATGTAAAAATCCATGTCCCAACAGAGTTAAACACCTTTTCAATTCACGAAATTCTAAACAGAATTTGTCAAAAAGAATTCACTAAAAATAAATCTCTTGAGACCGTACAAGAGACTGCGAAATTTATAGTGAGATCTTTTGATCCCTGCATTTCATGTTCATCTGTCAGCCTTCAAAAAGCACACCACGTTTGATTTTAAAATTTCATAACAGAAAATGCTATCAACAAACAACCCATAGTAGTGTCAGTTTTTTGCCAGACTTTAATACAGAGTTTCTTGAAATGTTTATAGGGACAAAGTTCCCTTAAGGTGTTTTGAAGTTCCTTTCCTAACTAGTTTTTTCATAAGGTGATGGAATTGACTGATGACGTCATAACACCAGAAGAAATGACAATTGTAGATATGAACACTGCATATCTTGGTGTTCCAGCGCTTTTACTAATGGAAAACGCTGGTAGAAGCATAATAGATGCAATCCTTGAAAATTATCCAGGATCGATCGCAGGAAAAAAAATTGTTTTGTTCGCGGGATTAGGCAATAACGGCGGAGATGGGCTAGTTGCAATTAGACATCTTTCTCACTACGGATGTAAAGGTTTGGTACTCCTTCTAGGTCGACCTGAACAAATTAGATCTGACCTGGCACGAACTAATTGGAAGGTTCTGCAAAAACTTCCTCTTTCTGTCAAATTAATGTCATTAAAAGATTCCTCTCAATTACAAGACCTCAAAAAAGAGATCACGACCGCAGATATAATAATTGATGGAATCCTAGGCACTGGAATCAAAGGAAGAATAAGAGAACCGATTTTGTCTACGATTAAACTCATTAATTCAGTACCAGAAAAGTCATTCATTGCCGCTATTGACGTACCAACAGGACTTGATCCAAGCACAGGAAAAACACAAAGGCCCACTGTAAAGGCAAATATTACAGTTACATTTCATAAAGCAAAACCCGGTCTTGTAATGAAGAAAAACGAGAAATACACTGGTAAAGTAATCGTGAAAAAAATTGGAATACCTTGGGACGCCGAATATATTGTAGGACCTGGAGATCTTGCAAATATCATCAAACAAAGGTCACCTCATTCACATAAAGGAAATTATGGAAGACTTGTTATAATAGGGGGGGGAATAGATTATACTGGTGCACCAGCACTTTCTGGAATGGGTGCGCTTAGAACTGGGGTAGATTTGGTTTTTATTATTACCCCAGCAAAAGTCGCTGTCAATATTCGAAGCTTTAGTCCTGACATAATCGTACGCGAAACACCAGGGAATGTGATATCGGAAGAAAGTATACCAATAATAGAAGAAATGTTAAACCAAGCGACCGGCCTTATCATCGGACCGGGATTGGGACTCGAAAAAGAGAGTTTTGATACTGTACTTAAGATATTAGAAATGGCAAAAACAAACAACTTGCCAACGGTTGTAGATGCTGATGGACTAAAAGCTATGAGTCAAGAGCCAGCGATTTTAAAGGGATTACCAGCAGTACTCACACCACATGCTAAAGAATATAATATTCTAACAGGAAAAGAATTGCCGCCCCCTGAAAACATCGAAGAAAGAATGGACGCAATAATGGAGACTGCCAACGAATTAGGTGTTACCATATTGTTGAAGGCTCATATTGATGTAATTTCTGATGGAATTCGTGTGAAAATAAATAGAACTGGCAATCCAGGAATGGCAGTAGGAGGAACTGGTGACGTTTTGACGGGTATAGTTGGCACGTTTTTGTCGTGGAAAACGCCACCTTTTAGAGCAGCAGTTTCAGGTGCTTTTGTAAATGGTGTAGCCGGAGATTTAGCATGTGTAGAAAAAGGATATCAACTATTAGCATCAGATATAGTAGAAAAAATTCCTGATATTATACAACCTTTCGAATATTGGCGTGAATCATATAAGTCAAATTTAAAGTGGTTAGTAAGCTTATAACTTTGAAGTTCTGTATTCAACATAGATTTATAAGGTAAAGTTTTTAATGCGAGTTCAATCTCTAAGGGATGAGAATTTAGCATGGAGTTCTCACGGAAGGATACCTATTGAAGAAGAAAACAGCACTTTTCATTGTAATAATAGTCTTCTATATGGGATCGCTTGCATATGCTGAGAGTTCACAAGCTTCAGCAAATAGAGCAATTAATGAAGCTCAAGATTCTATTTATGTGGCATACAAAAGCATTGCTCAAGCAGAACAGGCAGGTGGAGATGTAACAAATCTAGTAGATCTACTTAACACTGCAGTCTCATTATTAGAAGATGCTAGGGATTCATATGAGCAAGAAGACTATTCTACGGCATATGAAAAAGCTGTAGAGGCTGAAAGTATAGCTGAAACTGTTAAACAGAACGCCGATGACCTACAAGCAAGAGCTAGTTTTGCTAGAACTCTACAAATAATTGTTATACCTTTAGCTATTGTCTTAGCGGTCATATTTAGTTATATTTTTATAAAACGTGGCTGGAAATGGCTTGAAAGAAAAGCAGACGAGGAATTTCTAGAAATGGAAATCGGAATACCAGAGGAGGACGAAGATTAATGTCAAAGAGAAGAATGGAAGAAAATCTAATTTTCATTGCAGTCGCAGTGTCTACAATGATTGTAGTTTCGATGTTAATTTATACTGCAGTGACAAGTCCTCCAAGTGAATCTTTCAGTGTTATTAGCATACTCGGACCTAATCAAGACGCTAGTTACTACGTCGACGAAGTCAATGTCGGAGAAACAATTGACATGTATATATTAGTTGAGAATCACGAGAACAGAGCAGAATATTATGTTGTTAAGTTTAAACTGGGCGATGTAAACACGGAAATCAGTGATAACCAACCGGCAAGTCTCTCTACAAGGAAGACATATCAGAAAATCCTAAATGATAAAGAATCTTGGCAATTTCCAGTAGATGTATCTATTAGTGAAAGAGGAAATGACTATAGGCTAATTTTTGAACTTTGGCGTTACAACGAAAACACTGGAGATACAGAATATACAGGAAATTGGGTACAAGTATGGCTAGACGTACGTTAACAATCTCTCTAAGCTAAAAATGTGAAACTTGCAGTTTTACAAGGTGAGAGGGTTGTTATCTTTTCTCCGCAAGAAGACCCCCCAACTTGTTGGGGGATGATTTGCGTGTTTTTCTTGTTTTACGTTCACAGTAGTGTCCCCCAGCTTTAAATAGCTTTGTACGGATAGAGAAAAGAGGCCTGGCAAGCCTATGTGTAGGGTGGTAGTTCACTGATGAAATTTTCTGACAAGAACATCTGCCATTAACCCAAAAAGTAGTACTTGCAAGCCGCTCAGTATAAGAAGTACTGAAAAAATAGTGAGTCTAAGATTTGTAGTGCTACCCGAAATTATCCATCCAAAAACAGGCAGCAATCCAACTAGAATACCTGAAATAATGAGGAAGAAGCCAATACTTCCAAATAAGAGCAGAGGATTATAATCTCTAAGCATACGTAGTAGGGTACCAAAAATTGAAGCGCCATGTCTAAATGCGCGAAGTTTTGCCGAACCTACCCTTGGATAATAACTTATCGGAACTTCAGCAATTCTAACCCCCGCACGTCTAGCCTCAATTATCATCTCGGTAGCGAAAGGCATACCCTTTAAATCAAGATTAACATCATCGAGCATGTCTTTTTTAAATGCACGCATACCACTTTGACTATCCGAAATCTGAAGTTCATACAAACGATTTACAAAGGCAGTAATAGTTTTGTTGCCAAGTTTGTTCCGATAACTCATTGCACCTTCTTTTAAATTAGCAAATCGATTTCCTAAAACAAAATCGGCTTGTTCACGCAAAATAGGTTCTAACAAACTTGGAATATCCATAGGATCGTAGGTTCTATCACCGTCAAGCATAACAATGATATCGCCGGTTGCATATTTAAAACCAGTTAGATAGGCGTCACCGTATCCTCTTGCTAATTGAAATATAACACGTGCACCAGCTTGTTCTGCACGTATTGGAGTATCATCGCTTGACTTGTCTATCACTATAACATTCACGTTATGATCATCCTCTAAAGCTTTAAATACGTCTTTAATCACGTCTTGAACTGCTGGTTCATTCATTGTTGGGATAAGCACTGTAATATCCAAATTGAGCCCGCCTTCAAAATTTTGACACATAAATGGTAGAACTAATAGTTTATTACTTGATCGATTTTTTCTTAATGTGGGAAATTAGTTTTAAAAGAGTAGTCTAAAAACTATAGAAATATGTAATTTGATTTTCTTATTTAACCAAAGGATATGGTTGAGTTATTACAGAATGGAGACGATTTTGCCAATGAAAAAAACTCATAATAATTCAAAATCCAGAGTCATATTAATAACAGGAACGCCAGGAACTGGAAAAACAACCGTTTCCAAACTTCTTAGTAAAAAGTTAAACGGAATTTACATAAATAGTGGCAATATTGTGAGAAATGGTTATTTTTTGGGTTTGGATATCAAAAGAAACTCTTTAATTGCCGATATCGATAAATTACAGCAATTCATAGATGATATGCTACTGAATATAAGAAGATTAACGGTTATTGACAGTGTTTTACCAGATATCGTTTCTCCAGAAAATGTACTTCTTGTTGTGGTACTACATACTGCTATCGAGAAACTACATGCAAGGCTAAGCAAGAAAGGTTTTGAAGTTAAAAAGATATTGGAAAACATCGATGCTGAACTTTGTAAAATTTGTACTCAAGATGCAATAGAAACATACGGTTTAGAACGCATATTCGAAATCGATACAACTCATAGCGACCCTATGGAGGCAGTCGCCCAAATACATGAAGAAATAAGAAAAAAATTGGGCATAATTGCCTAAAAAGGAATTTCTCTCTTTAAGAGAAGAGCAAAGCCTCGAAATTGGAAAATCAAGAACAGAATGACTCCGATGTTATATGCCAATCCAAAAATTAGGTTAGGATTTGCATAAAATGGCGAATCATCTCTTTGAACAGTTATTTCTCCATAATAGTAAGTTATAGACGTCTTGTCATCTTCGATGCTTACGTATACATCATAAGTACCTTCTTGCCAAATAGAGGTGTCTATTTCTATGTCAAACGTTCCTATGCGGTAATATTGATCAACAAGACGCGCTTCAAACAAACTCAACGTTCCATAGTAAACAATACTGACACCTGGAGAACTACAGTAGAGAGAAATATTTAGATTAAATAGGGGAGTTTCTACTTCTCTAACGCCTAGCGATCCCTTTATTGTATCCCCTACTGTCACGTTTGTTTTATACAATTGCATCCATTCTACTTTTGGTTTTGTGTTTTTTACTGTGAAGTTATAATAAGATGATCGACCTGTTAGATCGTATTCATCGGTGGCATAAATTCGAAATGTATGAGTTCCAGTCGCAGCACCAGCACCTGGAGTAAAATTACCAACGAATAAGTTTGTCTTTTCATCAAAGGTCATATTTATATTATAGAGTCGATCATCGGAGTCATTAATCCGAAGCACAACATTTAGTTCTGCACGTGGCGTTTCATGATCTGAAATACTAGCTTCTACCGTAACGGTTTCTTTCACACGGTCTAGTTTTGTCGCATTAAAAGAAACTGAATCTACCTTAGGTCTTCTATTGATATGAAAATTTTCTACCTCGGAAAAAGCGATTACTGGATCAAGAGATGTAGAAGTATTGGAGACCACCAATATGGGAGCATATAAATAATTATTACCTGTTTTATCAGGAATAGAATAACTGTAATTATACGCATAGCTTTCACCTGGATCAAGAGTTAAAGTAAAATTGTTATCTCCTGCTGTTTGATTAAGTTCTTCAATTTGATTTTGAATAGTCCGATATGGTGCACGATTTATAACCCTGTACTGTTCAGATGAATTGCTATAATTGGTAATAGTTACATTAACAGTCATAATAGTGTCTGGGTTAACAGGTGTATTGAAATCTGCTTTAACTTTGATGTTATGGTAAAAGAGATCTTGGAGAACTTGCGGATAACTCATAAATGTTAATACATTAGATCGAATAGTATTTGATTCTCCTTCATAGAAATATGTAGCGTTACCCTGTTCAAAATATAGTTTACCTAAATCTAAAGAATAGAAAGTGTAATTAAATGTGGTTGAGTGATGTTTAGAGGGGGGTTCTAAGGTAAAATTCACCCTGTAGATTCCTGAATCATATTGTGATGTTAAAATAGATGTATTGTTGGAAATCGAAGATCTATCAAAAAGTCCCGGAATACATTCAAGAACGGTCATATTACCATCAGGATTCAATTCACTTAAATTTGAAATAGTTACTGTAACGTTAATTTCTTCTCCACTAGAATAAGACGCTCTTAAAATCGTTCTAGTGACGGTCAATGATGGAAAATCCTGTTCTACTGGAACCAATACATCATTTGATGTGGCATTCAAATGAACAACAGTTGCTGTGTCTTCTGATGAAAAATTATAGTTCGCAATGGAAGGATTCAAGAAAAGAAATCCTTGCAACGCTGAATCTTTCACTCTCAATGTATATGAAAAGTCTACAGTTTCATCTGGTTCAATGACTGACCATTGTTCTATTGGATTTCCGCTAGCAAGTTCTAAATCCGCGTCCCATTTCCCAGTATCATCAATTATTACATCACTGGCGTTTCCTTCGCCAATGTTGGTTACTGATACTTCGACTTCAAAGGTGTCACCTCTGGAATACGAGTCCTCAAGAGATATGCTCTTTACAACCTGGAGACTCGGCCATTTTTCAAAAAGAAAACTTGCGTTAAAATTAGTTAGTGAGGTTATTGTTGAATTATATGCAAACTCTATTGTTCCATTACTTACATCAAGAAGAGATTGATATGAGTTTGGATCGGGTTGAGTCACATTTGGCTCTAAAGGAGTTGGCAAATATACATTTATTTTTGAGCTATTAGAGGGATCATATCGCGAAATGTCGCCAGTATGATGAAAAATGTCGTTCAAACTGAAATTATAATTCCCTGTTGAAAGTTCCATAACTCCTTCTTCTAAATATTCTACCGAAAAAAATACTTCACGTAAAGATGTTGGCGTGCTATTAATATCTCTAGTTTTATTTATAAAGCCCATTACGACCTTCGCGTAATCTGACACCTTAATATCGTATCTTAAATCACCATTATTAAGCAAACCAGGAAAACCAGCAGTTACATTGCTAGCATCGGACCAGAACTTGTCAAATATTTCGTTAAACTGTGGTCGTTCATTCACGAATGTAAAAATGTGATATTCATTATCAATTGTATTAGTGCTGTTGTATAGAGTGACATTGAAGGCATTTTCAAAGATTTCTTTGGCGGTTTCTGCTTTTAATTCCGCATCACTCTGGCTAAGATTAGCATAAGCAACCGTGAAGATTACACCATCACCTTGTTGATGAAGAAAAGTATTTCCGTATCTATTAAAGTCATAATCTCCAATTTGGCTAATTAAAAGGGCATAAGTGGCGTTTTCAAATGCGGATTTGTTCAAAATGTCGATTATATGATCATCAGAGGTAATATTTAGGTGGGTTCCTTGAAACCTAATTTCATTTAAGCTATCGTTCTTAGTATCTACTCTTACAGTCACGTTTTCTTCAAAATAGTACGGTTGTGGATTTGGTTGAGCAACAGCTATGTCAATTTTTAATAATGTGATATAAAAACTTAATAGAAGGACAAGCAGTACTATTAGGCTCTTTTTTTTCACTAATACCACTCAAACCGTTAAAGGACGCAAATAAAAATTGAATATATTATATTAGAGGATTTCATAGCAAATTACTTTAACTTCATTTTAAGTTTTTTGACTTCACTGACGATTGTTTTTATAATATCAGTGATTTTATTACTTACTTCCTCTGAAAGATTTAAACCATGGGAAGAGTATTCTTTTGGTTCAATACCTATTATTATAACTTCAGTTTTCATGCCCAGTTCTTTACCCACTTGAAGCGTGTAGGTTAGGTCGATATCATGGGCTGAAAACATACGTTGAGAATCTGGTGATTTGGAAATTTGTTCTGGACTTAAAATATAGATATCTCCCGGTTTGCCTCCTGCTAAAACAGCATCAACAATAAAAACTGTATCGAAATCCTCTATTAGTTTTAAGAGAAGGAGGCCTCCTGTACCTCCATCAATTAGTTCTACATCTTTTAATGGATCGTAACGCCTTTTTACTTTTTCTAGGGCACGTATTATGTGAATTCCTACCCCTTCATCTTTGTGTAAAGTGTTTCCTACGCCCATTATTGCTATTTTCCTTTTAGGCAAAGAGATGCCTCCAGATTGTAAGTTGGACTCCATAAAATTATTTTACTTTTGGTACAAGAGCTGCCAATCACTATAATAGTTAGTTTATTTTAGTGTTTTTTGTCAATTACGTGAAATTATACTTTCATGCAAATCGTTTTCGAAATTGTTGGAAATTCACTTAAATTATAAGTCTAGCACATTATAATTTGTAGTGTATATCACGCCGAGGGAAAGATATGGACGCTGATGAAATAAAATTAAAAGAAAAGACATGGTCGCTTCTTCATGAACTTTTTGGTAAACTAAATCGTGAAAACATCGAGTTACCTATCTCAATCAACAAAGATCTACGGCATAGTAGATACTTATTAACCCACTTGAAACTCTATGGAAAAGAAGCACTAGAAAAAAATGTAGAATTTCTTGATGAGTTAGAAATTGCACTGTTAAGAGTTAGAGAGATGCTTCTTGCGTTCGCAAGCGAACGCGGTAAGGATTTTGTCGATTTATGGAAAGAAAAACTTGCTAAGATAGCCAATGATCCGTCTAATAGTGAGTCGTCCAATACAGAAGTGGTAAGATTCGTGAAAGATCTCCCACGAGAGAAAGAAGTAGGTTTTGCACGAATTACATATGATAAAGAGTTGCCAGTTGAACGTGTTTCGGATATAGCAGAGAATTGTGGAGTTATAATAGAATTCGAAGAAGAAAATGTAATTAGAGTCCGTGGAAAGAAGGAATCCGTTAAAAAGGCTTTAAAAGAAATCGGTGCACTTTTTTTTAAACCTGAAGATCCGTAACAGTGAATTATAGAGACATTATGAAAAAGAAAAAAGCGATACAAATGTCAATAATTAGGAAAGAGGTAATTGAACTTAAAGATATTCAAAAACAAGTTGAACAACTACTTGTTACCTTAACGAGCAGTCTTCAAATTATTATAAGTGGAGTAACTTTGAAAGAAGATGCTACAGAAAAACTCAGAATAAAAATTCTTAAAGATACAGTAAGCATTAGTGATAGGCTAGCACACGTAATAAGCAAATTAGAAAGTTTAGACGTCAACGAATAAAAACTGAAAAACTATTCTACGTGGCAAATTCATCCAAGAATCTTGATCTTCAGTCGTACGAGATTATCGGGAAAGATATTGAGCATAGCGATAAAGAGCAGATGCTGCGGCAATAACTTTCCCTGCTTGATCGAACACGGGGATACCCTTCTCTTGTATTAATTTAGTCATTTTCTTTGTATAAGGACCACCATGAGCCCCCACTAGAATCGGCTTTTCTTGTCTCTTGTTCATTTTATCAAGGACATTAATTATGTTTTCATCTAGAGGAGTATCTTGAAATACAAACCAGGGCACCAAAACGTCAACATTGGAATCATCAAGAAACGCTTCTAATGCAATCTCATAGTCATTGGAGGTTGCAGATCCAGTAACATCGACTGGATTTTCGACAACAAAGTAAGGAGGAAATTTCTCTCGTAAGTGTTCTTTTGTACTATCTTGTAATTTTGCAACTTCAAGTTTATTCTTCACGGCCTCATCAATCATGGCAATTACTGGGCCTATACCATTAGAAACAAATGCACATCTATTTCCTTTGGGAAGTGGTTGAAATGTCAAAGCTTTACTAACTGCAAGAAGTTCACTAAAATTTCTGACTGAAAGAATTCCTGTTTGTTTGAAAACTCCATTATATACAACTGCTTGGCTGCTTAAATGACCAGTGTGGCTTTTTGCAGCCGTTGTTCCTTCAGTTGTTGTTCCAGTTTTGTAAATAACAACTGGCTTTTTCCGAGTGACTTCTTTTGCTACTTCAAAAAAGGTTCTTCCCTCACCACGTCCTATAGCTTCAAGATAAATCGCTATAACTTTTGTATCTTGATCTTCTGCAAGGTATTGAAGCATATCTGCTTCGCTAACATCTGCTTTATTCCCATAACTTACAAATTTGCTCACACCAAGGTTATCCTCATTAAGTAATTCCAAGAAACTAGCCCCATACGTACCACTTTGAGTTAGGAAAGAGACAGGACCGTAGGAGGGGCGAATCATGCGATCGTGTGACTGGAAGAATGTTTCAACTTTGGTTTTTGCATCATAAACTCCAATACAATTTGGACCGATAATACGTATATTGTTTTGTCGCGCAATCTCAATGATTTGGGATTCGAGAGATACCCCTTCTTTCCCAAGTTCTTTAAAACCCCCGCTCACAATTACTATATTTCGTACACCCTTTTTTCCGCATTGTTCAATAATTTGAGGAGTATACTTTGCCGCAATAGTGATTACCGCTAACTCAGTATCATCGGGGCAATCAAGTATTGAAGGAAAAGCCATATGGCCAAGAATATCTCCCCCTTTGGGATTGACGGGATATATCTTGCCACTGTATTGTGATTCAAGCAGGCTTTTAAAAATAATATGACCGATTTTTTCAGGATGGTGCGATACGCCCACAACGGCAACAGCTCTAGGTTTGAAAAATTTTCCTAGTTGTTCTATAATCGATTGCGTTATAGGGATCACCTCTTGAGGCATATAGGGCTAGAAAGTCCTTTACTTTGACAATATGGATGTGAAATGTCAATTTGAGGATATCGAATCATGAAGAATTAATTCTTCATTGTTTGAGTTACTCTATTAAAAATAAGTATAAAATGTTGACTTGACAATTAAAAAAGGAAACGCATACTATCATTAAGTAACTGCTGGCTTTATAATTTTGAAGATCACGGCTTCATTGCTTTTAATAGAAATTCTATCGGCGGGGACGCAATCATAGCCCCATTTAATCTTGAGAGCAAAATTGTTGCTTCAGCATATACGATGCTCTCTAACTCGTTTCGATGGGATAATGTTTTTGCTTGAGTTAATAGATTGTTACAAACGTCACGGATGTACTTCAACACTCGCTTTTCGAGGCTTGCTGCACCCATATTGAACGTCTCAAGTTCATGTTCTGCTTTTATAATGATCTTTGAAGATTCAATTTCGTTTGTTAAATCTTCTTCGATGCGTACGTAGTATTCATCGACCTTCTCTTTAATGGCATCCATATAACTCGAAGAGAGTTCTGACTCACCATGTTTTTGCTTCATATCTTGCATAAGGCGAGCAAACGGTGCTTCACTAAGAAATGTGCGAATGAGACGATAAATAGTTTCAGCAGGAGTTTTAATGGCGAATTTGTGTTCTTCTGTTTCGCCTTCATAAGAAAGAAGTTCCTGTGTAGCGGCATGCCAGAAAGCTGGCAAAAGCATATGCGAATTCTGCCTGTAGGTTTCAAAAAGTCTGTTTAAATGCTCAAGATAATCCCATTCATCGTTAGCATAATTCTTTCTTGCAAACATGGGTTTTTCTTCTTCTACTACTTCAACTTCTTCAATAAGTTGTGTGGAGGTTTCTTGAGGTGTTAACTCTGGAGTAGACGTGGGGGTGGTCTCTATCTGCTGACGCTTTTTAACTTCTTCTTCGAGTTGGAAGAGGCCTTCATCATCGAACAAGAATTGTTCTTCTTTTTCAACTGCAACACTAGCATGCTGTAGTTTTTCCAGAAGGGCATCGATCTGTGACAATGTTTTATTAGTTAATGTAATCGCACTTTCAATGAAGGAATCTGCGGGAACCGATAATGACTTATCCATTTGTTTTTTGCTGCCTTCCAGCATCTTTTTGACTACTTGCCAATATCTTTCATCAAGCGTCTCATTTACCTCTTTATTCAGCAGTAAATTGATTAAAACGGTATTTATTGTGGAAACTGTCCACAATTTTTCAATTAACTCATCTGCGCTCAAGTCGATTCACCTGAAGACGTTTCCTCCGTAGGTTCTGACATTATATAATATCCAAATAATTCTTTCAGATCTGCTAAGGCCTTTTCGAGAGCTTCTCTTGTAGTACCTTTTGAACGACGGAACCATTCCCTTTTGATGGGGGATGGGCCTGTGTGAAGCTTGATCAGTTGATTAGCTTCAAACAGGATATCGCGCATTTCTGGGATCTTTGGAAGCCCAAGCAATACTAAAAGGCTTGCTGATTTCTTTTCAGGTGTAACGTCACCTGGACCCTTTTCTTGATCCGTAAACTGAACAAAGCAAGGAGTTATGGCTGCTCCTGGTAAAACGTATTTTTGTAACCCTGCTTTGAGGTGCATGTCAAATTCTGGACGGGCTAATTCGGACGGGGCTGAAAACACATAGTACACCGACTCAGCGCGTGGATCTTTTCCAATTTCGGTATAAGAGCACTCATTGATCGTATGACTGACAATCCTCTCGAACTGTTTTTGGATATTTCCTGCTGATGGAATGAATCCGACGTCAGTATACAAACAGGGGACGATAATTGGATCTAGTTTATGCGAATAATCTGCCAAGTCAGTAGTGGGGAAAACTCGCTTACCTGGTTCAACTACACCTGGACTTAGCATAAAGTCTGTGACCTCAAGAGCTAAGGGGTTGACCAAGTCAATGAACGTCTGCTCTTGTTGCTTCATCATGGCACTTTCTTCTTCTAGGGTAGAAGGAACTAGTCGTTCTATATCACCCATATCGCCTACATCGATATCTAACTCTTTCGAAAGAAAGTCTTCGATAACACCAGATCTCCAACTTAAAATCCGCTTAAGCATAGCTCGATTACTTATCAAAACAATCAGGTCAGGACCTATATCTTGTAACTGGTTGCGTAACAGTTTAGTAATCGCCCAAACAGTATTAACAGCCTCGCTGCTTTGATTTTTGAAAGGAAGGACTCCTATAACGTAAATAAAGATCCTTCTCTGTTCCATGACTTCAAATCGGTGTTTTAAAACTTCGATTAAAGCAGGAGTGCCTCCACAACCAGTTCCTCCACCCAACGAGGAAAATATCACAAATCCTGAGACACCTTCATAACCCAATTGCGTAAGCTGATCCAAAATTATGTCCTTAGATTGGTGGATATAATTATAACCGTCTGAAAATTTACCACCAACACCAGTATCGCTTTCTCCATAGAGAAGCGTATGAGATTTTGGAATGTCATATAACGTTCTTACTTTTTGGACATCTGCCCTATCGGTATTCATTAATAAGTATCCGCGTATACGGGGAGGAAGCGCTCTTTCTGCGCTCTTCTTGAGGTAAGCACCAACAAGATTTGATCCGCATTCGCCCATGCCTATCGCGAAGACCTCAGCGCGAGGTGCGATCTCTTTTTCCTCGGATTCCCATGTCATTAAGTATCCTCCTTCTCTATTTCTTTCTTTTTCTTCTTTAACATAGTTTCCACTATCTCCTCTGCTGCCCATGAGAGATAAGATGAGACATCATCAGCAGGATACGTCTCCTTGATCGATCTTTTGATGTCTTCCACCTGTCTAAACAATTCTCCTTCAGATGCAGTTGGATCGAAACTAGCAAGAAATACACGAAGGGTTTTGTGCCATTCGTGGATATCAGTTACTTTTTTTGACCAACCTTCTTCTAAACGTCTGATTTGTTCAAAAAAGTCGCTCGCATCACTAAGCGATGGTGTTTTTAATAATTTTTCCTTCAAATCAGATATTCTAGAAACGGGATAAATCACCGTATCAAAATTCATTTTATGCGCATTATAGACTTCTTTTATTGTTGAGTAATATTTGCTGATTGCATTTAGAGATGCATTAAATT